>Ga0114999_10003337_pt1 | contig 20224 bp, 24 predicted proteins | sample ArcticOcean_MG_C_3_FD_89820 | JGI IMG/M metagenome (GOLD analysis project Ga0114999, IMG submission 89820) | Marine microbial communities from western Arctic Ocean - ArcticOcean_MG_CB8_126 | ecosystem: Environmental > Aquatic > Marine > Oceanic | place: Arctic Ocean: Canada Basin | collected...
ATGGGGTATGAAATAGTAATTAATTTAGACAAAACAAATCAAGATATAATTGATACGGCTCTAAAAAATAATTGTGAAAGATATTACGAAAATTATGAAATCTCAGGAATTCGTAGAACTATTCATAAAAAGAAATATATTCTAACCCTTATTTTTCCCGATGAACAAAAATATTTAATAAAATTTATTGAATATATAAAAAAAATAAAACGGGCGACAATTGAAACAATATCTTATGATAATTGCGTATTCCATATTTTATATCCTCTCAAAAAATGTAAAATTAGCGAAAACAAAAAATTTGAAAAAATATTTACAATTTTAAAATGAAAACCATCCTTTCTTTTTAGTTTTCCTTTTCTTTTTCCTTTTCCTTTTTCTTTTCCTTGTCTTTCTGCAAATAACATTTTCATGTACGCTTATTGTGTCCTTCTCTCCTGCGCTGCATTGCCGGTACTGGGCATCCAACCGGCGCGACCGGGCACCACAGCGCGACCGACACGACGGTTTGGCCGTGGTGGAGTGGAAAAATCCCAAAGGTCTATGTGCTAACATTTTATTTAATATATCAATAATATTGGATTTTTCCGGTCTAGAAGAATATATTAATTTATTTAAACTCATCTTATATTTATTTAATATTATAATTTGTATATGGATTTACCATTAGATAAATTACCTGTCCCTAAATATGATAAAAAAACAATGGCGTCTAAACCAGTAATAGAAGTTAAATTTGTGGATAAATTAGATAATTTAGCGTCAAAAGATTTCCTAAAAAAATATTTTAGCTGAATAAAAAGAACCATAAAAAAGGCACTATAAAAAAAATTGAATTAAAATCTTTAGTTCAACTTTTATTAAAAAGTTGAATTATGGAACTTCTAAAAAAACTTAAAACGCGGGGTATAAGTGTTCTCCAAAATTTGGATGACGAAACACTTTCAAAAATGATTCTTATTGCAAACAAATCCTATTACAATGAGGATGAAATTATAACGGATTCGCAATATGATATTTTGAAGGAATTTATTGAAAAAAATTTTCCAGAAAATATGGCTATTAAAATGATAGGTACACCGGTTCATAAAAAAAAGGTACAATTGCCTTATGAAATGTGGTCTATGGATAAAATAAAACCAGATACAAGAGTATTAGCTAGGTGGCTAGAAAAATATAAGGGTAAGAAAGTAATTAGTGGAAAATTAGATGGTGTATCTGGATTGTATTCGACAGAAGGTGGAACCCCCAAATTATACACAAGAGGAAATGGAAAGATTGGACAAGATATCAGTCATATTATTCCATTCTTAAAGTTGCCAACAAAAGAGGGAATTGTTATCCGCGGTGAATTTATAATGGGTAAGAATATCTTTGAAGAAAAATATAAAACGACCGCGGCGAATGCAAGAAGTTTCGTATCAGGAACAATTAACCTTAAAACGTCAGATCCTTCAAGGTATATGGACATTGATTTTGTTGCCTACGAGGTAATTAACCCACTTCTTTCACCCAGCGAACAAATGAAATGGCTTAAAGAAAATAATGTAAAAACAGTAATAAATACAATTCATTATAAAGTTTCAAATAAATTTTTATCGGAAATATTACAAATTATTAGGAAAGATTATGAATATGAAATAGATGGCATCATCGTATGTGATGATAATATTTATCCAAGAAAAAGTGAAAATCCAAAACATGCATTCGCATTTAAAATGGTGCTTACAGAACAAGAAGCAGAAGCAAAAGTATTGGACGTAATTTGGACACCGAGCAAAGATGGAATCTTAAAACCAAGAGTTCAATTTGAACCAGTGGTTATTAATGGCGCTACATTGCAATTTGCATCAGGATATAATGCAAAATTTATTATTGAAAATCAAATAGGAATTGGGTCAATTATAAAAGTTATTAGAAGCGGAGATGTAATACCAAAAATAATTGCTGTCATGGGAAATGCTGAAGCTAAAATGCCCGATGAATATAATTGGGAGTGGAATGAAACAGAAGTTGATGCCATCATCTCACCATTCAATGAAATCGTTAAAGAAAAAACAATAACCCGCTTCTTCATGAAATTGGAAGTTGATGGATTAGGGAGTGGAAATATAAAGAAAATGATAGAATCTGGATTTGATTCCATTGGAAAAATTTTAGAAATGGATACTGGGGATTTCCTTAGTTGTGAAGGCTTCCAAGAAAAAAAAGCAAAGAAAATATATAGAAATATACAAAAACAAGTCAAAGAATGCAGTTTAACGCAATTAATGGAAGCCAGCAATTTAATGGGTCGCGGAATGGGTGAAAAACGTTCAAAAATGGTTATAAACCAATATCCTGATATTCTAATATCAGAACTACCAACAGAAGAAAAAATCAAATTAATTCGTGGAATTAATGGTTTTGCAAAAAAAAACGCAGAATTATTCGTAAGACAAATTCCAAAATTTTTGGAATTTATATACGAAAATAATCTAAAATATAAACTAAAAATCAAAAAATCAAATAAAAAATATAATAATCATCCATTAAATGGAAAATCTATAGTATTTACAGGATTAAGACCTTCCAAAGAACTAAAACAAAAATTATTAATGATAACTGGTAAAAGCTTAGGAAATAGTGTAAATAATAAAACTTTCGCCATTATTACAAAAGATTTGAGCAAAAAAAGCAGCAAAATAAAAAAGGGTAATGAACTAAAAATATCTATCTTTTCATTAGAAAGTTTTATAAATCAATATAACTTATGAAAATTCATATGTTTGAATGTTTTTTAACTCCATTTTGGACACTTCAAACAATTTTTTTCGTATATCCCTATCTACCAACGATTTCTCGCGAGAACCACCAAAAGCTTCTATCATTGCCCTCTCATATTTACCATCTGTATTATTATTAACAATCTTAGGATTTAATAACACCCATCTCTTCACAGCTCCTGCTATTTTACATTGTGTATTTGCAATTAAACTTCTAAAATCTTTATCTGACATCTTCTTCCACAAGTCGTCTCTACTATATATATAAATATCATTGCGATTACTCTTCTTAAAGGAACGTAAAGGCGCATTCTCCCCCATATTTTCTTTAAAAATATTAATCACGCCATTTACAAATTTCTTTTCTAACAAATATTCCATTTGTTCATTTGTGACTTCCCAAGATTCCTTCCATTGCTCAAAAGTTATAATTCCTCTATGATTTTTATTTAACCAATCTGTTATTTTTATATTTTTTATCTGATTTGATGCATGTTTACTTAATTTATCAAACTTCTTTGTTAATTTTTCTATCTCTTTTTTTTGATTAGCGCTATCTTTTTGTAATTTATACACAATTTTCCATAATTCTTCAACATTTCCATCTTTTACTTGTTCCTCCTCCTCCTCCTCTTCCACACCATGTATTTTAGCGCAATCTTTTTGATGATTAGAATGAGCCCTCTTTCCAGCAAAAGTTCTTGCACAAAATTTACATTCATGCATTATACTTTCAATATTTAAGAATAATAAAATTATATCAATTTTTTATATAAATATATTATATATGTTTTGGTGTACAAATTGTAACGGAAGACCATGTATTAATGGACCAAATGGAGAAACATCTTTCAGTATAAGTGATGAATCCAAAAGAATTAAAAAATCGGTTCGTTTATCATCGTCATTACATCTCATGAAAAAGGCAACTCAAACTATTAATATAATGAGACCTACTTTTAAAAATACCAGTGACCGCTTTCAAACATCAAGAAATCCTATTACAAACAAACGCGGTGTTGATAAAAAACATAACTCATACGCAAGATATTTAGCGCGGAAAAAGGGCAAAACTATTTGTTGCTGTGCTTGCACACAACTTATTCGCAACAATTCCACAGGCATTTTCACATATGCACCAAAAGTGGGCGATCAAGCCCAGCAAGACAATACAGGAGCAGTTGGAATTGTTGTATCATTTACAACAGGAGGAGGAATGGCAAATGATATTGATACTGTTACAATCCGTGCGAATGGATGCGAAAACTTGTTTATTCAAGACGCCGGCGGTATTGTATTTTGGGGTCCTGGAACATTAGCCGCCACAATGGATGTATTTACAGTTTTAACTACAAGTAATTGCAACAATCCACCATTGCCGAACTCAAATTTAATCATAGGAAACCACCCTTTCGCCAAATAAATTGATTTAAAAGAATGTTTTGATATACTTTTACATGGATAGAAAAGCACAACACTTAGTAATTCAAAAAGAAGCACATCTTCTTTTTGAAAAAAAAAACAAAGATTACGGTGATGCATTTGCTAATTATGGACCTATTGGTGTAATTGTGCGAATGGGAGATAAAATCCAAAGGCTAATTTCTATAACTAAAAATGGAATAAATCTTATAAAAACTGAATCTATACGAGATACATTGATAGATTTGCATAATTATTCAGCTATGGCTATAATGCTTATTGACGAAGAACCTACAAAACTTACAATTAAAATTCCTATTAATCCTCCCCCTCCACCACGGCAAAACGAGAAAATTTTTGAATAAAATACTCTTTATTTGTATGTTTGGATATACAAAAACATTCTCCAGTTCTTGACAGTTTTTTAGATATTGTGGAAAAATCAACCTTTATTACAGAAGCAATCTCTCTTAAAGATTGAAAACTTGTGATATTTTTTTCATTTACGATTACAATATACTTTATTTTTGATATATCCATTTCTCCTTTAGAAAAAGGAAACAAAAGAGTTTAATTCTTTTTCTGGTAAGAATATATAATGAGTTCAGCGTTAACACACAATAGAGTGAGAAATAATTTTAGGTCAGGAACTGAAACTATCATCACTTCAACTGGAACAAAAATAATAGAAAGGTCTATGAGACCAATGCCAAAATTAATGTCTACCTCAACAAATGGATTTGGTGAAACAAGTAGAGGAGCACTCCCACTTAATCGTACCACAAGAAACTATTCAATAATAAATAAAAAGTCTAATGCATTAAACAAGTGGGTAAAAAAAACAACATTAAGAAAAAACGCATTAACATCTGGAACTGTCGGTTCAAGTGCCGCAGCAAAACGTGCTTGGGCACGTCGTTCAAAATATACAGTAAAACCTATGTCACTCCCTCAGCAAAACTAATTAATCTATAATAGTCCAGGCTGCCTCAGAAATGACCATACACGCGCGTCTTTTCCGGGAGGGACAATCAGACGTTAATTTGCTTAAAAACAAATTCATTAATATATTAATGAATTTATTTGAAAGGATATTAATGTATTTTGGTATTTGGAGAAAGACGCAAAGGAAAGAAGCTCTATTAAATTATCACAAAATAGACGACATAGATTTAGAAGATCCAATATCCCGAAATTGTAAAATATGTAGGAAAAAATTCAACCATTTGGATTATGTTGCCAAAAGAAATACCACGCATTTTTATTTCTGTCGAGAAAAATGCTATCTTATATGGCTACAAGGACTTGCTGGAACAGCAATGATATAAATCTTTATTATATATATAATGCCAAGAAAACGTACAAGAAGAAGAAAAAAGCGTGGTGGCCGCCCGCCGCCGGCGAATAGACCATCCCAGGCTGCCGTCGCCGCCGCAGACAAGTTTGCTGGCGTTCAGGCTAACAGCAACGCTAACAGCAACGCTAACAACAATTACGTCATGGTGGAACCAGAACCAACTTATGATGATTATTTTAGGGCAGCAGCAGGAAAATCAGCGCGTCCGGCGGCACGGGCGGCGCGGGCGGCGCCAGCACCGACTAAAAAGCGCGCTTGGTATGACCCAAGGCGGTGGTTAGGAAGAGGAGGAAGTACACGTCGCAAACGTCGCAGAAGACGGCGAAAAACGCAGCGCAAAACCCGCCGTCGCAAAACTCGGCGTAGAAGATAATTATCAAAATAATATATAATGAGAAGAAAAAAACGGAAAACACGTCGCCGACGCAAAACACATCGTCGTAGAACACGTCGTCGTAGAACACGTCGTCGTAGAATACGTCGTCGTAGAACACGTCGCAAGAGAGGAAGTGGAAAAATAACATGCCCATCTTGTCAAAAACAATTTGATGTAAATACAAATAAAAATGCGTATTTCTGGAATTGCCCACATTGCAAAAAAAGAGTAACGTATAGAGATATAGACAACCAAATGAGAGGGGACGGATTCATGCCCGTAGACGCGCGCGCCGCCGTCGCTGCTGCCGCAGACGCCGCCGATGCGCCGCCGCGTACGCATAAAGAAGCATGGGCTGATAGAAAAGCCGCCGCCGGTACCGCCGCCTTCCGGGGGCTCGCGAGCGCCCACAAATTTCTTTGGGGAAACCCAAGAAAAAGAGTTCAAGGAAGAAACAGGGCACCAAGTTTTACAAATGAAGAACATAGAACCCGGAGGGCAGAGGGGACAAGAAAACGAGATAAAGTCAAAAAAACGGTGCAAAAAATATTTAATAAAAAAGACAAAGAACCCGATTACTCGCAGCACACCGGACGCATACCGGGCGTAAATGAATTGATTAAGTTAACACGCACAAAAAGTGGAAGAAATTTAGGCACCTACGTCCGACGTGAAGATATCGCAGCGCAGGGGAGGTACCATCAAAAACAGGCCGCTGCGCCGGAACGCAAGCCGAAACGCAAGCCGAAACGCAAGCCGAAACGCAAGCAGGAGCGGCGGTGGCCTTGGTCTCGCCGGCCCACGCCCGTGCGAGAGGATAATGGAAATTACGTGATGGTTGAAAATCTACCCGCGCCGACCTCGCAATCCGTACTAGGCTCCGCCAGTGAAGGATTTCCGGAGGAGTGGGAAAACGCAGGCGTCCCGGTCCAAAATAACAACGGTGGCGAAAATAATGATGGGGACCGATATATTTGATTTGTTAAATATTAATAAATCAAAATATTTAGAAATATATATAGATGTCTTCTGCAGGTTTTAATTTAAATATTTATAATTATGGCAAAAAAGAATTAGAAGAGTTACTCTCAATTCAACAACCTTATGGAAATGATGATATATCGGCAAGTTGTGCCCAATTAAGAGACCGTTTATTTAGCGATAGAACAAAAAATGAAAATGACAAAGGTCGTATAAATGGATTTTTGGAACAAGTAAAAATAAGACTAATAAAAGATTATATGCCACAAAATACAGTTGCGGTTCGCCCCAATAAACATTATTCACAGATACAAAACACAAATTCATTAATGATTAGTCCTGATGTATCAGCTTTAGGTCCAACACAATATAAACAGACAAATTTTGCTCCCACTTTTCCAATTGCCAAAGCACCTGAAAATCTTAATCCACTTAAAAAACGCATTATTAGAAGAACATTAAATATTGATACAAGATTTAGAGATAATTATTATACGACAGAAGCAACAAATATACATTTAAATCTCCCAACCGTTATAAAAAATGCAATAACTATGAAATTAGTAGGATGTGAATTTCCACCTTGTTCAATATATGCAATAAACAAAAGATATGGAAATAATTTTTTCCATATAACAATTGACGGCGCAACTTGGCAGCTTATTACAGTTGATGATGGAAATTATACGGGAATAGAAATGGTAATGAAAATAAATAATCTTATTGCCGCCGATACAACTCTCACTGGAAATGTTACTTGTGAAATAAATGATTCTTCGTGTCGCATATTTTTCATATTTAAAAATGATATCGCCGCAGGCGCCGGTAGACTTGCATTCAATAGAACCAATGTTTCCACCGGATCTACTGTAGATGCCGCCACCAATCTTCAACTCAAATTAGGTTTTATTTTAGGATTTACATTAGGTGAATATCAATCGTCAAGTATCAACCCAGAGTTTGTGGGAGAAGCCCCATATGATGGTACAGGACCCAAATATCTTTACTTAGTTGTAGATGATTTCAATAATAATGTCAATAATTATTTTATAGGCGCATTTAATGAATCAATATTAAATCCAAATATTTTAGCAAGATTACCGCAATATAGTAGGTCAAATCTCAGTAATGCCATGCTTTCAGACGATGTAAATGATATGGCCACCACCGAAAGAAACTATTTCGGTCCAATTAATGTTCAGAAATTAAAAATTCAATTGTTAGATGAATTTGGTAGAATTGTATCATTAAATAATCGTGATTTTTCACTTGCTTTAGAGTTTGATTGTGTATATAATTAATTATCAAAACGTATATATATGAAATGTTTTAATAATGGAACATATCCACTTTATTCAAGTGATAAAACACAAAAAAAGAAAGGAAAAACCATATATTTTCACCAAGTTAATAATTACCAATTGTATGGCAAAATGGAAAATTATAACGGAACAATATGTTACGATATTTCAAACAATATAAAAAAAGCACATAGTTACAATTTATTAAATTCTTTACGTGACGGATACAGTGATTGTAGTAATAATTGCTCCGGCGAGAACCCCGCGCCCGATACACAATGGAACATGCACACAAAATTGGATATATCAAATAATTTAGTAGACGTTTCTTGTAATTATATCCTAGATAGTTCTTGTAATTTTGATTTTTCATACGACGCGGGTCATACCGCCAGCGGATATGTGAAACCATCACCCGGTGAAACATCTATTATTGATCCTTCCAATATACTATTTGGTGACAAAGACGATTGTATAAAAAAAAAATACATGGAATATGCAACACTGACAGCCCCTTCTACCGTCACTGAGAGAAATGGTTGGCGGAACCGTGTTGGACTGCGCCCAACAGGAAAAATTAAATTGAAGTAATATCATCCGTCCAAATAAGTTCATCTTGATAGGGCGGCGTCGAGGGAAATGAGTCCTTTGTAATAAAACAAATAGAAGTAAATCTATAACTTTTAAAATACTTTACTTTTTCAAAAGATTTAACTATTGCATAATCATCATTAATTCTCCTATAAGTTGATAAATGTTGTTCAATTTCCGGCTTTGGTAATTCTTTTATAACTTTATTGAAGAGCCATTTATCATGTTTAAATAACAAAAAAGATTTTATCGTATCCCATACATCATCAATTAAATACATATAAAAAACTTAGGCTTTATTTTTTAAGTTTTTTGCCAAAAAATAGAAAATAACTTGGTTCGCGTACAGGAAGTTTTTTTTTAAAAAGATTGCGATGCCTTGCCGCCCTCTTTCTTTTTTCATAAGTCCAAGTTTTATTTAGAGGAGGTCTCACATAATTTGAAAGAAATCGCTTCATATATATAAGTATTTATTTATATGGAACAATTTCAAATCTATTATAATTACTAATAGTTATGAATGACCACAATGGATATGGACGGAAATATTTTTTTACCAAGCCCCCCTTATCGTTTCTCATCATATGTATCCCTTTCCCACTTAAAACCCAACCATAAAGTTTGAATGAGCAATCACTTATTCTCTTAATTTTAACTATGCGAATGAATGCCGAATGCCGAATGCTGCCGAAAGATAATGCCGTAGAATACCCTGTTTGGTCCATATAATTATCATTATTATTCAATATTTTTATCAAACAATTTTTATGAGGCAATATTAAATTAAGTTTATCACCAGCATCTGTTTTTTCTATAGAGAAACCATATGTGTAACCTGATTCGTCAATATACTTTGATTTAATTCTTTTCAAAAAATCTTTTACATAATAACAATTTTTTTTTGAAGTGTTGGCAAAAATAAATAATTCTTGTGGAAGTAAATTTGCTACTATCATATCAAGGCTCTCTGTCCAAAGAGATGCCAATATTTCAAATTTATTGATAACCGCCATTTTTTCTTGATTAAAGGCAAGTTAAAAAAATCAATTTTTTTTTCAATTATATATAAATGTCTATCGTCGGAATATCTATAAAAGAATATAAGCAAGAATTTGAAGCTAGTAAAAATAAAGAAAAATACGGTGAAATAAATACTGATTTCCAATTAATAATAGATATGTTAAAGATTATACCAAAAGATATATTTAAAAATTCTAAATTAAAATGGCTAGATCCTTGTTGCGGTAGAGGATATTTTATGATTGTTTTATTTCATAGATTATACAAATCATTAAAAGAAAAAATCCCCGATGATATACAAAGAAAAAAACATATCATTGAAAAAATGTTATATATGGTTGAAATAAACAATAAACACATTTCAAAATTAAAAGAAATTTTTGGCGAAAATGCAAATATTTTTAACATTGATTTTTTATCCTTTGACTCGCCCCAATATGATATTATTATAGGGAATCCTCCTTATAATATCAACGGGTTGAAGAAAGTACCCACTAATAATAAACTAAATAAATTAAAGGATGGGGATACAATTTGGCCTGATTTTGTAAAAAAAGGTGTATCTCTACTTAAAAAAAATGGAAATATGGTAATGATTATCCCATCTATTTGGATGAGGCCAGATAGGGCAAAAATGTACAATTTCCTCTTACAATATAAATTATCAAAAATTCACTGTTTTACAAATACAGAAACAAACAAATTTTTTCACGGAAAGGCTCAAACGCCCACCTGTTATTTTTTACTAAAAAAAATCCCAGCAGAAAAATTTGTCACACTATATGATTCACAAGTGAAAATTTACACGCCTTGGTTTTTAACATATGATACAATACCATTGCCCGTTTTTGGTTCTTCCATTTTATATAAATTACAGAAATTTGTGAGAATGTATGGTTCAATAAATGTAATAAAAACAAATATGCCCAAAAAGGGCACACATTTTTCAACGAAATTCTCCTTTATAACGCCCCACTCAAACATAAAAACTTGCTTATTAGATAAAAATCAACCTTATTTAAATATAAATTATTCAAACAAATTATTACGATTCGCTGGAATTCCAAAATTAGTTTTAGCTCATAAAATGTATGGATTTCCCTTTTTAGATACTAAAGGCAAGTATGGTATCTCAAATAGAGATAATTATATAATATTAGATAAACATATTGAAAATTTACACCTTTTAAGAGATTTTCTTTCAACAAAATTCGCCCGATATTTATTTGAGGGTACGAGATATAGAATGAAATATCTTGAAAAACATATTTTTGAACTTATTCCTGATATAAGAAATTTTTATACTTTAAATCAAAAAATTACCGACGATATTATAGCCAAATTATTTGGTTTGGAACCCATGGAAATAAGAATCATTAATGAGTTTCATAAAAAGGAATATTTATTATGCATAGAAAAGAGCACCAAAAAAAAAGCACCACTAATTAAAAAATCACAATAATATATATATGAGAACTTTAAGACGAACCCGGCGTAAAAAACGAAGGGGTGGCGTGTTATTAAAAAGAGTAAAAAATGCTGCTGGAGAAATTGGAAACCGCGCACCGGCAGGCGCACAAGTTATTCTGCATCAGAATCAAGGCGCGCGAGCTATTCCGGCGCCGTGGGTGCGGGACGACGGACTCGGTGGGTGGGGACAGCCGGCTACTGGAAGGGTGAGATATCCCCCTCGCCGCGAAGAATCTATCATGGAGGGGAGAGAAGCGTGGCGGGGCCGCCAAGCATACCGCGCCTCCGTCAACGACAGCAAATTTACCCGGAAACTACGGCGGCAAAACTGGAAAAAAGACCATCCACATACGTGGATGATGAGACATCCAGGGAACACTACAGCGCGTTTTGGGCGGTGGATTGGGAAGAAATTAACTCGCGGCGACCGTGGCGGGAGAAAACGGCGGACTCGCCGCAGATTAACAAGAAAAGGTGGCGCGCGGAAAAATAGAAAACGGCGGAGAAAACGAAGCAGAAAACGGCGGAGGAGAAAAAAGGGAAGAGGTCCTGTCCATAGTAAAGCCGTGGTGGTCAGAAGCTATCAAGACATGATGGGGTTTCCGCGTGACAACCGACGCCGCCGCTCCGCCGAGCCGTCGGCGTCCGAGCTACGTGAGCTTCGCCGCGCAGTCCGCAAATCGCGCCTTACCGATGAAACTGGGGGTGCTGCTATCTTGGGGGCGGCGGAGACCGCGGCGGATGCGGAGGAGGCGGCGAGCTACATCCATGTGCCATACCACAAACAGAGCAACAATTTAGGCGACGGCGGCGGAGGCGCGGCAAATAATTCATTTGTATTTGTTGATCCCGGATTTGATAACATGCCACCGCCCGCAAAGCCTGCGACCGACGAAGAACGCGCCATCGCGGTACTTATTAAAGAATATGAGCTCGCGCAGCAAGGCCGAGGTCGGGAAGGAAATGCGCTAGCGGAGGTTAATAATAGCATTAAACAACTGAAAAAAATACCGGTCAGCAAAGGACGTAATGCTGAGATAAAGAAACAAAAAGAATGGCGCAAAGAATTGAAAAAAGCGCGCACAAGCCACCAAATGGAATACGCCATTTTCAAGTTTAATCTCAATTGATACATTTTAGTCTATAAAAAATTGAATCAAAACAATGTTTTGGTATCCTTTTACATAAATGAAAGAATACAATATAGGCACCACAAGATTCTCTAATAAAACATTTAAAGAAAATAAACAATGGAGAGAAAAACACAATTGGAACGGATGTATTTACGGGACATGTATTCCAATTGCAAAAACACAATTTTATCGTCAAGTTGATAAAGACAAAAGAGTGTTCATTTTTGAAATGAATAATGATGAAAATAAAATAGAGGGTATAGGATTGCTGAGAAATATACCTAGATATGACTTTTGCGCCGAAATATATAGTGATAAAAACTATAATCGCTATATTTATAGAAGCAATTATCGTCTTGATAGAAAAAATATACCAAAGAAAATTTTAGATTATTTTGAAGAGATTCTTTTTAAAGGACACGGTCATTTAAAAAGAGGACAAGGAATAACAATGATAAATATAAAATGGAATAGCGTTTATTCTTCAAAACGACAATTTTATTTACCGAAAAATATACTAAAATGTGGTATTTTAAGAGAATTAAAAAAGGGTATGCCCCAAGTAAATATTGTCAAAAAATATTGCAAATTACATAAGGATTTATTAAATTTCTTTGATAATCTGAAAATCAATTAAATTATTGCTTCAGTATCATCAATTACCAAATTTACATCTTGCATGCTCAAACCAGTAAGTTCTGCTGTTTGTTGTTTCTTTTCCCTTTCTCTTTTCAAACTGCTTTTTGTATATTTAATTGAAAATGTATTAAAAGTTGAATCAAGTCCTTTCACAGTTTGTCCATAAATAACACTAATATTTTTCAATTGTTCATTTGTATAAATCCGGATATCATGACAATTTCTCAAGGTTTCCGGCGCCCTCTCCGTAACGGACGCCACCGCGTCCGCCGTCTCCGAGCGCGCGATGTGGTATAAATTGATAATATTCTCGGTAAGAACTGTATTTAATAGTTCATAAATATGCAATGTTGCAGTTGATTTTTCTTTTTTAATAGCCCTACGCGACAAACTATGAGCTAAAGTTTTTTCATTTATGTTTCCAATAATATAATTAATGCGTAAATCGCGATTATTATTCAAACCATTAACTTCTACGCGAATTGGTCTAAGAATAACTTCTTGAAAATGTGCAGTATTGCGATGAAGTAACTGGAGTCTTTGCCATAACTCCAACTTATACCCAACGCGCAGACGGCCCGGGTCTACCAGGCGATAATTATATCTAGGTATGCGATTCGGCTCTGGGTGCAAAAGCGCAATCACACGTCGCCATTGATGATTTCCAGGAAGTCCACCACAAATCACATCACCTGGAGCGCGGGGAGCTGCGATTCCTCTTCTTGTTTGTTCCCTTTGCCATGCATGAAAATGGGGATTATGAATAATACCGTGTATAACCACATTACCAGTCCTCCAAGAAAAAGCTTTCTGACATTGAGGACACCACATTTGGTCACAACCACTTATTTTATGAATATCTGTTCCGCACCCCGGACACCCTTTAGTATCTTTTTTAATAAATTTAACAGAATCAATATTTTCCTGCTTGCACACATGTTCAACGCCACCACCACTTGAAGGGTCGTCTTTAATTTCATGACACTTTGCACAAACAGTCAAATCGCAAATTTTACACTTCCACGCAGTAGAAAGCATACCATTGCAATTATCAGAAGGACATTTTTTTAAAAATTCCCTCTTTTTCCCCTTCTCGGCAAGCTCCCCAGTCACTATTCGTCGACATCTCCATATTTTCATTTCAAGGGTTCGCCGCTTCTCCTTGAGAAGCCTCAGCTCTTCATTAACTTTTCTTTGGTCAAGTATAAGTTTATCACGCTCATTTACAGCCGCGGCTGCGTCCATATCTTCAGATAACCTAGCTTTTGCAGTTCCCAAAAGCAACTTTTCGCGGTGATTCCTATAATCACCATTTACATAACAGCGTGACAAGTTATTTACCATAAATTCCCTACACCATTCTTCCTTGCAATTCATACAATGTCCGGGTTTTGTAGAATTAAGTAGATATCTTCTATTACAAACACGACATGAGGAGTAATTACATTTAATACAAGTGACTTTAAAATGAGAAGCCTTATTGTACGTCTCGCAACATACTGAACATTCTGGTTGTGTCGTCATAATTTATATATATATAGGTTTATATATCCCAAATCAATTTTTAAATCAAAGGCGAACCTGGTGTATATTTTTCATTCTTATTAGGAACATATTTTAATAACGGTGGAGCTTTAAAAACAAATGGTTTATACTTTTTTAACTCATTATTCTCCTTTTCTAATTCTTTAATCTTTATTTTTAATTTAACCATTCCATCAACCATTCTTTTTATTTTTGCTAACTTTTCTTCAAGGGTTATTTTTAAATTATCAAATGCGCGCGTTGAGCAGCACCGTCTTTCCGCCTCTTCTTCACTTTCTGTTTCACTTTCTGTTTCACTTTCTGTTTCACTTTCACTTTGTAATTTGGAAATTTCTTTGCTTAAATTAACATTATCCCTTAATAATAAACGGTTATCGGCAATAATTTTTTCTTCTTTTTTCTGAAAAATACAAACTAGGTCTATTGAATTTGATAACCTTGATTGCAAAACCTTAATTTTGTCTTCTAAATTATTGTTTCTTTGTTGTTGTAATCTTACTGTTTCTAAAAAATCCCTTAAAGGCATATTTGCAAATTTTTCTAATATACGCTCAACATCGTTCATATAAATAAAATTGAAAAAAAAAATCTCATATTTCTCTATATAAAATGAAATTTTCTATAACAAGACATAAAAAATATAAAATAAAATATCAAGGGAAAATAATTAATGTACTTGATGAATTCCATAAAAAAAATAATTTGGAAATAATGTATTTGGAAGATTTTCTAAGAATCTATAATAAATCTCGTACAGTATTTTCATTAAAAGATTTGATTGTTAAAATGGAAATAATTTGCTCAACAATTGGAAAAAATGGACACTTAGAATATCAAGTTTCCGATGAGTGCATTGAAGAAAAACTTTCAAGACATTATAATGATAAAAAATATGATATAATTATGTTAATAGATAAAAGAAATATTCTTGATTATGCTTCCGCAGACCAAATGAAGAAAATTGAAAGGGCAGGCGGTAAAAAAAGAAAAGCGCGACTATTAGACCGTTATACATATGAAAATCCCTTAAATAGAATACACGGATTTGTAATTTATGACAAAAATCCCGGACCCCCATCATTAAATAAAGGGGAAAGAGCATTATCTATTGAAATAATTGGGTCAAATCCCTATTGTTCTATGAATGGTTTTAAAGGAGTGGGGGCAAATTTATTGTTATACATTGTTATTATGGGAAAAATTCATAAATTTGACAAAATAATTTTGGAAATCGCAAATGACCGTGTTGAATTTGATAATGAATGCAATATTAATGATTGCGGAGAAAACGACAACAACAAAAAAGCTGAAGAACGACGAAGATTAGAAAATATGACAAGAAAAAAACTAAAAAAAATAGCCAAATATTATAAATTAGCTCTTGGTGGTTTGAAATTACATATTATAAATCGCATACTTTGGTATGAAGAATATAGCGAAAGTGAAAGCGAAAGTTACAGCGAAAGTGACAGTGAAAGTGACAGCGAAAGTGACAGCGAAAGTGACAGCGAAAGTAATAGCTGGCATTTCCATGAATTTGAACCTCTATACCAAGATATTGATCTTTATAATGCTTGGTCCTATCAAGGTAAAGATCCAAAAATTTATGGATATGGTGGAGAAAGATATATTAAAGGAAAAAACAGTACCAAGGAATTATATTGTTGGTATCAAAAATACGGATTTCTTGAAAATAAATATCTTAATACGCATCAGAAATATTTTGACATGACACCTTTGCCGTCTATGGAATTAAATTTAGAAAAACATAAATTAAAGAAACTTTGTATAGCATTTTTAGATAATAAGTTAATAAAATAATTTAATAAAAATATAGTAAAAAATATATATGGTTTCTTTAAAAGCAAAAGATTATTCAATAGAAGAATTATTACGATTTGCAAATATTCATAAAAAATCCATTGAGGAAGTTTCAAAAAGTGAGGTTATAAAAGGGATTGATATTAGAATTATTCGGTCAATGCAATTACAAAAGCCACAATACACACAATTTTTTCATAAAGTAAAAGAAGCGTTATTGGGTTTTATAGATTTACTACATAGCGAGCAAGAGATAGTAGAAATGGATAAAAATAAAGAAGAAAAGGAAGAACACGATGATGGATGGGTAGATTTTTATAAACAAAAAATTATTAATACACCGGAAGAAGCTACTTCAAGAACAAATGCAACAGAAATAATTGATGATGAACATAGTACGCTTCAAAGAAAAAGATTTTCATCAAAATTAGAAGCATCAAAAGTCCAGCTTGGACAAGGTGAATTAAATGGTTTATTCAGGCAAAAATTGCATTATACTTTAATTGTAAATAGTCAAAATAGAAAAATAATAATTAGACCAGATGCAGAAATAGATCTTCTTTCAAATTCATCAGGAAAATGTGGTAAATTAGAAGATGTTTTTATACAAAATCCCAAAACTTATGTAGAAAGTGAAAGTAACTTTACTTTTTCCCTTTCAACAGAAATGAAAAATGTATTACAATTAAGTGTAAGTCAAATAGAGATTCCAATAAGTTGGTATGCATTCAGGAATTGCAATGGTACAACTTGTTTTACAATGGGTCCATCCACATCAAACGGTGAATTATATTATCCAATAGATGCAACAGCAAATTATACCAAATTAATTAAAATAAAAGAAGGAAATTATACAGATTCCGAATTAATAGATAGAATACAAACTAATATAATGGCTCAATTTGGAATAGACCCATCTGGCAATCCAAACTATACAATATTATATGATAGCAATACTAAGAAGATAACAATCACATGTACTGTGCATCCCGATAGCCCATTTAATGCTAATTTTAACCTATTTTTCTATTTAGAAAAAACACCATCTATAGCTGCAAATTTTGAACAAGGCTCGCCAGCTATTCCAGGAATAGCTGGAAATATAGTAGACCCATCTTGTTCATGTAGTTCAAATTTAATACCGAAACTAGATAATAATTTAGGTTGGCTACTAGGTTTTAGAAAAACAAGATATACTGGTGAAAAAAGTTATACAAGTGAATCAATAAGTGATACTTATGGTCCCAAAACTATAAATGTTGAAATAGATGATTTTACAAATAGTAGTAGTGGAAATTTTGTGGTATCAATGTCCGAAGATGCTAATAAATTCAGCAGGCCCTTCGGTGTGGAAGACTGTGAAGCCCCAGTTACTGTAATTACAGAAGTAGAGGAGGGTTTGGACATTCTAGGTTGTAGGCCACCTCGTAATGCCGAACATCCTGATAAAACTAAAGATGGAGATTTCATAAAAAGCATCACAAAAAATAAATTTTGGGCAAACCAACAATTAAAAAACTTATGGCAACCAAAAAAAAACCGAACAAGACCATATGGTGATAATTTTGCACGGTTACAAGTAAAAAAAACTGAAGGGGATATAATTTTCGCTGAACCAACTGAAGCTATATCAAAAAAAGATTATTTTGGACCTGTTACAATTAGTCGTATAAATCTAAAATTATTGGATGAAAAAGGAGAAATTTTAGATTTAAATGGTAGAAATTGGACAATTAGAATAGATGCTATTGCTTTGTATCAATTCTAAATAGTTTTAAGCGTCCTTAATTTGAACGCGTACTGTTCAGCGCGAAGAAGACTTTTTATTATAAATCTTTGCAACAGTTTTTTTAAAATTCTTTAAATTTTCATCTTTTCTTTTTAATTCATTCAAATATATTCCAGCCTTTTTTTTTTCTGCTGGAGTGTGCTTATCTAATCTAAATTCATTATTTGTCATTCCCACTAGAATATCATAAGGTGACACATAATTAAAAATTAATTTATAAAAATCAATGATTATTGGATTTTGTACAGCCATTTCTTCTGGTATCCAATTATTAAAAGAATCCTTTTTGTCAGCCATTAACTTTTTAACAAATTTAAAAAGTTTATCATCTTCGTATTTCATTTTTTTTCTTACTCTCTTCGCCTTTCCGCGAAAAATGGTTGTTGCCTGCGCCCTTGTTGTTTTATCACTTGTTTCCCGATTCCACATTAACGACCATGTTTGACAAAATATATCATTTTTATCAACCTGACATTTTTTTGTCGGTATGAATTGTTCAAATCTCAATCCAAATTCATCTGCTATTGTTTGGATATATTTTTTCGCTGCATCCCCTTCCCATGTAGCATCTTCACTAAAAGAAGATATAGCCGGATCAAAGAAAGTAAATTTATCTTTGAATAAGCGAACACCCATATAATGTGATCCTGTCCCTGCATCAGCAGGTTCAACAATTGTGAAAAATACGTGTGTTTTTCCCTTAGGTATTTTAATTTTTTTGCATTTATTTTTTGTAAATCTTTCGCAAAACCATTTTTTGAATTTTTTATAACTGCTTACATCATTAAAAATCGCCACAGAACTCCCCCTTTCGTGTTCTTGGCCTATAAATACCCTGTAATAGTAAGTCATCCAACCTAAAATTTCATCATATATTTCAAATGCATCATCATTATTTATTTCATTGTTATCACTGTATAAAACATCGTAAATTCTTTTTAGAACTTCATAACCCATATTATATATAGTGGATATTAATAATTTATTATCAATTTTATATATATATGAGCATAATTCTAGGTTCCGAACATAAATATAATAAAAAATCTTGTAAGCCATTAAGATATAAAAGAACTTTTAAACTTGATAAAATATTAGGGCAAATAAAAAAAACCTTGGAAAACTTGGGTATTACTGTAGCAAGACCCATAATAAAAAATATGCCTCATTGTCAAACTTTATGGACAAGAGATTCTGTCATAAATATTGATAATCAAATGATAATGCTCCCTTTACAATCATTAAAAGCTCAATATGGCCAACTTCGTGGTCAAGATGAATGGAAAACAATACCGGCAAATAGAAGAGAGGTTTTTCCCGATTATCCTGAAAATTTAGAAGGTGGAGATGTAATACAAGACCAAGATTTAATATTAGTAGGTGAAGGAAAAAGAAGCAATAAAAAGGGTATGGAAAAATTAAAAAAAATGTTTCCAAAAAAGAAAATCATAGATATAAAACACACAGCACTTCATTTAGATTGCGCTTTAATGATTTTACCAGGAAATCAAATACTCTATTCAAAAAAATATATCAAAAAATTACCGAAATATTTAACAGATAATTATAAATCTAAGACAGTTGAAAGCATTATTGGAAAGGATATTGATACATTATTAGCAACAAATGTATTAATAATTGGAAATAATATTATTACAACCGACCAGGCAAAGTTTAAAAAATTTCGCAATTATTTAAGAAAACTGGGTTATAATGTTATTGAAATAAAATATGGAAATTTATGGAGAGAAGAAGGAGGAATAAGATGTTTGACACAATGGTTGGAAAAACCCACTGCACAATTAATAAGCTAAACGACAACACTTTGTACCTCCTCCTCCTCAGGTACCTTCAAATATACGGGATGAGCTGCAGTAAGATATTCATTAATAGTTCCCAACTGTGCAACCCTCTTGCTATGCTCTACCAGAGTTGGAAAGTTGCTCAACGGACACTGTACTCCCGCTCTCTCAGCCATATTAAGTACTGAAAATACAGCAACATCGCCCGCATC
>Ga0114999_10003338_pt1 | contig 20222 bp, 14 predicted proteins | sample ArcticOcean_MG_C_3_FD_89820 | JGI IMG/M metagenome (GOLD analysis project Ga0114999, IMG submission 89820) | Marine microbial communities from western Arctic Ocean - ArcticOcean_MG_CB8_126 | ecosystem: Environmental > Aquatic > Marine > Oceanic | place: Arctic Ocean: Canada Basin | collected...
AACAGTTTTGGCCCGCCATGTGCAGAATCTTCGTATGCCACAAGACCACAGTGCCCGCGGGGCCGTGGCAGTCGACGGGCTGAGTATCGGCCTTAATCTGCTGGATGACGGGATCGGTATAAACTCCGGCACGGCGCACTTCCAGGTGTTTGTCGGTGTGCTTCTCGCCGTCTTCCAGGAAGGCCTTCCACTGTTCTTCCCAAACGCGGATGTGGCTCCCCGGCCACACGGTGAAACCGCCAGAGTTGGCGGGTAGGTCGTCGGTGTAGGCCGCCATCTGTAATCGCCATCGTCCATAGCAGGCACCATCGGAATGGGCATTCTTTAAGTCGGGACCAGGAGAAGGACTACCCGGCAGGGTGCAGTACAGGCCGCGGGTACCCTGGCCGGTGAGCCACACGGGGCCGGTAGCCGGCAGCTGCAAGGTCTCTGTAGTAAAAGAGCCTTTCTCCGGTTGGTTGAGCGTATCTCCGAGATGGCTCGCCAGTCCCGTCACGGCATCATCACTCATAAAACACGGGCCCGTCGTCTTGCCCGCCTGGAGCCCTGTGGCAGGCACGATCGTGTCCTTGCCCAACAGTTGCTCGGCGATGCTCCACATGGGCCTCGGTGCCAGGTTGAGCATCGCCTCCTTGGCCCCATTGCGCACAAAGAACCGGTGTCCCTTGCCGCAAAAAAAGGATCGCCGCTGCCGTCGGGTACCCTGGCGAGCAATGCGGTATTGTCCTCATCTGTAATCAGCCCCCAGGTAGAAGGGTCGGCCCTCTTCATCCGTGGCAGATAGTCGCCGATCGTTTCCCACATGGCGTCACGGGTGGCACGGCAACGATCCGGATCAAGAGCTGCCGGCAGGACCAGATAGCCGTCCTGCTTGAATTGCGCTACCTGCGCCTCAGACAGAAGCGGAACCTGTTCTACACCTGTACCAACTATTCCCATAACAGACCTAGTTTCGAGACAGACCTAACTGCTGCGAGAGCTGCGCGCTATGGGAGTTTTGTGATCCGCAGGTCTTCGAAGCGGATCCAGTGATCTGAGTTGGGTGGTCCGTTGTAGCACTGCAGGCTCACCTGTGTCTTTTCACCCACTGGCAGGTCGCCCGAATCGGCCGTTGAAAACTCAGTGGCCCCTTCCTGGCGATACTGTGCTTCCCAGGAGTTTGACTTCACGAGCAATCGAAGCCGCACTGACTGCGTCGGCATGGCTTTCTTACCTGGAATGATGTACAGATCTCCGTCGATCAGTTCCTTGACGAGCTTGAAGACCGGGAGATCATCCACATACAAAGTGATGCCTGCCTGCTCATATTGTATTGTCGGCAAGGTGTGATTGTGCACGGTGACCTCAACAGAGAAATCGCCCGCTTTGCGATCAGGTGCGTCAAAAAGCAGAGCGTTAATGGCCGTGCCCGCCGTGCCCGGTTGCACGCAGATTTCCAGTCCGCCGTTGTCCAACCGCCAAAGCGCGGGATCTTCGCGCAGCCAGGTCCAGGCTGAATCGATACCGTTGACAAAGTCATCGGAGAAAATCGGCTTATCGGTCATTTTCAGATCCTTGAATGTGAGGCCGATGGTGGCTGGCACGGGTGAGGGCTTCCCAGCACAGAAGAGGTGATTGGGCTAGGATTTCGGGCAGTTCCGCCTGCAACGTAGTGACAGCGGGAAGGGCTTGCTCGCCTTGAGGCTGTAAGTTAGCGAGCCGGTTGAGGGCATCCATGGCAAGTCCAACACAGATCACGTTCTCGTCAGTCTCTATCACAGTTTTCAGAGACGAGATGGCAGCATCCAGGGCGGTGCCGGTGACTGCTGCACCGTGTGAACTGAGAATGACGATGGACCAGAGTGCGTTTTCGCGAACCACGGAGCGCACCGGTTTAAATCGATCGAGACCGAAATCAACGCCGTTGCCCTCGCACACGTCACAGTCATCGGTGGGACGAACCATCTTGATGCTGCGTTGCTGCACGCGATCCATGGACAGGCGATTTTCCTCAACGGCCAAAGACTGAACCAGCGCCTGCAGGCATTGCGGGATCAATTCTTCGCCGACGCCCGTGCCTGCCGCGCGTCGGCCTAGACAACCGAGGCTCCCTGCCGCAACAGAGCGCACATAGGCGGAGGTATCCGTTGCAAGGCGCTCAGTGACCGCCTTGACAACGGTTTCGGTCAGTGCGCTCGCATCTCCCAAGCCGTACACACCTGCCTTCCGTACCCATCGGATCGGTGATTCAGCTGCCTGCAGAAATGTTTCCGTGGCGTCCTCTCCCACGGCGACCAGCCCGTAGGTAGCGGCTCGCCGTACGTTCTCCCGGTCCGTGTACAACGCTTTGCTGAGATGCTGTACAGCCAGCCCCGGATCTCCGATGGAGGCAAGTTGGTAAGCTGCACCGATCCGTGCAGGCTCCGACTCGTCATTCTTCAGGTGCATCTGCGCAAACAGGCGTTCGGCTTCCTGTTCGCGCTGTGTCGTGGCCAAGGCAGCAGCGTCGGCGCGAGCTGGTGGTGCGTGACCTTTGTAGGTCCAATGATGTTGATAGTGCCAGACGCTGGTGAGATTGTTACCGGCACCGGCCAGATCTACTCCCGTCATCGGGTCCCTGCCCAGCTCATTCCAACCTATTTCGGGTGGCGTCCCACTCACGACTGCCGCGCCAGGTTCGGTGGTTCGGTACAGCCAGAAGCGCCACATGAAACGTGGATTGTCAGGCCACGTTCGCCAGTCGTCTCGACGATGATTACCTCTGTGGAAGGTGTTGTGCGAATAGATCACGACACTGCCGGCACGCAGGGGTGCAGCTTCCATGTGTTGCGTAAGCGGCCACTGCAGATCCGTTATGGCATCCCGCATACGCACGTCATGGGCGGTGCGTCGCCCGACGATGTCATCCACCTCGTATTCCGAATCAGGACCGCTGACAGGAATGCCTTGCATCTTTATTTGGTACTCAAAGTCGAGATGGTCGGCGCCGGCGAAGTTGTCGTTGTTTTCCTCGTGATTGAACGTCCAATACTGCGAATACGGTGCCGTTGCCGTGGGGCCCATATCATCAGCGACTGCCTGGGGGTAGTAGAGCATCTCGATCTGCACGGGCTGGTGGTGCCGCTGCTTGCGACTGTTGTACGGACCGTTGTCGTCCTTGTGCCACGCTTGATCCATGGCTCCGCTGGTAAAGGAAGCATTATGAGTAAAGGGCACGATCGCCCAATTCTCACCCAGCAACTGGTTGCAAGCGGCGACCACACCCGGGGCGTTGATGATATCCAGGACTTCCGGAACCGCACCACAGGTGACAGGTTCCCTGGCGTCGTGAATGGCCTTCTCCTGAGTGTAGATGCGGCTATGGATATCAGGGGAGACACCGAGATCGTCAGGTGACAGGAGAATGACGCCGCGGCTGACGAAATCCTGCACGAGTCGATCCTGTGTGGTATACGCGAACTCTTCGCTCATGGATCCGCTTCTTCCTGTGTTTCGTATTCCGGTGGGCCAGAAATATGCAGCGTCGTCGCCGTAAGCGCGATGTCGTTGGGGTCGTTGACTTGCTCCCAAGTCAGAGTAACCACAATATGTTGGCCAAAGACACCTTATTCAGCCACGAGCATCTGCCACCGGAGAGTGGGACACTTGAGCGATTCCTATGATGTATTGATCCGCGCGGGCCACGTTATCGACCCACGCAACAACGTGGACGGCATCTGTGATGTGGCTGTGAAAGACGGAGTCATTGCTGCCATGGGCAAGGATCTGCCCGGCACAGCGACCAAGAACGTCGATGCCGCAGGGCTCTACGTAACCCCGGGCCTCATCGACATTCATCTACATGCTTATGGCAGATTCTTTGCATGGCTGTATCCCGACCAGCAGTGCCTTCCCCATGGCGTCACGACCTGCGTCGATACAGGTAGTGCTGGCTGGCAGCATTTTCCGGATTTTGTCGACACCGTGATCGCTTCGGCCAAGACCCGGGTGCTGGCCTTCATCAATATTGTCGGCGCCGGCATGGCGGGCGCTTGTGAGCAGGATATCAAGGAGATGGTCCCCGAGCCCTGCGCGGACATGATCAAGCAGTACCCCCAACATGCAGTGGGCTCCAAGTCCGCACACTATGGAGGTCCGGGTTGGGAGGCAGCACAGGGCGGGATTGACGCAGCCCGTCTCGCGGATACAATCACCATGGTCGATTTCGCGCCGCAACCGGAACGCTCTTATGAAGAGCTGCTCACCCATCGTATGGCGCCCGGTGACATTCACACACACGTCTACGCCGGCCACATTCCACTGCTCGATGAAAACCTAAAAGTCAACAAATACGCTCGAGCCGCACGGGAACGAGGCATCATCTTCGACACCGGCCATGGCGCTGGAAGTTTCTGGTTTCGGATCGGCGTACCGGCAATGGAACAGGGCTTTCAGCCGGACACAATCAGCACAGATCTGCACCGCGCCAGTCGCATGCGGGCCAATGCGACCATGACCACAACCATGGCAAAATTCCTCGCCATGGGCATGCCCTGGCAGGAGGTGGTTTATCGATCCACGCAGAAACCAGCAGAGGTCATCCGCCGTCCTGAGCTCGGTCACATCGGCGTAGGTGCGGAGGCAGACCTGGCGATTCTGCAACTTCTGGACGGGGAATTCGGCTTTGTCGATTCCGGACGGGCGAAAATGACGGGACAGCAGAAGGTTGAGTGTCGCCTGACTTTGCGCACCGGCGAGGTGCTTTGGGATGACGAAGGACTCAGTTGCCAAGCGTGGGAAGACGCCGGTGACTACAAGGTGCTGAAGTAGACGGGGCAGAAATGCAGGACAACTACGCTCTCACGGAAGCACAGTCTCTCACCCTGCATGAACAGGGCTTCGTCGGCCCCCTGACACTGTGGGAGCCATCCGAAACAGACGCCATTCGCGCCATGCTGGAACGTCTGTACCTGCACGATCCGGATCCCACGGTGGGAGAAAACATCCGACACATCCGTCATGGGGAGATCGTTGAGCTGCTGCGCCGCAGGCAGCTGACGGATGCCATGGCCAGTGTCATGGGGAAGGATCTGTTTCTCTGGCGAGTCGGCTTTTTCAACAAGGCTGCCAAAGAAGAACGCGGAGAGATCCCCTGGCACCAGGACCGGAATTACTGGCCCCTGGAGCCGGTAATCGTCTGCTCCGCCTGGATTGCCGTCGATGATGTGTACGTCGAAAACAGCGCCATGCACGTGATTCCTGGTTCCCACAGAAAGATGGTGCCGCACATTGCGGCAACGGCGGAGCAGGTATTCCCGGAGCAGGCTGATCCCGCCCACTTCGACGCAGGAAAGGCGGTGCCTATCGAACTTCGTGCGGGTCAGTTTGTGTTGTTCAACGAGCGACTGCTGCACTGGAGTCGACCCAACACGTCAACACGCCGGCGTTTCGGCTTGGCGGCACGTGTGTTGCCACCGCAGGTCCGCGTCCTCGGCTACGACAGCGAAGCGCACGGTCTTGTGCAATTGCACGGTGGGGACCCGCTGGGCTTCAACCGAATCGTGGAACCTGTAGCTACTAACTGATGCCGGCTATGGATTGATCACAGTCGCCGACACCTGCGCTGCAGCCAGCACCTGGCTGATGATCCCCGACGGATCGTGCCGCCGAAAATAGCTGACGTCGGCGACAATGATCAGTTTCCCGCGGGCGCGGGAGAGACTGACGTTGATGAGGTTGGGTGCCGACGAACCAGGTGACTTGCCCGACAACAATCGTCCAGGTGGCAGTGGGTCACAATCCACAGTGTCGAAGATGACGATGTCGCGTTCGCCGCCTTGAAAACGGTGCACGGTACGGCACTCGACATACTCAGCCAGCCGCGGCGCCGCGGAGAGCAGTTTGCCGATTCGCCGCACTTGTTCTACGTAGGGCGCGATGATCGCTACAGACGTGGCGCCGTCGTCGACAGCTTGGCTCGCCATGTCCACGGTGAGCTGGGCGTGTATCTCGTTGAAGCGCGAGTAACTACCCGACGGGATCTCACACGTCGCGGTGCGAACCGTATCGACAACGACAATGGCGGCTCCCGGGCCGGGTGCGCCGGCAGCAATGCGCTCGTTGCCCTTTGTGTTGTCGCCCTGTTGCAGGCGGCCGTTGTAGAACAGTCCTCCCACCAGGTTGCCGATGTCGGGATGCATCCGGTACTGGGTATCGAGCATAACGACGAGATCGCTGACCTGGGGTTCGGGGACGGTAATCTGGAAAATGCTGCGACCCATGGCGCGCTGCACAAAGGCATCGGAGGCCTGCACGATGGGTGGCAACTGTTGTGGGTCGCCGACCATAATCGCCCGCTTCGAGCCGAGACAGGCGCAGTAGAACAGCGTTGGCAAAGTCGCCATGCCCGCTTCTTCGACGATGACTGCGTCGAAGCGCTCGCCCTCCAGCAGAGAACTCATGTAAACGTTAGTCATCGTCGCCAGCATCAGGCGTGCTTCGCTGACAACGACACCTTGTTGATGACGCAGGCCATTTTGTAAGGACCGACGGCGATCAAGACAAAGTCGCGCCGCTTGGTCCAGCCGTGTGAGACGCTGCTCCACAGCACGCCGTTGCGCCTCGGTGGATAGCGCAGCCAGTCGTCGGGCATTGTTGTCGCTGAATAGAGCGGTCAACTGTCGTGGATCGGTATCGACCATAGCTGCGGACTCAAACAGTCCCAGCTGAGTGGGATGCTCTTCGCTCTCCAGTTGTGCCAGCAAAAGTTTGCCTCTGGCGATCTGTTGCAGCATGCCACTGCGGCGTGCATCCAGGTGCACGAGTCGGTCATTAACTTCAGCGAAGCGGATCTCCACGACCTCTAGCAACCCTGCCCCGCAGGTGTCGGCCTGAGTTTGTCCCAGGCGGACCACTCCACCACGATCGATGGCGGCGCGACCGTCGGACAATTCGGCGAAGCTGCTCAGTGCCTGATCGACGGCGGCATTGGTCGTGGACGTGACTAGCACGCGCTGACCAAGCCGTAGTAGGGACAGGATGATGTGGCCCAGGGTTGTTGTCTTGCCCGTGCCCGGTGGGCCCCAGACAAAAGCCGGTGTCACCTGCCGGCACAGCTGCACTGCCTGCTTCTGGCTTTCGTTCAGTGATGGGGGTAATTCAGCATCGACGAAATATATTGGCAACTTTCGAGGCTTCTTCTTGCCGAACAGCGCCAATGCGGTATCGGTGTGAAAGGCATCGCTGTCGCCCAGGGCACGCAGAGAACTGAGCAGTTTCTCGTATAGGAACCACGGATAGATGACGAGCATGGCCTGACCGCTACCAGGAAGGTCGATGGGTCTGCTGCTGGAGAGAACGATTTGGTCTGCCTTGATGGAAAGAATGGAGACCAGATCGTCGCTCGTCTCAGTAACCAGATTACACTCACCGCCCTGGACCAGTTTGTCATTGGGTTGCAGCACGCGGAAAGCGTAGAGGAAACGATCCTCCCCGACGGAGTCCTCACGACCTGACCCTGACTGCAGAGACTCGCCCTCAGCGACCCTAATTTCATAGGGGCCTATACGCTGGCGCATGGCCTCCATTTCGCCGGTGACGGCACGGCTGAAACTCTCGATAAAGCGCTCTAGCATAGTTCTTCCAAGCAAGGACAGGATCTAAATCCCGGCAAGGCCGTTTGCGACAGCCGAAGCTCAGCCGTTATATCCAGCCATGACTACACCTAATATCCTGTTCCTTATGACTGACCAGATGCAGGGGCGTGTACTGGATCCGGACCATCCCTGCCTGACACCGAACTTTGATCGCCTGGCGGCGCGAGGTGTGCGCCTGCCGAAAGCCTACACGCCGAATCCGGTGTGTTCACCGGCGCGGGCGAGCCTGATGACGGGCTTGTTGCCGCACTCCCACGGCGTGTTGGAGGTGATCCACTGTGTCGATGACGACCAGTGTAATCTGCGCCCGGAGGTGCCGCACTGGGCACAGCGACTGGCGGCGGCCGGCTACAGGACGGGGTACTTCGGCAAGTGGCACATCGAGCGCACCGATGATCTGGCTCGGTTCGGCTGGCAGGTAGACGGCGGCCATCAGAGTGAGCTTTATCGAGCCCATAACGATAAGGTTGTCGCCAGCGGAAATGACGAGGCTCAGTTCTCCCTGCGTGGCACAAATACCGGGCCGGAAGGCTACCAGGACTCCCTGCTCTATGGTGTCACCGATGTGCCGCCGGAACAGAGAGGCCTTGGGATCGCCACCGACCTGGCGCAGGAGTTTCTTTTTGAACAGGCGTACGGGACGGATCCCTGGTGCTGCTTTGTCAGTGTCCTGGAACCCCACGATCCCTTTGTTGCCGGTGTGGAAGCCTTCGACTTATACGATGTGGATGCCGTGCAGTTGCCGGCGAACGTGGATAATGATCTACTTCGTCAACCGGGGCTCTATCGCAAGGCGGGGCGCACCTGGGAAGGCATGACAGAGAGGCAGAAGAAGGAGGCCACCGTGTGCTACTGGGCTTCGATCACGGAAATCGATGCACAGTACGGTCGTCTGCTCGATTATCTCGAAACGTCAGGGCAACTGGAGAATACGATCGTCGTGCTGTCGAGTGACCACGGAGAGTTGCTCGGCGCCCACGGCATGTATTGCAAGAATATCGGGGGCTTTGAAGAGGTCTACAGCATCCCTCTCGTTGCCAGTGGTCCCGGCATTCAGCAGGGCGTGACCAGCGACGCCCGTGTGGGATTACACGATCTCTGTCCGACGTTGCTCGAACTGACAGGGGCCGTAGCCATCGACGTGCCTGACTCGCGATCCTTCGCCGATGTATTGTCGGACCCGTCTGGTGCGGCGGGGGGCTACACCCGGGGTTTTGCTGAATATCATGGAGGCCGCTTCCGCCTGACGCAGCGGATCATCTGGGATGGTCCGTGGAAACTGTGCTGGAACGGCTTTGATTTTGATGAAATCTACAACCTCGACGAGGACCCGCACGAGATGAACAATCGGATCGACGACAAGACAGCCGACGTTCAAGTGCGCGCGCTGATGCGTTACGCCTGGCAGGTTGTCCGTGACACGGGGGACAAGGCGCTGCTGAATTCTCAATATCCGATTCTTCGGCTTGCGCCTTACGGGCCTGGCCAGGAATGATAGGCCAGAAATGACGGGACTCACCGTAGAAGCCTGGGCGACAACCTCACATGATCGCGCCGAAGCACTGCAGCCGCTGGTGTCGCAGTGGCGGCCCTTACAGACACCCACGTGGAGCGCCTATGACGCGACCACGACGGACGGTCTCACATGTTCCGGCTACTACGGTGCCGTCTTTGACGGCCGCCATGTCTATGGTTGTCCCATTCGTTCGCACCGTGCAAGAGAAAGCGTGCATGGCCACGTGTTGCGTTGTGACACGCATGGCGATTTCTACGACCCCGCCACATGGGAGGCAAACGATGCGGCAGGAACCGACGGCCTCCATACGGTCTGTTACTATGGCGCCGCCTTCGACGGTCGCCACGTCATCTTCGCGCCCCGTGATGATTCGACCGTCTACCACAGCCGTGTGTTACGCTACGACACGCAGGGGCCCTTCAAAGAGCGTGATGCCTGGAGTGCGTACGACGCAGATCTGCCGCACTCCGCACAGGGTGCCGCCTTTGATGGCCAGCATGTGTACTTCTGTCCGGGATACGAAAGCACGGGGGAAGCGCAGTTAAGCGAGAGCCAGTTGAGCGGCACCGTCCTGCGCATGGACACGACGGGTGAATTCAAGGATGCCGCCAGCTATCGACGTTTCGACACGAAAGTGTTGGGTCCGGAGGCGGTCTGTTTTGATGGCGGTGCCTTCGATGGCCGCTACGTCTACTTCGTGCCCTTGATACATGGCGTCGTCGTGCGGCACGACACCCAGGGCGATTTCGACGATGCCAGCAGCTGGGAGGCTTTCGACGCCAAGCCCCATGGTCTGGGTATGAATGTGGGTGCCATCTTCGATGGTCGCTGGCTGTACTTCTGCGCCTACGGCCACAGTTCGATGGTGCGTTATGACACGCGGGCCGACTTCGGCGATGGCAATAGCTGGCAGCGCTGGGATGCCGCCCATACCGATGGCTTGGACACGGGAGGTTTCGACGGGGGCTTCTTCGATGGTCGCTACATCTACTTCTGCCCTTGGACGCGTCAGTCGCCACCGGCGCCGTCCATGTATCACTGTAATTTCCTGCGCTACGACACAACGCGTTCCTTCGATGATGCCGGCGCGTGGTCGGCCTATGACGCAAGACAGACAGATGGACTGCTCAGTCTCGGCTATAATGCCGGCGCCTTCGATGGGCGTTTCTTTTACGGTGCGCCGTTGTACGATGATGAAGATGACGATGTCTTTCATGGCCGAGTACTTCGCTGCGACACGCTTGGTGGCGATGGTGCCTTCAGCCTTCGCTACAGCGACTACGGCCACAACGGCGGTCTGTGTGCCGCTGTGCCTGGACCAAGTTTTCTGGTCAACACGGATTCAGGCGTACGAAGCATTGCTACACACAAACCACTAGCGGCGGGCCGACATCATTTGCTGGGGGTGTACGACGGAGCGGTCCTGCAGTTGTGGGTTGATGGCAAGCTCGCAGCACAAAGATCAGCCTCAGGTCGACTGATTGAAACGGATGTGCCTGTCACAGTGGGGCAACTGGCAGGGGGCGGTGCCCGTTTCGATGGCCAGGTTCAGGGCGAGCGGGTGCTGACCCACGCACTCGATGCTGAAGCGGTGGAGGCTGCGTACCGCATGTTCAACGAAGTTGGTTGAAGAGTTAGATTCGACAAACTCGCCGTCGGTCCCGCCTCTTTGGTGGCTGCGTGGTGCGTGTTTTTTCCAAGTCTTCGCTTTCGGTATTGCCTGGCCCTTCGAAGGTGTATGGATGCGCCAGCATGGCATGGGTGAGTCGCTGATTGGCGCGATTTCGTCCTTGTCCACCGGCGTTCTACTCCTGGCCGGCCTTGGTTGGGGGCTTGTCGCTGATCGCACGGGCCGACCGGATCGCATTGTGCTGGCAGGGTGCCTCGGCGTAGCCGTCAGTCTCGCATGGCTCACCTTCTGCCGAGGTCCGATCGACTTCGTCTACTACGCCATCGGTCGCGGGCTGAGCATGCCCATGATCAGCAACCTCATGCCCATCCTCGCCATCGGCGCTCTCGGCACGGCAGCCCAAGGACGTGGATACGCACTGTATCGGATCTTCGGGTCCTTCGGCTACATCCTCTCCACACTATTGTTGCCACGTTTTCTGTCGGTGGGCTCCCTGTTCTGGGCAGCTTCCCTGTCTATGTTGGCTGCATGTCTGCCGCTATCGCAGATCCGTCCCCGTCTGGCGTCCCGACAACCTGAGGAGCCAACGGAAACCGAGTCCAAATCGAGATCCAGTGTCAGACAGTTGCTGGCACAGAAGGAGTTCGTCGGCTTTCTGCTGGCGGGCCTGCTGTTCTCACTGGCTACGCCTGCAGTGTTCACTTTTACAGCTGTCTATGCACGGGAGTTGGGCGCAGATCAGGTCTTTATTGGTTTGTTGGCGGCATCTCAAGGTGTGATCGCCGTTGTCGCCCTGCCGCTGACAGGTGCCATGGTTGATCGTTTCGGTGTGAGACTACTGTTGTGGTTGGGGTTTCTCGCGCAGCCCCTACGTGCGGCGAGCCTCGGCATTGTCGACGACTATCACTTCCTGTTGTTGCCCCAGGCACTACACTTCTTCACCTGGGCCGGTTTCGAAGTTGCCGGTGTGTTGCTCGTCAACCAGCTTGCACCGGAAAACGGTCGGGCCACGGCGCAGTCCCTCTTTCGGGCGAGCCAAGTGCTGGGATCCTTGATCGGTGCCTCCGTCTGCGGCTATCTCGCAGAGTTTCATGGCTATGGCAGCATGTATTTCACTGCCGCCGCGCTTGCCGCCTGCGGATGTGCCCTGTTCTCAAGCCTCCTATGGAGGCGGCCGGCCCGTTAGTTTTTGTATGCTTACAGAACTCTGAAAGGAAAAAAAGATGAAAGAGACAGATCTCCGAGAAGGGGAAGTAGAACAGTTGGCCACGGGCTTCGGCTTTGTTGAAGGACCCGTGTGGCATCAGGATGGCTACTGGCTGTTTAGCGACATTCCCTCCAATCGCATCCACAAGATCACACCAGAAGGGGAGGTTGGGATTTATCGTGAGCCTTCCGGCAACAGCAACGGTCTGACGCTGAATTGGGCGGGGCGCCTGTTGGCCTGCGAGCACGGCAATCGCCGGGTGTCGATTGCCGACATCGGCGGTGTCGAGGAAACGTTCGCTGATACGTATGAAGGCAAGAAGCTGAACAGCCCCAATGATGTAGTTGTGCATTCCAGCGGCGCTGTGTACTTCACCGATCCGCCTTACGGAATCAAGCCCGAGCAGATGGAGCAACCCTGCGCTGGCGTCTATCGCGTTGATCCTGACGGAGCGATGCGGTGTGTGATTGAGGACTTCGAAAAGCCCAATGGCTTGGCATTTTCTCCGGATGAATCGGTGCTTTACATCGACGATTCCCACTACCAGCATATCCGCACTTTTGACGTTGCTGCTGACGGTTCCCTAAACAATAGCCGCATGTTCGCTGACATGAGTCATGACGGCGATGGTGTCCCCGATGGCATGAAAGTGGACCAGGAGGGCAACCTCTACGCTACTAATGCCCTGGGTATCTGGGTCTACAATCCGGCGGGCGATTTTCTTGGCTTGATCAGCGTCCCCGAGGTTCCCGCCAACTGCGCCTGGGGGGAGGATGGCCGGACCTTGTTCATGACGGCGCGGACATCGGTCTATCGGGTGCGCATGTGCATTGCCGGTATGGCCGTGCGAACTCCGGACCTTTAGACGGGGAGCCATTCATGGAAGCGACCGTCCTGCAGGAGGAACAACGTCAGTTCTTCGATGACAAGGGCTATCTCGTTGTGCCCGGTGCGTTAGCGCCAGAGGAAGTCGAGGGGCTGACCGACGCCAGCGATCGTCTCATCGATGACTTTGAGCGCGAGGACAACCAGTCGTACGTGCAACGTCGGCCAGGGGTCGTGCAGGAGCCGGCGTTCCATCCATTGCTGGCGCACCAATCGACCCTGCCACTACTGGTGCAATTGTTAACGCCCAATATCCATCTGCACACCACGGCGATTATCTACAAATATCCCGAGTCCGAATCGGAGGCCTCGGAGCGGGTCTGGCATCGCGACATAGGACTGACCCAGGATCTTGGACACGCAGGTACGGTTCGTGCCGGCATCAAGGTTGGTTACTGTCTGACGGATTTTCATGAACCCAACTCGGGCTTCACGCTTTTCGCGCCGGGCTCCCATGAGTTGCTCACACCCTTACCCATTCCCAAGGGAGAGGTGGATCCAGAAAATGTCACGGAACTCCGGCTCAGCGCAGGGGACGCGTTCCTCTTCGAGAATCGAATCTTTCACACCAGCGCGCCGAATCTGAGCCCGCGCCCGTCCAAGGTGATCATTTTCGGTTACGGCTATCGTTGGATGGGTGGCAGACACAATGAAATGATGCACGTCCGTCCCGGTGACGACGTGCTCGAACAGGTGGACGACATCCGCAAGCAGCTGTTGGGCGGCACGAGTGAAGCTTTGGTAGAATGGGCCGAAACCAAAGGCCTTGCACCGCCGCCATTCGAATGGACTATGGAGGCCTGAGCATGAAGCCCTCCACCGATATTCGACGGGCAATCTTCGAGGATCTGGACTTTATGCTCTGGGTGGATGCGCATGGAGAAGGTTATACACAGGAAGATGAACTTCCGACAGCGCAGGAGCAGGCTCATCAGAGGTCCAAGTTCGAGTCCTTACTGACTTCTCCGAAGAGAGCCGCCTGGGTTGCCGAGCAGGGGACAACATTGCCGCAAGCCGGTCTGGCCATGTGCACCTTCCGCGACATGGAAGATTTCGGCCCGGGAACGCCTGGCGTTGATTTCATCGCCACCTATCTCGTCTACGGACAGTGGAAGGGCTTGGTGTGGACGGGCATCGCGCCGGCTCGCGAAGGCCTACGCTGCAACGGGGGACCAGGCTTATTCCCGCCGAGCCGGTGTGCTGCTGGACCGACTCGCCGATGTCTATCCAGACTTCGATTACACACAGCAGGGATTCGTTTGCGAGAAACTGGGCAATCGTGGATACATCTCAAACTGGCATGACGCCTGCGCCGAAGTGTTGGCCCTGACTACCGCCTACGATCAGGTGCGCGAAGCTCTGCTTGCCGATGACGAACTGGTAGCAATGTTGTCAGCGCGAGGGAAAGAATTCGATCTTCCCACGCCCAAGGACTCGGGAGCGCAGATCTGCAGCAACATCGAACAACGCATCCTGCAGGACACGCTGAATCATATCGACAAGATCCAGTCGAATTTTCCAACAACGGAAATGGCAGTGATCCTCATCGAGGCGGTTCAGCGTGGGGCACAAGGCATGGAGCGGATCCACGAGTTGCTCGATGACGCCATTGGCCGCGCCACCGCCGTCGATGGTCTGTCAGGGAAGAAGGGACTCACCGGATATGCATGCATCGCGCCCCGGACGCTGGCCTACTACCTGGCGCTCTTTGCTCGTGCACGGCCTGAGTTCCTCAGCGAGATCCTCACCAGTCACCCCTCGCTGCACGAACTCTATCGCTTCCACATCGACACCTGGGTGGGCAACCGATTCTACCCGAATGCGGGAGATTGCAGTACCTGGACGCAGACATCCCCGGACTACGCAGCCGTGCCACTGGAAAAGGCGGCGGGTCCGACGCTGGCGCCTTCCATGTCCACCTTCTTCTGGCAGCTATATGAAGCGTCCGACGACGTTGCTTTCGTACAGATTCTCCATCATGCCAATGGCGGCACATCGGAGGGACTGCCACACGACATCTGTTATGCTGAGCCCCGAGAACTGCAGCGAAGAGTCGATGATCTGATCGACGAACACGGCCCAGTACCCCAACTGAGGTCGGTGAACAAGGAAAACTGGCACCTTGCCATACTGCGTGGAGCAGACGAAGCACGGGGTCCAGTAGCCTGGCTTGACTACGACTCCGGCGCCATGAACAGCGTCTATGCCTATCGACTCGATCCATCGGTGCGCGGGCGCGGGGCCCACAGTCACGGCAATGGAATGCATCTGGGCTTGTTCTATCGTGGCGTCGATCTGATTCCGGATCTGGGGTATCCACCGGTGAACTTTGGTGGCTGGAACTCACCCCAGGCGGAGTGTTACAAGATGTCGGCGGCACACAACACGGTGGTTGTAGACGGTCTGGATCTGGCCAATGTGGGGGGCAAGTCGGTGTGGTGGCAGGATGGTGAGCATGTGCGCGGTCTTTCCGTTTCCGCACCGGGCATGATCGAAGGCGAGATTTTCGAACGCACCATCGTCGTTGTCGATACAGGCTTGGCGAACGCCTATATCGTGGATGTATTCCGTGTGCAGGGTGGTAGAGATCATACCCGGTTTGTGCAGGGACCCTACGGCCCACTCACGACATCCGGTCTACACCTGGAGAAGGCACCTGACTTCGGCCACGACACGCTGATGCGAGCTTTTCAGAGTGATGTTGCACCCATCGAAGGTTGGACGGCGGACGGGACCCTCGACGATCTGGGAGAACTTGCCCCGCCAGGGTCCGAATTACATCTGCGCTACACGGATTTGTCTCGTGGGGTGGAGGCGGGAATCTGTGAATCATGGGCCTGCTATGGGAACTATGGTCGCAACAACCGTCACAACAGCAAGAACGAAGTATGGTTCCAGCGCCCATGGCTGAGACGTCGCGCCGAACCGGGGGCGGGCGATCTTGCCTCGACGTTTGTCGGGCTCCTGTATCCATATGACACAGAGTCTGCCGTGGTCTCCATGCAACGCACCGATGGCGGGGATGGCCTACGGGCAGATGAACCCGTCGAGCTACACGTTGAACTGAAGTCCGGTAGCAAGGACGTCATCCACGTGACAGCAGGTGGGGGCGTAACGGTTGAACGAGATGGAGCGGATCAGATCGGCTAACCCTGCAAATATTCTGCGTAGGCCCAGTCGAAATCACGCGACGATCCCCAGGCGCTTTCAGCGTAGGGAGAGGCAGAGATCGCGTCGTGTTCTGCTGTTAGACGTTGCAACACATCCGGATCTACGATCCGATCGTCTGTCTGTTTTTGCCACGCCGCCAGTTTTTTGCGCAGATCATCCCGTACGGCGACCAACTCCGGGTCGTTGATGCGGTTGTTGAACTCCCATGGATCCTTGCTCAGATCGTAGAACTCTTCTGCAGGAGGGTTCAGAAAGGTGTCGTACGCTGCCTGAACCGGCTCGCTGCTCTGTGCAATTTCCTGCACCGTTGCTCCTGGTTTCCACAGTTGTTCCGGTCCCGAATAAAACATGGCATTGGGATTGGGACGATCGGTCAGATAGGTAACGATCAGCTTGTATCGTGCGGAGCGGATCGAGCGCTGCGGGAAGTAGCAGGGAGGATTGGCGCCCGTCCATTCGGCGCACACGTGGTCTCGCCATTTGATCGTCTGGTCGCCCGGGTCGGCCTTCCACAGCGGCACTTGCGACTGCCCTGCACCGGCGGGTGCCTCCAATCCGAGGGCATCCGTAACGCTGGGCAGGATATCTACGTGAGAGACCAACTCCTGGCGCACCGAGCCGGCCGTACCTACACCGGGCCAGCGGACAATGTGTGGGACGCTAAGCCCACCCTCATAACAAGTCGTCTTGCCTCGTGAAAATTGGGCACCGTGATCGGTGGTAAAGATGACAAGCGTATCGTCTGCTTTGCCTGACTTCTCGAGCTCGGCAAGCAGCAGGCCCACTGCTGTGTCCAGTCGACTCATGCAGTTGTAATAGTCGGCGGTGTGTCGAGCTAGCCGGGGAGAATCGATGCCCACCTGAGGTAACACGGCAACGTCTCCCACCTCGTACGGGACTGCAGGAATCCCGCACTGCTGGCGCAGCAGGGGTAGATGCGCGTCCGGGTAGGCGACAGTGAGGAAGAAGGGTTGTGCCGACTCGGTGATGAAAGCCTGGCCCACTTCAGTCATCTTGTGCACGTCGCGATTCTGAAAGCTGATGAAGTCGGGATCATTCCACCACATGTCGATGGGAAAATCCTCTTCAGGATTCACATGGAGCTTGCCCACCAGTCCGGTGCGATAGCCCTCGTTCTTCAACAGGCTGAAGAGATTCGGGAAGGCTTCGTACTGGGCGTAGTTGTGTGTCGCCAAACCGATCTGGCCACACTGGTGCGGGTAGAGGCCGGTGAAGATGCTCGCACGCCCGGGGCTACAAACGGACTGGGTCGTGCTGGCGTTGGCGAAGCGGACGCCCTCGGCGGCAAGCCGGTCGATGTTGGGGGTCGCAACGTTGGTATCGCCGTAACAACCCAGATGCTGGCCGTTGTCCTCTGAGATGATGAGCAGGACGTTCATCGGTTAGCGCTTCTTCTTGCCCTCATGTCGCCGCAGCGTCGCGCCATCCTGTACAGCTTCCCAGATCTTGGCAAAGGTCCTGGAGCCGTCGTCCTCTACGGGCACACACTGCGACCCCGCTTCGCTGATAGGCATGGCATTGTTGGGGTAGCTGCGATGCAGATCCTGCTTGCTGTCGCCGAAATAGGTGACTTCCCCACCGGCGCGTGAATAGCGATAGACATGGCGCGGTGTATCGAGCCAATCGTAGTCCACCGTGTTTCGCTTCACCACTCTCTCGTTCAGCTCCACACCGAGACCAGGCTTCTCCGGCACGGCGTGATATCCACCACGCATCTCGATCTTCGGAGTGATGAGCTGTTCCTTCCAGATGTTCATGCAGGTAATGGCGGGCCACTTGGCTTCGGGAGAGACGGCGCCCAGGTGTGCCGCCCAGGTAGTGGTGATGCCCGTGCCGACGAGTTGCAGCCAGAAGGGTTTGTTGGCGGCGTTGGTGATGGCGGACTGAGAGCGGATGGCGGAGGCGCCGGCGCAGACGACAAAACCGTCGGCAACATCCTCCTTCATCGTCGTCGCAATAGGAGGTTGCCCGAAGTGCATGGCAATGGGGCGGTTGACGCGTTGGCGGATGTGGCGATTGCCGGCGACGTCTCCCTGTGGAATGGGAGACTCGATCATGGCAACCTGCTCATAACGCTCCAGTGATTTCAAGTGCTCTACGGCATTGGCAGCATTGTCCAGGGTACCGTTGTAATCGAAGTCGAGCTTGAACTGGGGTGGTACAGCCTTGATGATGGCCTGGATGCCGGCATGCATGTCATACCATGTTCGCGCCTTCAGCTTCGCCGACATATAACCCGCCTTTGCAGCGTCGCTACACTGCCGGGCCCAGTCCTTGGCGGGCATGTCCATCCCCCACCACGAGAGGGGCACATGGTCGCGGATCTTGTTCCCAAGCAACTGATAGGCGGGCACATTTTCATTTTTACCCACGGCATCGAACAGGGCCATCTGCACACCCGCCCCCAGGGCGTCATCCCAGAGCAGACCTGCTGCCTCTCTGCCGACGACGCGGTCCTTGATGTCGGACGGCACCTTGGACCAAGTGTAGTTGGGAATGGTCTCGCCGAAGCCGACGATGCCGTTGTCCATCGTCAGCTTGCAGATCTGCACGATGCGCCAGTGCGGCAGCCAGTACTTCATGTGCAGATCGGTATGGGCAGTAAAGGGAATGTCGACGTGGATAAGCTCGATGGCCTTGATCTTCATGGAGTGCTCTCGACGATGGGGGATAGGGGTGAACTTTTCGGCGAGGAAGAAGCACCTGCCGGGCTCGTGGGGCAAGGCGTGGTGCAGATCTTCAGAGACTGAGGAAATTTCGTTCGATGCGGGACAACACGCGCCGCGTGTAGCGTGTGGAGATGATGGCAGGCAGAGCGAGGCGCAGCAACGCCATCCAGTTGTCAGCACCGGGCCAGGGCGAGAGCCCTACCTGACGGGCGCAGCCTCGATAGTGTCGATCGGTGAACAACAGCATGAGCAGCGCCGAGGCACGGGGCAGGCTGATTCGATCGAAGTCGATTGCTTCGACCATACCCACGTAGGCGGGGACACGGACCAGGGCGAGACGCAGAAAACCATGTCGCACCTCACGAACAACGTTCGCATCCTTGGGCGCACCATTGAGCATGGGTAGCAGATCCGGATGGTAGCCGATGCCGCGCCCGAGGTCCTTTTCGATATCCCGAGTAATGTTGGCCAGTTGCACCATCTCGCCGACGATCATCGCCTGCTCTGTCAGATCGGCCGGCAAATCATCGCTGCGCATCAACCTCAAAGTGAACACGACGGGGTAACCGATGACGTTGTGACAATACTGCAGCAACTGCTGCTCGTTGTTGAGCACGCCCGCCTGCTCTACGAAGATCTGTGACGACCAGCACATGCCCTCCGCCATACAGGCAACAACTTCACGCACGGCTTGGCGCTGACGATTGTCCAGCGTGGCAAAGACCTCGTCCACCATGTCACAGCGTTCTACAAGCAACAGGTGTGTGGCGTCTCGCGCATCCTGATGAATCGCATCGGGCAACGCAGGGGGAGGTGCCATATTCTCCTGATCGAAGCGTGCGGCGAAGGCTTGCAGGGCAATCTTGCGCGCGCCGGGATCCGGGTGCAGATCCTCAAAGGTGTCGAGCATACGGCAGTACAGATATCCCACGGCGGCGGCTCGGGCAACGTGGGACGGTAACAGGGCGATGCAGGCGGAGAAGGTGCGCGCTGCATGAGGCAGGATCTGCCACATAAATGCCTCTGGATCACGTTGGCGTCGCAAGCCTTCCAGATCCGGGTGCTCACGATCAACCCGTGCCCCTCCCAGTACCAGCTTGAGGCGTCGCAAGCTGGTTTGGATGCTCACATCTCCACGTGCAAGCGAGCGTAGCCGAGGGCGTCGCCACCCGCGCTGCTGTTGGTGCTGCCAACGATGTCGATATAGTCGGACGATGTGGATCCGGCGCGTACTGTGTTGGTCAGAAACGTGCCACCCATGGGGCGATCAAAGGGCACCTCTGCCCACGATGGCTCCGGTTCGAGGGGGGCAGCGCGCCAGTGCGTTTGCCCCCGGGCGGGATCCTGGAACTGAGCCAGCACCAGTGGCTGGCCAGACGCGGTGATGTGGATACGTGCAAGAGTCGGCTGCAGATCCGTCTCGGAAAAGAACTCGTTCCACTCCGAAAGCGTATGCTGGGCGACGATATTTCCTTGGCGGACGATGGCATACTGCAGCGACTGCCGGAAC
>Ga0114999_10003341_pt1 | contig 20219 bp, 14 predicted proteins | sample ArcticOcean_MG_C_3_FD_89820 | JGI IMG/M metagenome (GOLD analysis project Ga0114999, IMG submission 89820) | Marine microbial communities from western Arctic Ocean - ArcticOcean_MG_CB8_126 | ecosystem: Environmental > Aquatic > Marine > Oceanic | place: Arctic Ocean: Canada Basin | collected...
CTCTCTTCCTGTCAACCAACTTGAAAAAGTCGACTCGGACCCCTGTACTTCAAAAAACACCAAAAAGGAGAGCGGTATGCACTGTGAAGAAATAGACTACGAAATATTCGGCAACGATATGCAAGTCGTCGAAGTCGAGCTCGACCCGGGCGAAACCGTCATCGCCGAAGCCGGTGCCATGAACTGGATGGACCAACATATAAGCTTCGAATCCAAGATGGGCGACGGCTCCCAAGCGGACGAGGGCCTGATGGGCAAGTTTTTCAGCGCCGGTAAACGAGTGATCACCGGCGAATCGCTCTTTATGACGCATTTTTCCAACGATGGCCGGGACAAAGAGCGCGTCGCCTTCGCCGCCCCCTATCCCGGCAGCATCATCCCCATCGACATGGCGCAAATCGGCGAGGAGTTGATCTGCCAGAAAGATGCCTTCCTCTGCGCCGCCTTGAGCACCGAGCTAAGCATCGCCTTTAACCGCAAATTGGGCGCCGGTTTTTTCGGTGGCGAAGGTTTTATCCTCCAGTGTTTGCGCGGCGACGGCATGGCCTTCGTGCACGCCGGTGGGGCGGTAATTAAAAAAGAACTCAACAATGAAATGTTGCGTGTCGATACCGGCTGTCTCGTCGCCTTCTCACCCGGCATCGACTACGACATCGAAATGACTAAAGGCCTCAAATCGATGTTCTTCGGCGGCGAAGGATTTTTCCTCGCCACGTTGCAGGGCACCGGCACCGTCTATCTCCAGAGCCTGCCCTTCTCGCGCTTAGCAGACCGCATCCTCGAACACGCACCGGCCGCCAGCGGCAGCAGCGAGGGGGGGCGCGGTGCTCGGTGGTTTGGGCAACCTGTTCGGCGGGGATGACGGCGGGGACGACGGCGGGGACGACGACGAGTAATCTCAGGCCATATCCTATCACGATGCACAAAAACCCCATCTGTTCTATTGCAGGTGGGGTTTTTGTGCACGGGGTCGAAGTGCGTCTCACGTTTAGGGTTGGGGTTGTACTCATTACTTAGAGGTTTGTCCCGGCACCTTTTTGATCATATACTGTCCGGACAAATAAATACTTCCACCAACCTAAGGAATACCATGTACGATCTTCTCGTCCGCAACGCCCGCCTATTGGATGGCAGCGGCCAGCCCGCCTTTAAAGGTGATATCGCCGTCGAAGAAGGCCGTATCGTCGCCATCGGCGACCTCACCAACACCGACGCCCGGCATGCCATCGACGCCCAGGGCCATATCGCCTGCCCCGGTTTTATAGACAGCCACACGCATTCCGACCTGACCATCGCCCTCGACGGCCGCGCGCTGAGCTCGCTGAGCCAGGGCATCACCACACAGGTCATGGGCAATTGCGGCGTCTCCGCCGCCCCGACTCGCGACCTGAAACCCTACCACGGGCCGCTCGACCCGGCGATGACCCGCGATTTGATCTGCGACTGGACGCATTTCGACGAATATTTCCAACGCCTCGAATCCAATGGCCTCGGCACCAATACCGCCACGCTCGTCGGCCACGGCAATGTGCGCGTCGCCGCCATGGGCTACGACGATCGCCCACCGACAACCACCGAGATGGAGTACATGAAGGCACTGGTCGACCGCGCGATGGCCGACGGCGCCTTGGGTCTTTCTTCGGGTTTGGCCTATGCCCCCGGTCCCTACGCCGAACTAGAAGAGCTAGTCGAGTTGAGCAAGATTGTCGGCACCTACGGTGGTATCTACACCTCGCATATCCGCAACCAGACCGAGTCGATCGCCGAAGCCGTCGGCGAGGTCATAGCCGTCGGCGAACAAGCCTCGGTCGCCGCACACGTCTCGCATATGCAACCCGGCTCGCCGATGCTTGGCTCCACCCGCGACCTATTGGCGACTATTGATCAGAAGCGCCGCGAAGGCCGCGATATCAGCTGCGACGCCATCCCCTATACCATCGGTAGCACCACCCTAAAATCGCTCTTGCCACCCTGGGCATTAGACGGCGGCGACGAAGCCCTGATCCGCCGACTCAAAGACCCCGAGACCCGCGAAAAAATCAAGCAGGATACGATGGTACACGGCGCCGAGAGCGGCGGCAGCCGCAAACGCAACCTGGTCAAAGAAGGCCAATGGGATAAGATCTGGCTTGGCAGCGCCGAAAAAAACGCCGCTTATGCCGGAGAGACTTTCGCCGAGATTGGTCGACGGCGCAAACAGGACCCGCACGACGCAGTGCTCGACATTATAGTAGAAGACGAAGCTCGTCCCTGGATGCTGGCCGAAGACGTCTCCGAAGAGGACTTCCTCAACATCGCCCGCCACCCCGCCGGCGGTGTCATTTCCGATGGCTTTTCCCTCGCCCCCGAAGGCACCTTAGCCGAGGGTAAACACCATCCCCGTTCTTACGGGGCCTTCCCCTACTTCCTGCGCCACTTCGTACGCGAGCAGGGCGCGTTGAGCTGGGAAGCGGCCATCCACAAGCTCACCGGGCACGCCGCCAACCGCTTTCGCATCGGCGACCGCGGCCTATTGCGCGAAGGCTACTGGGCCGACCTGCTGATTTTCGACCCCGACTCGATCGGCGAGCGCGCCAACTTCGACGACCCCTACCGCTACCCACAGGGCATCGACTATGTTGTCGTCAACGGCAGGATCGCAGTGGAGAAAGGCGAGGTAGCGGATGGTCGGGCTGGGCAGGTGTTACGGGGTTAGGTTGTAGGATGAGAGAGCGGTGATTGTTTATCGTTTAGCCGTGGGTTCGAATCCGATGCACGCCGTCCATTCGAGCCGCGCCCAATATCAATGGGAAGAGCATATGGTCTATCATCCATAGTTCTCTCTTTCCGCCAATCCCTTGGACAATATCGCCGCAATCTACCACCGGCGCAGCTCGACGCCAGCGCGGTAAACTTCCTCTGTAGCCATCCACGGCATACTAAAAAAACAAGCTTAAGATCTCCGCAGCAAGCCAATTTGCGCCCGGCTAACCGCACCATTAGCCCTTCTGATACCGAATATTTCACTGCGTTATTTGCGATGATCGATTGAGTACCCTAAGGTCAATAGTCCCACTAAGACACGGACATACATGACCTACGCGCAACTAACCCGCTTTATGCTGCCGCTGGTGCTGACCGCGCTGGTGCAAGAGCTGAGCGGCCAATTTCTCAACGGCGGCATGGCCCGCATGCCGCGCGCCACCGAAACGCTGGCCGCCTTCGGCCTGGCCTTCGGCATCGCCTCCCTACTCTCCGGCATCCTGACCCAAGCCCGCCAGCTCAGCCTGGTGCTCGTCGAGCACGAGCAGGGATATCGCACCGTCTTCCGCTTCGGCATCATCGCCGGCATCGCACTCTCCGGCGTGCTCGCCCTCTGCGCGCTCACGCCGCTGGGCGAATGGCTCATCGGCGACCTGCACGGCGTCGACCCAGCGCTAACCGACGTAGTACTGCTGGCCTTTCTTTGGCTGATTCCCTACCCCTTCCTGCGCGGCTTGACGCGTATCTACATCGGCACCCTGTTGCGTATCCGCCGCAGCGAGATCCCAGCCTACGGCACCACCGCCGGCATCAGCCTAAGCATTCTCGCCGTCTTCACCCTCTTGCCCGTCGACTTCGTCCAGCGCGACCCGATCTTACTGCCAGTCTTCGCCACCTACGCTGGCGTGTTGACCGAACTCGCCGTCGTAATCTGGGGACACTCACGCCATGTCCGCCTCCCGCCGCAACACGACGCACCATCCCTTGAGATGGCCTATGTGGTGCGCTTCTTCTGGCCGCTGGCGCTAATCATGGCCGTACAGTCCGGAACCCGCCCACTGATCAATATCTTCGTCGCCCGTGCCGTCGACGGCACCGAGGCCCTCGCCGTGCTGACCATAGTCTACGCCCTCGGCCATATTCCCTACGGCTGGCTCAACGAGGTGCGCAACTTGCCGACAGCTTTCCGCGAAGCCAACAACTTGGCTAAAGTCCGCCGCTTCATTTTCGGTTGCGGCGCATTCTCCTTCGTCTGGATGGCCGCGATCGTCTGGACCCCGGCCGCCGATTATATCCTACAGAACTGGGTCGGTATCAGCCCCGAACTCGCCATGCATTGCCTGATTCCGTTAAGTATTTTCTGCGGCTTCCCCATCGTCGTAAGCCTGCGCAGCTATATCCACGGCATCGGCCTGCTACAGCACCGCACGCAAGCCATGGCACCCAGCGCGCCCTCCCGTGTAGCCACTGTGATTCTGGTCCTGAGCGCGCTTTCCGACACCGATCTGCACGGCGCGACGCGCGCGACCATCGCCCTACTCAGCGGGCATACGGTGGAGACGCTGGTGGTGTGGTGGAGTATTCGACGAGGGGGGAAAGAGATCAGGTAACAGAGGTATAAACAGATTCGCTCTTTAAAATAGTATGAGTTGCCTCCAACCCTATAAAACCTTATCCCTATCGTTAACCTCTATAGTTCACCAGGCCAGGTTGAGGATACGCACTATACTAAAACCTTGAATAGGAGCTATGACCATGCAAACCTACAAAGCCGCCCTCATCGGCTGCAGCCGCATGGGCGCCTTCATCGACAACGAAGTCCCGCCCAGCATGCGCCCCTACTCCCACGCCGCCGGTTACGAAGCCTGCGATCGCACCGACCTAATCGCCTGCGCCGATCTGCGCCCCGACGCAATGGAACAAGTAGGCACTCGCTACGGCATCGCCGCCGACAGACAATACACTGACTATCGCGAGCTGCTCGAACGCGAAAAACCCGATATCGTCAGCATCGCCACACAACCCGAGCACCGCACCGAAATCATCGTCGCTTCCGCCGAGGCCGGTACCCGCGCGATCTACGCCGAAAAAGCCCTCTGCGCCTCGATGCGCGAAGCCGACCGCATCGTCGAAGTCTGTCAAGCCCACAGTGTCGCGCTCAATATGGGTACCAATCGTCGCTTCGACCCTGGCTACGACCAGATGAAAGCCGTCATCGACAGCGGGCAGATCGGCGCGCTCAAGACCCTGATCATCCATCAGACCAGCAACCTCTTCAACGGGGCTAGCCATAGCTTCGACCTCTTGCAGCGCCTCAACTCCGACGCCCCGATCGCTTGGGTCCAGGCGCACCTGCCCGACGGCGACAAAGTCATCGACGACGAAATCCTGCGCGAAGACCCCATCGGCCACGGCATTATACAATTCACCAACGGCGTCACAGCCTACGCGCTCAACTCGGGTCGGGGATTAGAAGTCGAAGCGATTTGTGCCGACGGCACGGTGACCGCATTGGGCAATGGCGCCGAATGGCACTTGCGGGCGCCGGTAGGAAATGACCATCGCGGGCGCAATGTATTGGGGCTAGTCGATTTCCCGGCATTCGAACACCGGGCTTCGACCCTCTGTCTTATCGAAGATTTGGTCCGTGTGTTGGATACGGGCGAAGAGCCGCGCGGCGGGGTAGAGATCGCGCGTGCGAATACAGAGTTGATCTTCGCCTTCATCGAATCGCACCAACGCGGCGGAGCGCGGGTAGCGTTGCCGCTGGAGGGTAATACCTATCGTTTAGAACGGGATCGAGCACCGCGAGAGCCGAAATACGACGCTGACGCTTAAGACCTGCGGCAATAACGACGGCTAACCATCAAAAGAAACTTGCGAAGCGAATTTTATAACGAATAGCGAGACCGCCTAGAGTCTATGGAAGATGGGAACTACATCAGATGTAATGATACGAAAGTGAAATCTGGATAAGACAGCCCTCGGAGTGAACCAGGATCGTGAGCGAGAATGAGCGGAGAGGTGCCTCGCAACTGGACCGTATAGCACGACCTAGCTGCTAATCTTCGAAATTCGATACGTCGACCGTTCCGGCTTAAACCAATCCGGATTCAACCGTACTCCCAACCCATTGCCCTTCGGCACATCCACATACCCGCCGCTGATCACCACCTCCGTATCGATCAGTTCCTTATACACCGTCTGGATCTGCGCCCGCACCGTCTCCTGATAACAGCAATTAGCCACCGCCGCCCCCACCTGCAAGCCCGCGAAAAGCGTCAACGGTCCCGTGCAATCGTGCATGCTGACCGGCACATTATACGTCTGGGCCAGATGCGCGATGCGCGCCGTCTCAGAGATCCCGCCGACCCAGGTCGGGTCGATCATCACATAGTCGGCGGCCTGGTTCATCAGCACCGTATTGTAATCGGCCCGGCTCAACAGCATTTCGCTCACCGAGATCGGCATCCGGCTCTGGCGGCGGAAATCGGCGACCGTATCCAGGTTGTCCATCTTGATCATATCTTCCAGCCACAATGGCTCCACTTCACGCAGCGCCTCGGCGATCCTCAGCGCCGCCGGTAACTGAAAATGCGCGTGCCCGTCAACCAAAATATCCAAGTCCATGCCCACCTTGTCGCGGATATCGCGCAAAGGCTGCACCCCCTCTTCGATCGCGCTGCGCGGAATGCGCGCCGGCCCGTATTGTATCGCCGCCTGGTCAAAGGGCCAGACCTTCAACCCGCTATAACCCAACTCGACCAATTCTTCGGCCAGCGCCACCGGCTCGTGAAAGAGTTTCCACGAATCGCCCAAAGGCCCCGGGTCGCCGACCGTGCCCATGCCGGGCCAACCCTTGCGTCCGGTATTGCTCACTCCGTATTGCGGATTGCCGCAACTATTGTAGACGAGAATCTTATCGCGTACCGGCCCACCGAGCAAACGGTAGATGGGCTGCTTGCACACCTGGCCGAGAATATCCCACAGTGCCACATCGATCGCCGACAAGGCCCTAAGCTCGGTGCCGCGCACGCCAAAGTTCGCCGCCCTTTCGTACAAGAAACGCCAGTGCGACTCGATCGCCAACGCGTCCTCGCCCAACAGCCTGCGCGCCATCCAATCGTGCAGCATCGCCTGTACCGCCTCGGCGCAATAATAGGTCTCGCCGTGGCCAATAATGCCGGCGTCAGTATGGATCCGGACCAAGAGCAGATCCGGGAAAAACTCCAGCGGCTGCACCGATTCGATCGCGGTGACCACCACTTTACCCTCGTCTATAGGCGAGGGCGGCAGATAAGGTTTTGCCAGCATGAGTATTATCCTTTTCTCAAAGCGTTGCCATCTTCGATTCCACTGCCGCGAAACAAAGTCCGCTGCACCGCCCGATCGTGTTGTAGCGTAAAATTTGGTTCCTTGTCCCCGCGAATACAGGCCGCCAACTCCCGCAACAAAGTCGGATACTCCGGCTCTGCCTCGATTTCCACGTCATGCCACTCTCCCGCCTCATACTCCTCAGCGCCCTCCTGCAAAAAGACCCGCAGTTGATTCGAGCCTAAAGGCTCGTGCAACACCATGCCCTTCGTCCCGTGTACTTCGATGCGTCGATCCATACCCACCTGCATGCCCGTAGTATCAATAATTCCAATCCCGTCCTTACACTCGTGCACCACCACCGCGTTATCGACCTCCGTCCTTTCTCCGTAGTGTTTCCCCAGTACACCTTTCACACTCACCGGCTCCCCCATAATAGCGACCATCAAGTCTATCAGGTGCCCCGCCATCTCGAAATATACGCCGCCGTGATACGCTTTAAACTCCTCGTATAATTCCGGATGCCACTCAATCGGTTTGGGAATATGCCCCCGATACATAAACACCTGCCCCAACAAACCCTCTCGCACCAAACCCAGCATCTCGTCAATCGCCGGATTATACCGCCACATATACGCCATCTGCAACATCAACCCCTTCTCCTCCGCCAACACATGCACCCGTTCCAGATGCTCCAGATTAACCCCTGCCGGCTTTTCCATCAGCACATGCTTGCCCGCGTTCAGCGCCTGTTCTACATAATCCAGATTCTGATACACATGCCCCTCGATTACTACCGCCGCCGCCTCGCTGTTGAGTAAGTCCTCTACCGATTCAAAAAGGGGAATTTCCAGCCCGTGCTCTTTCCATTTCTCCTGATTTCTACTAATAACTTCCGCATCCGCGTCATGCATCCCCACCAACTCAAACTCCTCCGGCCGCGCCGCCGCCTCTTTCACATGCATCGACGCATGGCCATGCCAAACCCCCAAAAACGCAAACTTCAACATACTACTCTCCTTACAATTTGAATCCCACTATTAAATAGCTTATTTCTCTTCTCAACAAATCATTGATTGTTGCCCCCTCACTTTTCCTGTTTCGCCGCAGGCATGCAAAAAAGTCGGGGCAAATATCGATTTCTCTTCGGGCATTGCCTGGACAACATACGCGATCGGCGATTGTGCCCCAAGCACAATATGCCATACAGTATATGGATGCTCTAACGGAAATAGGCCGTAGCCCATCTTTTTCTTATGTTATCGCTCACCTTTCGACGCAACCGAGCAATACCAAAGCCGATTTAAAAGGAGCACACCATGCTATTTGGCCAAGGAGACTACACCTACGATTACCACAGCGATTGGGCCCATCTCGACAGCGCCTACCACGAAGGCTGGGTCCCCGGCGTCGCCTGCGACTCCAAGGACCGCGTCTTTATCTATTCGCGCAGTGAAAAACCGCTCAATGTCTACGACCGCGATGGCAAACACCTCGCCACTTGGGGCGAAAGCGTGCTCACCCCCAACTTCGCACACGGCATCTTCATCGACAAAAACGACAATGTCTTCGTCACTGATGCCACCAACCACGCGATCTACAAATTCAGCCCCACAGGCGAACTATTATTGACCCTCGGCACCCCCGGTCAGCCCGGCACAAACAAGGGCGACCCCTTCAATCGCCCGACCGATATAGCCATCGCCTCCAACGGCGACATCATCGTCTCCGACGGCTATCTCAACAACCACGTGCACCGCTACACCGCCACCGGCGAGCACGTATGCACCTGGGGCGGCGAAGGCGACGGACCAGGGCAGTTCTCCATATCCCACACCGTGCGCGTCGACGCGCAGGACCGCATCTGGGATTGCGACCGCGAAAACTGCCGAATCCAGATCTTCGATTTAGACGGGAATTTCCTCGACGAGTGGACCGACCTTTTGCGCCCCAACAATATCTTCATCGATAACGACGCAGGTGTGCTCTACATCGCCGAACTCGGTCGCCGCATCAGCATCTGGAATATCGAAACACGGGAATTGCTCTCTTCGTGGGGCGGGGGCGGCGAACCAAGCGACGTGCCGGGCGAGTTCCTGGGCGGACCGCACGGCATCTGGGTCGATAGCCGCGGCGATATCTACGCGGGTGAGGTCGAGCGGGGTGATGAAGGCACCATGCACAAGTACATTAGGCGAAGTTAAATCTCGATAGAGCCTATGCTAAGAGAGTGCGGTGCGGATTATGCGCCGAGCCCTCTTAGTATGCCCTGCAAATAGCTGAGCCCCTGCGCCCTGGCTACCAGACCATAACCGAAGTTCGCGTCATGCCCGTACATACCGGGCGCATGGTCGGCGCGATAGGGCGCCTTGCACCCCTTTGCAAACAATAACTTCATCAGGGCCGGTATGGGCACCGAGCCTTTTTCGTCCTCGTGGTACGTCTCCAAAAAAGCCCACTCGCCGTCGAACGCTTCTTCGGCCAAAAAGCGGATATTCCTGAAGTGACAGAAAACAAAGTGCGGCCATAGTTGTTCGGCAATACTCATTACGTCGTTGTGCCGATTCGTCGCCAAGCTCCCCGGGCAAAACGTAATCCCATTCGACGCGCTCGGCACGATATCCACTACCCTTTGCAACGCCGCCCCGTCTTTTACGATGCGCGGGCGGCCGCGCACATTAAACGACGGATCGTCGGGGTGCAAGCCCATCAAGATCTGCTCTTCTTCGGCTACCGGTATGATCGCCTTGAGAAAATATTCTAAAGCGCTCCACAAACCCTCTTCCCCACGCTCTTTGAACATCGCCACCAAACGTTCGTATTGCTCCTCTGTATAACGCTCGGGATACCCCAAACGCGGCCGGTCGCCCAACTGTTCCAAGCCCGGTTCCGGCTGGCGCGGATCATATCCCAGACACGAACGGTCTTCTTCGTCTAGCACCGACAGCAGATTGCGCCACCAGTTCTCCGGCCCCATAAAATCATAACAGATCCGATACGGGCCCTCCAAACCCCGCGCCCGCATCACCGCGCCATAATTGCGCAAGGTCTGACAGTACGCCTCGATATGCTCATCGCGCTCTGCCAACTCCAGCTTGATCGCATTGCTAATGACAAAGGTCTCCACTACAGCCAGCCCGAACCCGACCTCCCCCAACAGGTCCAACACACGGTCCAGCCGCGCCCGCTCGACGACCTGCCCCGGAACCGTATCGAAGTAGACGGTTAATCTCTTTACTCCAGGCACCTGCCTATAATAGGCGAGCGGGTTTTTATCCCCCGTGGACCACATGAGCATCGTGGGTTCCATATTGATCATCGAATCCTCAGTCCGATCAGCATCACAGCGTCACCCACCACATTATGACAATCCACCCTTGATCGCACTCTCGACGCGATTGAGCGCTTCGTCGATATCGGCCATGGTATGGGAAGCCGACACGCCGTGGTGCCCCGCGACCAGCGAGCCGTAGTCGTGAAAATAGACCCCCTTGTCAGCGGCTGCCCGCACAAAGCGCGAGCGCATATCTACGTCCCGGTCCAGGGTATCGTCGAAACGCTCCACTGGCTTTGTAGAACCAAAGAAAATACCGAAGCGTCCGCCCAAACCCTGCACCCTGGCCGGTATGCCGGCGCCCGCGAACAACTCGCTCAACCCACTCACCATCCGCTCGGAGGCGGCGTATATGTGATCGTAAAACCCAGGTTTGCACAGCTCTTCTATCGAGGCCAGCGCCGTCGCCACCGCCAGCGGATTGCCCGTAAAGGTGCCGCTTTGCGCCACCTCGCCCAAGGGGCCGACCAACTCCATCACTTCCTTTTTACCGGCCAAAATAACCATCGCACCGCCATTGGCCACCGCCTTGCCGAGCACGCACAAATCCGGCGTAACCCCATAATACCCCTGCGCACAATCCGGCCCGGTACGAAAAGCCGACAACACCTCGTCGTAAATCAGTGTAATATTGTGGGCGGTAGCCTGCCGACGAACCAACTCCATATACTCCTTATCGGCGACAATGCACCCCTGGTTATAATTGATCGGCTCCATAATGATGCCGCCGATCTCATCGCCGTGCTGCTCTAGCGCCCGCGCAAGCGCGGCTTCGTCTTTCCACGGAACAACAACCACCAAATCGTCGTTGACCGCGGGCATGCCGGCCGATTCTTGGCAGGGCTTGATAATACTGCCCGGCTCGACAGGCGTCATCGGGGTGTGGGCATTGTACATCATATAATCGTAGAGCCCATGGAAATGCCCCCAAAACTTGAGGATCTTGTTTTTTTTGGTATAGGCTCGGGCAAGCCGCACACAAATCATCGTTCCTTCAGAGCCCGTATTACCATAGCGCACCCGTTCGGCACAGGGAATGATCTCGGTAACCCGCTTGGCCAGTTGCACATGGGCTTCGGTCTCGTAGCCCGCGAGTATGCCCGCGGCCAGCGCCTTTTCCGCCGCCGCTTGCGTCGCTGGATGCTGATAGCCCAAAAAAGCCGAGCCGTGCCCCAGATTGAAATCGATATATTCCTTGCCATCGGTATCCCAAAGACGGCATCCTTTGGCCTCTTTGATATAAAACGCATAACCCAATGCCGAGTTGATTCGACCAGCGCCCCCGACACCACCGGGCATATAGCGCTCGGCCTCCTGGCGCAGTTCTGCTTGGGTCTTTGTCTTTATAGCTTCCATAGGATTTATCCTCATCTATATTAGGTATCGAACGATTTAGAATGCTTGTGGCAGGTTCTGCTCAGTAGGTAATTTCACAATTTCACGACGGTAAATCTAAGCTATTCGCGGTTTTACGCCATCCAGATCTCGATAGAATGTTCGGCTCTGTGGTGACCGGGAATAGGTCTCTGGCGCCGCTAGTTACAGTGTCTATTGCGATGTGGCCATAGGACCTTTCCTCAAGAGCAATCGCTACAAGTCGAAGCGGACTTCTCATCCGCTTTGCGACGATGCGTAAATGGCATCCTGGCTTGTGGCACGTCCATGGCAAAGGGTTTTTCGCATAAGACATGCGCACCGGCTTCCAGTGCTGCGACGGCGATTTCGCAATGCGTATTGGGCATCGTGCAGATGCTGAGCAAATCGATTTTTGCGGTAGTAAGGAGCTCGCGATAATCTGCCGTTGTGTGAGCCTGGAGGAATTTCTGTGCCGTATCGGCAAGGCGTTTTGCATTGAGGTCGCAGAGACCAGCGACTTCTACAACGCCCTCTAAACGACGATACGCCTCAAAGTGTAATGACCTATCGCTCCGCAGCCGACGATGCCGACACGCAGTGGGCGAGTCATTGCAGGTTCGCCTGGTTTATGCATTGCACGCTCCCATTTGCATTATTGCGTCCTCCTACCAGCGCCACATTTTGCGCGGCCGCGTATCGGCGCGCGCCTCTTTCCAGGCGTTGAGCCAATCTTGGTAGGTGGTCAGCGGATTTTCTTCGCTGCGCACCAATAGTCCGGGCAAGGGCCGGCCCGTCGGTTGGCGCGCGTCATTCCAACGCAAATCCATGCTCCAACGCACGATATCCGAACGGTTGGCTTCGGAGCCGTGCGGTGTGCGACCGTGCAATAAAAGCACGCCGCCCTTGCCCACCGGCACCGTTACGGGTTGCTCCTCAGGCATTTGCGCCGGTTCGATCGTCAGGCCATAACCGGGCGCGTGTACGTGTTGGCGAATTTCGCTGCGATGGGCGCGCGGATAAACCTGTAAAGTGCCGGTTTCCTCTGTGGCATTGACCAGGGGAATCCACGAAGTAACGACTAAGGTTTCGTCCGCTTCGGGCAAGAGCACGCCAGCGTCTTGATGCGGCGGGGATTTGCCGGCAAAGTCCTCGTATTCGGCTCCCACAAAACCCTCGGGCAGTTTGGGGCGAATATGCTGGCAAGGATGGCAATAAATCTCCGGGCCGACCAGGCCTTCGAGCAAATCGTGCAGCTTTTTATTGTTGAGGAAATCGAAGAGCGGGCGGCGCAAGTTGTTCGGGAACGAAACCCGTGCTTGTAGGGATCCGCCGATTGCGCGCGATAATAGAGCAATACGCCGCTCAAAGGGCTCGTCGGCATAGCGCTCGCTGATAACGCCTTCACGGTACAAGTCTTGCGCCACTTCGTCGACCAGCACATCAAAGTCGGCAATGAGTACATCCAAATCCGCCGAGTCCAAAACGCCTTCGACGGCCAAGTAGCCTTCGTGGTGGAATGTCTCTATTTGCGTTGCAGTCAATTGCATGCGCTACTTCCTATAAATTTGCGATACCACTCCCGCGCTGCCCCACATCGCGCAGACAGCGTGCGGTTAAGCTTCCGATCTCCAGACCTCGATCGGCTGCTCAGGATCACTGGCGATCGGAAACACGCCTCTGGCGCTGCCCGTGAAGGGCATATTTGCGAAGTTCATCGAGCACGCGCCCGGACCATCAAAGAGCAATCCGCGCTCCCGGTCGGCGGCGTAGCCCGGCATCCAACCGCTAATGCTCTTCACCAACACCGCGAGCGCGTCATCGGGGGCCAATCCCACACACTCGTAAAACGCCGGGTCCGCCGTTATCGCGGGATAGGAACAGGCCACCAGCTGCAGTTGCCCGGCCTCGATCACGGCGGCTTCGCCCATCGAGAACGCCTGCCCGGTATACGCCTTGCCGCGCGCGCGGTAGTTGCCCTCACCCGTCCATACGACTCGCCCTTCCCATTGCACCGCCGGATCGCCCGTCGTAAAACGAGTGGCACCGTCACGGGCCGCCTGCACCGTGTCCGGATCGACAATCCAGAGCAACACCTTGCCTGGCAGATCGTCCTTGAGCGGCAACAATCGTCGCAGCGCTTCGGCGCTGTGCCCGGATGATCCGCCCGCCGTGGCGTCTGCCGTATCGGCCAGCACCCACGGCCCGTCGTTATTCATGTATTCGAGGCTGGACAGAATCGTCGGCCAATCGGTCAGACCGCTCTGCCAGGTATCTCGCTGATCATACCATTGCTGGGCCAAATCTTCGAGTCCGGTCAACGGGACACCATCGCCGGCGGTTGTCGTGACCACGATGGACGTGCCCATCTCGTCAACATCCATCCACGGCTGCACGGGCAGGGTGCAGACCTCGACAACACCTGCTTGCCGCTCCAGTTGCCTTGCTCGGTTGATTATTTCACAAAGGTTTCCTCCAAAATGCGTGCTGTCCGCCGGTGGCATCAACGCGGCGATTTTGGCCACCGTCCGGCTGAACGGTCCCGGATGCAACGCCAGACGGGCGGCGCGTTCGCCCGTTGCCCTGAAGTCCATGTGCGGGAAGGTCCGATAGGCCGTGACCGCATCGGCGTAGTCCAGCATGCGCCGGGTGAAGTTGGCGTGCAGATCGAGGGAGAGCACCAGCCGACCGGAATAGCCCAATTCGGTCCGCACCTTTTCGAGAATGTACCCTTCAGTGTCATCTTCCCCGACAGCGCAGGCGGCCCCGTGCAAATGCAATATGAGCACATCGAACGGCCCGGCGACTCTGACCCGAGCCAGCAGCGTGTCCCCTATCTCGTGAAAGCAGGCCTCACTCAACCGACCGGCGGGAGAGCCGCACATCGCGACAAAACAGGGCGCCGTCTGCCAGCCGGCGGCTTCGAGCACATCCAAACTACCGTGCATCTGCGAATCGGTGCCCGCTGCCCACGCGCGCACGTCGTCCTCCGCGTCGAGCCAAACGCCCCCCTTCTTGAAGACATCGATATGTGCCGGCTCAGGAGAAAAAGTATTGGACTCGAAGATGAATTGTGCGAGCGCCGCTTTCATGTCCTCTGCCGCAAATCCAATCGCACGACCCCCGCCTTCTTACTAACAATCTCCACACGCCCCCCGACCTCCCCAGCAAAACGCACCACCCACTCCACCTTCTTCCGCCCTCCATATCGCCCAAGATGCCCAATCTCCTCCACCATCTCCCCCACTACCAACTCATCACCCTCCGCAAGCAGAATCCGCGCCTCCACCGGCGGCGCCTGCTGCATCTTCACCGCTTGCCGCGTCACATTCGTAGGTAAATACCCATCGTTGCGCACCGCTACCGCAATGCGATACACCCCGTCGCCGACTGCTTTCACCTCATAAAACTCCGCCCGCAACCTCGGCGAAGCCTGTGCGTGCGCCGTCAAAAACCGCGCCATCTTCTCGCAAGTCTCCTCCAGCAATTTCGGTGGCGCGTTATTGCGCAAAATCCGATCCCACCCACCCAACTCAACCGGCCCCAACTGTGGATGCTCGAAAGGCCGCCAATCGACAAAACCCTCGCCGTGCAATACCTCGTCGTTCCACTTCAGCGCCCCGAGCTCCACTTCTTCGAGCCCGTCGAGATCGCGCTCCTTGTGCATCTTACTCAATTCGACATAATCTTTGCCGCCGCGTGCGCGTACATCCCACAACTCGTCGCAGAAGACCAACAAGCCGAGCTGCTCGTAAGTCCACGTAGCAAAATCACCGTGCGCCACATAGATATCGTCGTTGAGCTTGCGATACGAAAAGAGTACATACCCCGTCAATTCGACACCGAGTTTGCCGATATCCAAGGCGCTTTGTAGATCTTCGGCCGGCATCTCTTTATCCATCTGTGTCGCCGGCGGGCGGATAATCGACTCCATACCCGTATGCAACGAGTGCAAGCCGCAGATATTGGGATGCGCGAGAATAAAATCGGCCAGCGCGCGCGTCTCCGACTCGGAGAAGGGATATTCCCCGGCACCGCTCTGCGTTACCTGCGGCTCCCAGTTCGCGGGAAAGTTGCGGTTGAAATCGAGCCCTTGTTTGCGCGGCGCGTCCTTTATTTCCACGCCATCGAAATTGCGGATAAGCCCCTCTGGAAACACGCGATAGAAGGTCCCCCTCAGATCGTTTATTCGCCGTTCCACCAACAGCCGCGGATCCTTGTCAGACACCTTCCAACCGCCGCCCGGGTCTTCGATACGCATCGACAGAATCATGCCGTCGCCGTCGATATCCTCCTGGTGCAGCCCATCGCGTTCTTCCTCGTGCGGATACATCCGCGTACCGCTGCGCACTAAACCCGATTTCGACAATACGTGCTCGACGCCATCCGGGCTAACAGCGGGAATAATATAGAAAGTGGTTTCGTCAACCAGCTTCGTCAGCGCCTTATCCTCGCCATGCCCCGACAACAAGGTCCAAGCAAAGTAGAGCGCGGTCATCGAGGCAGTCACTTCGCTGCCGTGGATATTGCCGTCGACATAAAAACCCGGCTTTTCCAAGGGTTCACCCGTGGTGCTATTCGAAATCGTCAACGCCCAGATATCGCGTCCCTCATAACTCTTGCCGATCGACTCGACTGACGCTAAACCGGGAAATTCGCTCACATAAAGTTCCAGCAATTCCGTCATCTCGCCATAGCGATAATACTTGGCAAAATCTGGCTTATCCATGCTCATTCCTTCCAACTGGCGATAAATTCGTCTACACCAAAACCCTCGGGCATCTCGCTATTAAACGTGCGCAAAGACCGCGACTCAAAATTCGGCGGGGTTTGCGCCTCGGGTTTCAGCTCGGCATAAAGAGCGCTATAATGCTGATGGACCCGATCCTCGTCCTCCCGCAAACGATTGTTCAGCACAGCAAAACGCTGCGTCAACACCCCCGCCTCCGCCACAGTAAAACGCGCCGCCAGATTCTCTGTATAATAGGCCGGCGGCGATCCGTCGATAATCGGCCGGCGCTCTTCCACCGACAGCTTGGCGATCTCGGGCTGGTGCAGTAAAACGACCTTGTTGGCGATCCGGCACAATAGCACCACGCTCACCATGCGGCCGAGTTCGCCGGGGTGCAATTGGGCCAGGTCGCTCAAGAAGGCGCTCTTATCGCCGGCCACCATCGCGCGATAGGTCCTCTCGATCTGGTCGCGCTCTCGATTATACAGTTCAGCCGAACGCATGAGGCATACCCGCGCGTCAGCCGAAACATAGCGCATAAACTCGTCCTGGTGATAGAAATCCAATTGGTGCGCATACGGGAATATTTCGGCATTGAACGAACGATAGCCCATGTGGATGGTCCGACGAAAACGGCTGGTATATTTACTGCCCCAATGCATCATCAGATTTGGATAGACGATCGCGTTACCCGCCTGCAATTTCGCGGGGACCCCGCCTTCTAGCGGCGAGCGCGGATCGAGCAGCAATTGCCGCCGTTGCACCTCGGTGCTCGGCTGCTTGTGGCTTTGCGGCAGAATCCAGAATACGTCGTCGTCGTAGAGCGCGACATTCCACTGCACATAACCCGGCGCGTTCGCCAGCAGATCCGCCTGCATACCGCTCAAGGGCGCCTGTTCGGCCGAACTGGCGTCGCGGTGCCAATCGGTATAACCGTAGTCGATCAGCCCGCTGCACAACGCACCGCAATGCACAAGAGCCGCCTCCGAGTCCTGCAGCAATTGCGCGCTGACGCCGAGCGTCGTCTCGCCGAGACAGAAGTCGATGATATCGGCCGTCTCCGCGGTGATCGAATCCAATCCTATACGCGGCTGCGTATTTTGATACCAATCGCCACCGCGTGGATCGCCGTCCTTGCGTTCAGCAACAGAGCGCGCTTTTTCCCGATCCACCATCAGCTCGACCGTCAGCCGCAAATCATGCAATTTTTCCGACGGCACGACATTCTCGAGGATTAGATAACCTTCATCGTGAAACTTCTGTAGATCGACTTCCATCCCTGTGCCCTCTGGTTATTTGATCGTATTCTTCTCGATATAATTCCGATTGATATTCATGCACGGACCGGGCCGTTGCGGCGCGTGCACAATGAAGGTTTAGCGAGTGTTCCGGTCCATCAAGGTCAGCAGACCACCACCACTTTTACAGCCCATCATTAGGTCGACTTCCGAGTCACCTATACGCTTTTTCTCCTCAAGGATGGCAGGGCGGTCATCAATAGATGACTCGGTGGGGAATCGAACCTTCATACGCGAGCTTGGAAGAAATACGCTTAGTTTTTTTGCTGACGAAGGTTGGTATGGAGTAGCCACCGCGGTTTCGATCCATGAAGATCTGCTGGTAGATCGGCTCAGGAGATACAGAAAAAGGTCCGATTCGTCCGAGCCAACCGGAAATCTGTTCAGGCCTCCACTGGTGACGTAGTTTACCTTCAACCAGACGGTGGCTGCGCCCGGTCCACTTGAGTGGGCGGTGACGGTCTGTCCGCCGTTCGAGGCTAGATTGATGAGCGGCCCGAGGATAATATCCGTTGGAGCACCGATTACGTTTTAGTTCGCATGAAATGGTCGTGCTATACATACCGATTATCCGAGCCATCTTCGTGGGACCCTGCCCTGCTTTCTGTGACTCCGATACTTCGTACCTTTGAGGATAGGATAGGTCAACTGAATAGACTCCTTCATAAGCTCTTCTTCGTGGGGCGCCTGGATAGACAACGGGAATATACCGTTAGACCTGTATTTCATCACACCCACCGAAAGGTGCACTTATAACTTAAATTCGCATTCTTTCATTTATTGCTTCTGCCCCAACTTATGCTGCTGCATATAGAGGGAGCACTAATAAATTGGTTTAGGCATATATAGATACAGAAGTTTTGACGATTTAAATGACAATTCTCGCAAAACCTTGGCAGTAGATTTTATAGTCATAGGTGAATTGATGCAACACAACCCATATGCACGACAAAAAATTGTTTCGTTTCGCTGCAAACATTGATACTAACCGCTATAAGGTGATCTATGCCCTCGGAAAAAAATAGTGATTTACTATTTTCCAAAGAGACCTATAATGATTTTTCTCGTGAACTATCTAAGGAAGTCAAAGATTATTTCGCGAACAATAGCTTGAATCGCTATGCCGATAGTTTTATGGTCATCAAGATGTGTTCCTGTCTCGGAGTTTATCTTGCTCTCTATTTTTTTATTTTATCAGGGTATATTTCCTTAAAATACTCTTTTGTACTTTGGGGTTTGCTGGGAGTAGCAAATATGATGATTGGAACCGTTATATTTCATGACGCAGGTCACAACAATATTTCGAAGGTAAAGAAAATAAATGTCTTCTTTAGTTGGCTCTCAGGAGTTTTGGTCGGGCAGTCTCCAAGAGTTTGGAAGCTACAGCACAACAGACTTCATCATGCTTGGCCGAATATAGAGGGTAATGATGGGGATGTTCATCAACCATTCCTAAGGCTGTCTCCACAACAAGATTGGCGTTGGTTTCACAAATACCAGGTTCATTATGCCTCTTTCCTTTATTTGTTTCTCAATCTTGGAATGGTTATCACACGTGACTTTCGAAAATTAGTAATTTTTAGAAAAATGAACCTAATAAAAACAAACAATAGTCTGATTGGTTCAATATTTGGAACAGTCGCCCTCAAGCTCGTTTACTTTTTTATTCATCTATATATTCCCGCAACTGTATTAGGCGTTTCTATGGAAATAATTATCGGAATGTTTTTGGTAATGTGCTCAATAGAAGGGCTTTTACTCAGCTTGATGTTTTTGCCGAACCATATCATGCCTTCATGTCGTTTCCCCAAAGATCGCTACCAGTCAAAAAACTGGCATGTTCACCAACTACAAAATACAACAAATCACTCTCCTAAAAACAAATTAACAACATGGGTTTTGGGTGGCTTAAACTTCCACATAGAACACCATCTTTTTCCAAACATTTGCCATACTCATCTTCCAGATATTGCCGATATTGTGAAAACCCTTACCGACAAATACAATTTAGGTTACAACGAGAAAAAAAGCTGGATTGCTGCAATCGCTGACCATTATCGGATGTTGTATTTACTCGGAAACAACCGAAAAATTCCGCCTACCCCGTCTCGGTGAAAATTTGTAGCAGCTCAAGGAGGTGACCAAACCCATACCCGGAAGAAGAATTCATCGACGCCACAAGGGCTATAATTGATGCGTCAAACAGTGAGAATATAGAGGGTTCCGGGCCGAAGCCCCTTACTTCCTACAAAGTTTTAAAGACATACATATTCAGCACTTCATCTCGATAGGTTCGGTTGAATCGTTCCACGTAAGAATTCTGTGTCGGCTTCCCGGGTTGAATAAATTATTGTTCGACCGCATGCTCTTCGGCCCAGTCGGCTTAAGTGGTAGAAATAAGTTCAGGGTGATTTTCCATGTGCAGTTTGCTTAAACACCGTGGACA
>Ga0114999_10003342_pt1 | contig 20213 bp, 20 predicted proteins | sample ArcticOcean_MG_C_3_FD_89820 | JGI IMG/M metagenome (GOLD analysis project Ga0114999, IMG submission 89820) | Marine microbial communities from western Arctic Ocean - ArcticOcean_MG_CB8_126 | ecosystem: Environmental > Aquatic > Marine > Oceanic | place: Arctic Ocean: Canada Basin | collected...
CATCGGCTTCGGCCTGGGTTTCGCTATATTCCGTCGCCGCCGCGGTCGCTGCCGTCTGGGCGGTGTCGACGGCGATATCTTTGCTGTTGTTGCCGGGATCGGCCTTCGAGGCCGCGATGGCGGCGGTCAGGGCCGTGTCGGCGGTGGTCTTGGCGGTCTTGGCGGTATCGGCAAGAGTTTGCGCGGCGGTGGAGGCATTGGTGGCCGACGTAGCCGCCGTCGATGCCGAGGTGGCCGCGGATTTGGCCTTGTCGGCGGCGATCGAGGCGGCGCTGGCAGCCTTGGCATCGGCTTCCGCCTTGCCGAGATAATTCTTGATGTCGAATTTAACGTCGAACGTGATGACATTGGGGATTTTGATGGGCGAGCCACCGTGCAAATCCGCCGGCGCAACTTTGCGCCCGCGCACATCGATTCCGGGCCGGTATTTCACATCGGCGCGCGCCTGATGGCGGACCAGACGCTGGCAGTCTTTTTTGCCGATCGCCAGTTGCGGGCCCTTGGCATGGGCCGGTGCGGCGCTGCCCGCAAAATACGCGGCGCCCAAAATCGGGACCAGAAACGTGGATGAGCGCATCCAAAAATGCCATGGCATCGCTTGTCTCCCAATATTCACGTCACCTGGGGCGGCCAGGCGCTTCGGCCAAGCGCCCCGGCTTGGTTCAAGAATATACCAAATCCGCGTTGACGTTCGGCTAAATGGAGGCGCCGGCCTTATACCTTGGTATTAGCCCGCTTTTTTGATGCCTTGGGACAAGGCTGCCCAAGCCGGATTGTGGGTGGCGATTTTCTCAAAGATGGGACAGTTCTTTCGGTGCGCGCCGGGCAGATAGCCGATGCTCATCAAAAATTCGCCCACGATTTCGCCGCCGACGAACTTGAAATTCTGGCGGAACAGTTTGACCCATTCGTCCTTATTTTTGGGCGCGTTGGCTTCGATCCAATTGGCGAAACTGCCATGGCTTTCGCGGATGCCGGCAATCTTGCGGGCGTTTTCCACCGTCGCCTCGATCTTGCGCCGGTTGCGGATGATCGAGGCGTCTTTGATGAGGCGCTCGATATCATCGCTGTCGAAACCGGCGACCCGGTCGATATTGAAATTTTCGAAGGCGATCTTAAAGCCTTCGCGCTTTTTCAAGATGATCAGCCAGGACAGCCCGGCCTGAAAAATCTCCAGGGTCAGCCGTTCGAATAATACGGCCTCGTCGGTGACCGGAAATCCATATTCGGTGTCGTGATATGGCCCGTGGAACTGATGGCCGGGGGCCTTATCGCAATAACTGCTCATGGGATATTTACTGATTTATATTTAAAGGGGCTCGTTTGGTCTGATTCCGCTCAGGTATAATTTTCAGCCTCGGATTATCCACTATTAACTTGTGCATTTGAATAACGTTTTCGTCAATGGACGTTTGCAAAATACGCAGGGCTTCATCGGGTAATGCCGAAATCATCAAGGGTGATCAGGTCGAACTCGATAATGGCATAGACAATCGCCCAGACGACAAGGGCCACACCGGTGTTGATGAGGGCTTTGATCCACATGCGCGACATGGCCGGCGCGCCGGGATCGTTGCCCTCCTCAATATTGCTGTCCCGGCGGACACCGAAGGGCAGTACCAGAAACAGGGTCATCCACCAGATGATAAAATAGATGGCGGCGCCGGTTACCCAGGTCATCGGTTTTCAATATCCTTAGACGCGGACCACATGGACTGTTGTCAGCGGCCGTTTGTGGAAGGTGTCGCGCAGGTGCCGGCGGACGGCGCGGCGTGTCATCTCGCCGATCTCGGTATCATCGCGCCGGTCGGCGGCGCTCATTTCGGCGATGGCGGTTTTCGCCTCCTCGGTCAATTGCTCAAGCACATAGGGCGCTTCGTCGTCGTCGGCGAGCCCTAACATCGTCAATTGCGGCGGCGCCGTCATGGCACCCTCGGCATCGACGATCAAAGTGAATACCGCCGAGCCATTGAACAAAACCCGGGAGCGTTCGCGCACCACCTGGCCGTCGAGCGGCACCAGCCGGCCGCCATCCAGGGCCAGACGCCCGACGGGAGCCTGATCGATGATGGCGGCCTTGCCGGGCGCAATCCGCACCACCGAGCCGTTTTCCACCAGCACCGATTCCGGCACCTGGCATTCGGCGCCGAGCTCTGCATGTTTTTTCAAGTGGCGCTGTTCGCCGTGCACCGGGATCAGAATTTGCGGGCGCACCAATTGATACATCTCGGCCAGCTCGCCGCGGGCGGGATGGCCCGATACGTGGATATCTTCGTCCAACTCCGAAATAACATCGGCGCCGCGCTTTATCAGGGCATTGTGCAGGCGGCCAATGGCCAGCTCGTTGCCGGGAATGATGCGCGACGAAAATATCACCGTATCGCCGTCGCCCAATTTGACCGAGCGGTGATCGTCGGCGGCGATACGGGTCAGCGCCGCGCGCGGCTCGCCCTGGCTGCCGGTGCAGATATATAGGATTTCCGCATCAACCATGGCGGCCGTGTCTTCGGGCTCCAAAAACGCCGGCAGATCGGTCAGGTAACCGGTTTCGCGCGCCGCCGCGTTGATCCGCCACAGCGATCTTCCCACCAGCGCCACGGCGCGGCCATTGGCGGCGGCGGCCTGGAATATGGTTTTAAGGCGCGCCACGTTGGAGGCGAAACAGGCCACCGCAACCTTGCCATTGCAGCGCCCGATCACTTCGGTCAGACGGTCCAACAGCGCCGCCTCCGAGCCCGATACGCCCTCAACGAACACGTTGGTGGAATCGCCGATGGCGGCCAGCACGCCTTCGTCGCCGAGCGCCTTGAGCGCCACCTGATCGGAAGCAGCCCCAATCACCGGATCGGGATCAAACTTCCAATCGCCGGTGTGAAAGATATTGCCGAGCGGCGTGCGCAGGACCACCGCGTTGGGCTCCGGCATGGAATGGGTGAGGGTGATCAATTCCAGCTCAAACGGGCCGACGCTGAACTTGCCCTTTAAGGGGATTTCAATGATCTCCACGGCTGCCGGCTGCTTGTCGGCTTCCAGCTTGCGGCGCAGGAGCGCGGCGGTAAACGGCGTTGCATAGACCGGACAGCGGAGCCGCCCCCACAGATAGGGCACCGCGCCCAGATGATCCTCGTGGCCATGGGTGAGGACAATGCCGGCAAGCTGGCTCAGGCGGTCTTCGATGAATTGGGGATCGGGCAGAATGACATCGATGGACGGCGTTGTATCATCGCCAAAGGTGATGCCAAGATCGATGATCAGCCAGTCATGCTCACCTGGCGCACCGTACCCATAGAGGTTGAAGTTCATGCCGATTTCCTCGGCGCCGCCGAGGGGCACGAATAACAGCTCGTCGTCGGGGGAAGCCATGGTCAGCCGGCGTTTCGTTGATGCAGCAGATAGAGCCCGCGCAACGTCAAGTACTGATCCACATGTTCGATTGCATCGGTGGCCTCGGCGAACAAGGGGGCCAGGCCGCCGGTGGCTATCACCGTGAGGGCGGCGCCATATTCATCCGAGATGCGCGCCGCCAATCCTTCAATAATCGCCACATGGCCCCAGAAGATGCCCGACTGCATGGCCGACACGGTGCCGGTGCCGATCACCTTGTCCGGCTTGTTGACCGCGACCCGGGGCAATTGGGCGGCGCCCAGATGCAGGGCTTCGAGGGACAGATTGATGCCCGGATAGATCACCCCGCCCCGGTAATCGCCGTTGGGATCGACCACATCAAAGGTGGTGGCGGTACCGAAATCCAAGACCAGCAGCGGGCCGTCGAAAGCCGCGTGCGCGGCCACCGCGTTGCACAATCGATCGGCGCCAACCTCGTTCGGATTGTCGATCAGAACTTCTATGCCCAGTTCCACTTCGCCATTGCCGACAGCCAGCGGCGTGCAATGGAAATATTTTTCACAAAGGGATTGCAGATGCACCAGATTGGCCGGCACCACGGTGGCGATAATGGCGCTGGTAATATCCTCGCGTTCTATATCATCGCCCTGCATAAGCTGGCCGAGCCAGACGCCGAATTCATCGGCGGTGCGGTTGGCGCTGGTGGCGGCGCGCCATTCGCCGATAACCGCACCGTCATCGTTGAAGACGGCGAATACGACGTTGGTGTTTCCTGAATCAATAGCCAACAGCATCTGGCGGTATTTCCTAATCCTGGCCGGCGAAAAAAACATCGCCGGAATCGAGGCGTTCGATCTTGCCGCCCCGATCTAATAGAAGTGCGCCGCTTTCGTCCAGGCCATGGAAGGCGCCGCTGACATCACCGCCGGTGCGGCGCACCCGCAGAAGGGTTCCGGCTGGATGGGATTTTTCGAGCCAGTCTTCGCGGATCGGCGCAAACCCCTCCTCCCGCCAGCGCCCGTACCAATGCTCGAAGCGGCTGCAAAAGGCGGCCAATGCGGCCCCCGGTGCGGCGTCCGCACCGGCGGCTGCTTTGAGCGAGGTTGCCGGGAATTCGGTACCGTCCGGGTGCGAGGCGAGGTTGAGGCCGATCCCGGCCACCACCCAGTCAACGGCGCCATCGCGTAACGATGATTCCATCAAAATACCGCCGATCTTTTTGCCCGCCGCCAATATGTCATTGGGCCATTTGAGGCTTAGCGCCAAGCCGTCAGAGAGAGATGCCAGCGCATCGAAGCCCGCCAGCGGCACCACGAAACCGATTTCGGCGGCCTTGGCGGGCGCGCAGGTTGGGCGCAACACAACGGAGCAAAACAAATTGCCCGGCTCCGATATCCAGAGCCGGTTCTGGCGGCCGCGGCCGGCGGATTGAACGTGCGCCCAGACGAGGCTGCCGTCGGGCGCGCCGTCCTCGGCGGCCATGCGCTTGGCTTCGTCATTGGTGCTGGCGAGACGGTCATGCTCGGCCAGCGTAAACCAGGGCGGGAGTATCAATTGAAAAGCGAGGCCGTCGCCGCCGCCGCGCCGTCCAGCAAGGGGACCGGCAGCAATATAAAGAACAGGATAAAGACCGAGGCCACCACCAGAATGCTTTTCATCTCGATGCTGATGGGCCCGTCGAACTCTTCTTCCGGCGCGTCGAAATACATGATCTTGACGATGCGCAGGTAATAGAACGCCGCCACCACGCTGGCCAGAACGCCGATGATCGCCAGGGTAAACAGCTCCGCCCGGATCGCCGCCTGGAACACATACAGCTTACCGAGGAACCCGGCGAGCGGCGGAATGCCGGCCATGGAGAACATGAAAATGCCGAGCGCCAAGGCCAGCGCCGGGTTGGATTTGCCGAGCCCGGCGAGGGCGCTGATATCTTCCACATGGCGTCCCTGGCGGCGCATCAACAGAATACAGGCGAAGGTGCCGATATTCATGAACATATAGATGGCCAGGTAAATCAGCATGCCCTCGACGCCGCCGGCGCTGATCTCGGCATCGCCGGAATGGCCCGCCGCGGCCAGCCCGATAAGCGCATACCCCATATTGCCGATGGAGGAATAGGCCATCAGCCGCTTGATGTTGGTCTGGTTGATGGCGGCGAATGCGCCGAGCAGCATGGAGGCCACCGAAATAAAGATAATCACCTGCTGCCACTGGCCGCTCAGATCGCCGAACGGGCCGACCATGACGCGGATGAACAAACCCATGGCGGCGATCTTCGGCGCCACCGCGAACAAGGCGGTCACCGGTGTCGGCGCGCCTTCATAGACATCCGGCGTCCACATATGGAACGGCACGGCGGACACCTTGAAGGCCAGACCGGCGATGATGAAGACAATGCCGATGATGACGCCGAGCGGCGCCCCATGTTCGCCTCCGCCATGGAACTGCTTGGCAAGGGCATCGAAGCCGGTGGAGCCCGAGAAGCCGTAAACCAGGCTCATGCCATAAAGCAACAGACCCGACGCCAGCGCGCCGAGGACGAAATATTTGAGCCCGGCTTCCGCCGAGCGGCTGCTGTCGCGCTGGAAGCTGGCGATCACATAGAGCGACAGGCTTTGCAATTCGATGCCGAGATAGAGCGCGATCAGATCGTTGGCCGATATCATCATCAGCATGCCGAGGGCGGCCAGCACGATGAGCACCGGAAATTCAAAGCGGAAGATCTTGTTGGCCTCAAGATATTCCCGGGACATCAATATGGCCGCCGCCGCCGACAACAGGACCAGCGCTTTCATATAGACGGCAAATGTATCAACAATGAAGGCGCCGCCGAAGGTGACGGCGCGCCCGTCGGTAACCAGCCCCACCAGGACAATGGTGAACAAAAGCACCAGGATCGATGCGTAAGACACGGTGCGCGCGGCGGTGGTTTCCCGGGAAAAGACGCCGAGCATCAACAATACCATGGCGGCTACGGCGAGGAATATTTCCGGCAAGGCCAGGCTCAGATCGGGGAATGCCATTTGGGTCATGTGCGCGCCCTCACTTTGCCGCTACCGAGGCGGCGCCTTGAGCTGCCGCCAGCGCGCTTTCATAACGCTCGATCAGGTTTTCCACGGACACATGCATCACGGCCAGGAACGGTTCGGGATAAATGCCCATGACGAAGACAATCACCAGCAGCGGAGCAAAAACCGCTATTTCGCGCCCGTTCAAATCGCGAATGGCGGCCAGGCTTTCCTTGGTCAGTTGCCCGAAGATAACCCGGCGGTACAGATAGAGCATGTAAACGGCGCCCAATATCACGCCGGTGGCCGCCAGCAATGCCACCCAGGCATTGACCTGGAAGGTTCCGGTCAGCACCAGGAACTCGCCGACAAAGCCCGATGTGCCGGGCAAGCCCACCGAGGCCAGCATGAAGACCATAAACACCAAGGCATAGGACGGCATTCGGTGCACCAGCCCGCCATAATCGGCGATCTCGCGGGAATGGATGCGGTCATAGACAACACCGACGATCAGGAACAAGGCCGCCGAGACAACGCCGTGGCTCAGCATCTGGACAATGGCCCCCTCGACCGCCTGAATGTTGGCGGCGAACGCGCCCATGGTGACAAACCCCATATGGGCCACCGAGGAATAGGCGATCAGCTTTTTCATGTCTTCTTGGGCGAGGGCCACCAGGGAAGTGTAGATGATGGCGATCACCGACAATGTGAAGATAAAGGGCGTGAAATCAGCGGACGCGATGGGGAACATGGGCAGCGAGAAACGCAAGAAACCGTAGCCGCCAAATTTCAACAATACGCCGGCCAGGATCACCGAGCCTGCCGTCGGCGCCTCCACATGGGCGTCGGGCAGCCAGGTGTGCACCGGCCACATGGGCATTTTAACCGCAAACGAAGCAAAGAACGCCAGCCACAGCCAGGGCTGCAAGGTCGCTGGGAAATCATGTTTGAGCAGCAATGTCATGTCGGCGGTGCCGGCCTCGAAGATCATGGTCAGGATGGCAAGCAGCATCAGCACCGAGCCAGCCAGCGTAAACAGGAAGAACTTGAAGGCCGCGTAATTCCGCCGCGCCCCGCCCCAGACGCCGATGATGATGAACATCGGGATCAGCACGCCTTCGAAGAAGACGTAAAACAAGATCAGATCCAGGGACGAGAACATACCCACCATCAAGGTTTCCAGGATCAAAAAGGCGATCATGAATTCCTTGACCCGGTCGGTGATCGACACCCAGCTGGCCAGGATGCAAAGCACCGTCAGCAGCGTCGCCAGAATGATAAAGAACATCGATATGCCGTCGATGCCGAGATGATAACTCAGGCCAAGGCCCGGCATCCATTCCACTTTCTCGACAAACTGGAAGTTGGCGGTGGAATTATCAAAGTTTATCCAAAGCCCTAAGGACACGGCGAAGGTGATCAACGAGGTCCAGAGCGCGCCGGAGCGGGCATTGCGGGCCACGGTTTCCGCATCGCCCCGGATCAGCAGGATGAAAAATACGCCCAACAACGGCAGGAACGTGATGACGCTGAGCCATGGGAAATTTGTCATCGCTAGCCTCCCACCACCAGGAACCAGGTGACCAGTCCCGCAACCCCCAGCAGCATGGCGAAGGCGTAGTGATAGAGATAGCCGCTTTGCACGGTACCGGCGCGGCGCGCGATATCGCGGACCGCGGCAGCGATGCCGTCCGGGCCGACGCCGTCGATCAGATCACCGTCGCCGGATTTCCAAAAGCCCCGGCCCAAAACGAAAGCTGGGCGCACAAATAAAATATCGTACAGCTCGTCGAAATACCATTTGTTGAGCACGAACCGGTAGGTGCGGGCGAAGCCGCTGGCCAGAGCCTTGGGCAAATCGGGCGCGAACATATACATCACATAGGCCAGCAAGATACCCGCCAAGCCAACCACCAGCGGCGCGAACTTGACCCAGAGCGGCACATGATGGGCGTCTTCCAGGGCCTTGTGGGTATCCAGCACAAACAAGGAGTTGCCCCAGAATTCGGGCGATGCCTCGCCGACGAAGAAGGTATACAGCGCAAAACCGGCGAAGATGGCGCCGAGGGCCAGCACCGCCAGCGGGATCAGCATCACCTTGGGCGATTCATGCACATGCGCCAAAGTCACCTCGTCGGCCCGGGACGTTCCATGGAAGGTCATGATCAACAGGCGCCAGGAATAGAACGCGGTCAGGAAGGCGGCGACGATGCCCAGCCAGAAGGCATATTGGCCGACGCCGGTATTGGCGGCAAAGGCGGCCTCCAGCACGATGTCCTTGGAGAAGAAGCCGGCGAACGGCCAGATGCCGGCCAAGGCGAGGCTGCCGATCCACATCAGCACATAGGTCACCGGGATCAGCTTGTAGAGCCCGCCCATCTTGCGCATGTCCTGTTCGTCCGACATGGCGTGGATCACCGAGCCGGCGCCGAGGAACAACAATGCCTTGAAAAACGCATGCGTGATCAGATGGAACATGCCCGCCGAATAGGCCGACACACCGAGGGCGAAGAACATATATCCCAACTGGGACATGGTGGAATAGGCGATCACCCGCTTGATGTCGTTCTGTACGCAGCCGATGGTGGCCGCGAAGATGGCCGTCGATGCGCCGACGATGACCACCACGGTGAGGGCAATCTCCGACTGCTCGAACAAAGGCGACAGGCGCGCCACCATGAAGATGCCGGCGGTAACCATGGTGGCGGCGTGGATCAGCGCCGAGACCGGCGTCGGGCCTTCCATGGCGTCCGGCAGCCAGGTATGCAGGCCAAGCTGCGCCGACTTGCCCATGGCGCCCACGAATAAAAGCAAGCAGATCACCGTCAGGGCGTGGAACTCGCCGCCGAAGACCTGCATGGTGGCCCCGGCCTTTTCGCTGGCGAGGCCGAAGATGGTGTCGAACGAAACACTGTCGAACAGCATGAAGGTGGCGAAGATACCGAGCGCAAAGCCGAAATCACCAACCCGGTTGACCACGAACGCCTTGATGGCGGCAGCGTTGGCGGCGGGCCGGTCGTACCAGAAACCGATCAACAGGTAGGAGGCCAATCCAACCCCTTCCCAGCCGAAGAACAACTGCACCAGATTGTTGGCGGAAACCAGCATCAGCATGAAAAACGTGAACAGGCTGAGATAACCCATGAAGCGCGGGATGCCCGGATCGTGGTCCATATAGCCGTGCGAATAAACATGGATCATCGAGGAAACCACGGTGACCATGGTGACCATGACGATGGACAAAGTATCGGAGCGCAATTCCCAGGAAAATTCGAGGCTGCCGGAATCGATCCAGGTGAAAATCTCCACCGGCTGGGTGTTGCCGCCGGCAACGATATCGGCCAGCGCGAAAATGGCCGCCACCGCCGCCAACAGCATGGCGCCCGACGTCACCCACTGGGCGGCGCGGTCGAGGCCGGGCCCCCGTTCCTCGCCGCCGCCATGTTTGGCGAAGGCCAGGATGCCGGCGATGATGGCGCCGATCAGAGGCAGGAAAATGGCTGCAAGATACATATGCTCCCTACCCCTTCATGATGCGAATGTCTTCGACCGCGATGGAGCCGCGGTTACGGAAATAGACCACCAGAATGGCAAGCCCGATCGCCGCCTCGCCGGCTGCCACTGTCAGCACAAACAGCGCGAACACCTGGCCCACCAGATCGCCGAGATGTGCGGAGAAGGCAACCAGATTGATATTCACGGCCAGCAAAATCAGCTCTATGGACATCAAGATTATGATCACGTTCTTGCGGTTCAGGAAAATGCCGAACACGCCGAGCGTAAACAGGATGGCGGCCAGGGTCAGATAATGGGCGAGACCGATTTCTAACATTAGATGCCGCTCCCGGTCGGTACGTCCTTGACCTCAACCGTGTCTTCGGGTTTGCGGTTTACCTGATCGGAAATACGCTGCTTGTGGACGCCGGTGCGGGTCCGGTGGGTGAGCACGATGGCGCCGATCATGGCCACCAGAAGGATCATGCCCGCCGCCTCGAAGAAATAGACATAGTTGGTATAGATAATCTCGCCGAGGGCCTGGGTGTTGGTGGCCGCGCCGCCTTTCGGGATCGGCGCCGCCAAATGCTCGGCCGCGTCCGGCGCGAACGCAAAACCGCCAAGGACAATGGCCAGCTCCAATAGCAAGATCAAACCGATGATACCGCCGAGCGGCAGATATTGCAGAAACCCTTCGCGCAATTCGGAGAACGAAATATCGAGCATCATGACCACGAACATGAACAAGACCGCGACCGCGCCCACATAGACAACCACCAGGATCATCGCCAGGAACTCGGCGCCCAGCATGACGAACAAGGCGGCCGAGTTGAAAAATGCCAGGATCAGGAACAGCACCGAATGCACCGGATTGCGCGCCGAGACGACCATCACGGCGGCGGTGACGGTCATGATCGCAAACAGATAGAAGGCCAGCGCCTGAACAATCATGCCCGCCTCGCCTTCTTGGTTTGGTTCCTATTCCGCAACATATCCATCATTCCCATGACCACCCGCCTAACGATAGGGCGCGTCGGCTTCAAGCCGGGCAGCCAGCTCGGTCTCCCACCGGTCGCCGTTGGAAAGCAGCTTGTCCTTGTCGTAGAGCAGCTCTTCGCGGGTCTCGGCGGCAAATTCAAAATTTGGTCCCTCGACGATGGCGTCTACCGGGCACGCCTCCTGGCAGAAGCCGCAATAGATGCACTTCACCATGTCGATATCGTAGCGCGTCGTTCGGCGCGATCCGTCGTCTCTCGGCTCGGCCTCGATGGTGATCGCCTGGGCCGGGCAGATAGCCTCGCACAGCTTGCAGGCGATGCAACGCTCCTCGCCATTGGGATAGCGGCGCAACGCATGTTCGCCCCGGAATCGGGGGCTCAAATAGCCTTTTTCATACGGGTAATTCAAGGTCACCTTGGGCCGGAAGAAATAGCGCAGGGTGAGCGCCATACCCGATACCAGTTCGGCCAGGAATATGGCGCGCGCACCGCGGTCAAGATAGCTCATGGCGTTACCCTTTCCCCAGCGGATGGATATCAAAACCAACGACGACGCCGGCGACGATAACGACGGCGGCCAGCGAGATCGGCAGGAACACTTTCCAGCCCAACCGCATCAACTGGTCGTACCGGTAGCGCGGGAACGTGGCCCGCACCCACAGGAATATAAACAGACAGAACGCGATCTTGGCGGCGAACCAGATCGGCCCCGGTATCCAGGTAAAGGGCGCGATGCCGAACGGCGCCAGCCAGCCGCCCAAAAACAGGATAGTGGTCATCGACGCCATTAAAATCATGTTGGCGTATTCACCGAGGAAAAACAGCGCGAACGTCATCGCCGAATATTCCACATTGTAGCCCGACACCAATTCGGCTTCCGCTTCCGGCATATCGAACGGATGGCGGTTGGTTTCGGCCAGGGTGGAGATGAAAAAGATCACCGCCATGGGGAACATGGGGACCACGAACCAGATTGAGTTTTCCTGGGCGCGCACGATGTCGCTCAAATTCAGCGAGCCTGCAACGACCAACACGGTAATGATGATAAAGCCCATGGATACTTCGTAGGACACCATCTGCGCCGCCGAGCGTAATGCTCCCAGAAACGCATATTTGGAATTCGACGCCCAGCCGGCCATCAGGATGCCATAGACGCCAAGGGATGAAATGGCGAACAGGTAGAGGATACCCACGTTTATGTCCGCCAGAACCAGTCCTTCGCCGACCGGTATCACCGCCCAGGCGACCAGCGCCAGCACCAAGGTCAACATGGGCGCCAGGATAAAGACCCCCCGGTTGGCGCCTGTCGGGATGATGGTTTCCTTGAAAAACAGCTTCATGCCGTCGGCGATCGGTTGTAGCAACCCGTACGGCCCGACCACGTTCGGCCCGCGCCGCAAATGCATGGCGGCGATCACCTTGCGTTCAAAATAGGTAAGGTAGGCCACGCCGAGCAACACCGGCACGATGATCACGATCACCTTGATGCCGATCCAGACCACCGGCCAAAGATATACCCACCAGAACTCAACCATCGGTGCCGGTCCTGGGGGCATCGCCCTGCAATATCTCGGCAATGCAGCGGGCCATGGTTTCCGAAGCCCGGCTGATCGGATCGGTCATGTAATAGTTTTCAATCTCGCTGCTGAAATCATCGCCCGAAAGCGCGCCGGCCTCGCCGAAGGCGCCCCAATCGGCGCGAACGATGTCATCGATGGCGCCGAACACCGGGTTCGCCATGGTCATATTTTCGCGCAAATCAGCCAATGTATCGTAGGGCAAGGTCTTGCCGAGAACAGCGGACAGGGCGCGGATGATCGCCCAATCCTCGCGCGCATCGCCGGGCGGGAAAGTGGCCAGTAGGGCGCGCTGGGCGCGGCCCTCGGTATTCACATAGGTGGCGTTCTTTTCCGTATAGGCGGCGCCCGGCAAGATCACGTCGGCCCGGTGCGCGCCGGCATCGCCATGATGGCCCTGATAAATCACAAAGGCATCGCCGAGGCGGCTCATGTCGATCTCGTCGGCGCCCAAAAGGTAGACCGCTTCGATGGAACCCGATGCGGCGCCGTCCAAAATGCCATCGGTAGCGAGACCGTTTTCGCCGGGCAAGAACCCGACTTCGATACCGCCCACCCGGCCTGCCCGGGAATGCAGCATGTTGAAGCCGTTCCAGTCATCCGAAATGGCGCCGGATGCTTCGGCAATGCTGCGCGCGGCGGCCAGCACGGCGGCGCCATCGGGCCGCGCCACGGCGCCGGCGGCCAGAATTATCATCGGCTTCGATGCGTCTTTCAGAACCCCAGCAAAACTGGAAGAGCCGTCCGTTACGGCGTCCAAGGCATCGGTTCCAGCGCCCAGATGCTCATAGCGGTAGGTCAGCTCCAACGCCTCGCCGATGACGCCGATGGCGAGGCCGCCTTGCAGATAGCGCTCGCGGATGCGGGCGTTCAGCACCGGCGCTTCCCATCTGGGGTTGGAGCCGATGATCAAAATTGCGTCGGCCTCATCGATGCCGGCGATGGTGGAATTGAACAGATGGCCGGCGCGGGCGCCCTCGCCGATCGGTGCGCCGTCCTGGCGGCAATCCAGATTGTTGGAACCCAGCGACGCCATCAGATCTTTCAGCGCCGCCATGGATTCGGTGTCCGCCAGATCGCCGGCGAGGGCCGCGATTTTGCTCCCATCCATGCCTTTCAACTTATCCTGAATGGCGGCAAACGCCTGATCCCAGCTGACCGGGGTAAGCTTGCCGCCTGCGCGCACATAGGGTTTATCGAGCCGTTGCCGGGCCAGCCCGTCATTGGCAAAACGGCCCTTGTCGGACAGCCATTCCTCGTTCACGTCGTCATTATTGCGGGGCAGGATGCGCATCACGCCGGGGCCGCGCGCATCGATGCGGATGTTGGTTCCGATTGCATCCATGACATCGATGCTTTCGGTTTTGCTAAGCTCCCACGAGCGCGCCATGAAAGCATAGGGCTTGGAGGTGAGCGCGCCGACCGGGCAAAGATCGATCATGTTGCCGGACAATTCCGAGCTGAGCGCTTTCTCCACATAGGTGCCGATCTCGACATTTTCGCCGCGCCCTGTCAGGCCCAGTTCCGGCACGCCGGCAATTTCCGTGGCGAAACGGACGCAGCGGGTGCAATGGATACAGCGGGTCATGATGGTTTTCACCAACGGCCCCAAATTCGGATCATCGACGGCACGTTTTTTCTCGCCAAAGCGGGAGCGGTCGTAGCCATAGCCCATGGCCTGATCCTGCAAATCGCACTCGCCGCCCTGATCGCAGATCGGGCAATCCAGCGGATGATTGATGAGCAGGAATTCCATCACCCCTTCGCGGGCCTTTTTGACCATCTCGGTATCGGTGCGGATCACCATGCCCTCGCCCACCGGCATGGCGCACGACGCTATCGGTTTCGGCGCCCGCTCCATCTCGACCAGGCACATGCGGCAATTGCCGGCCACCGACAGCCGTTCGTGGAAACAAAAGCGCGGGATTTCCTTGCCGGCCAGCTCGCAGGCCTGCAACACCGTCAGACCGGGCTCGACCTCCAATTCGATATCATCGATGGTGATTTTCGGCATGTCTGTCCCTTACGCCGCCCGGCTCTTGGCTTGTTCGATGCGGGCTTCCAATTCTGGGCGAAAATGGCGGATCAGCCCCTGGATCGGCCAGGCCGCCGCGTCGCCAAGGGCGCAGATGGTATGGCCCTCGATCTGGCGGCTGACTTTTTCCAAGGTGTCGATCTCCGCCACCGAAGCCTCGCCCGACACCAGCCGCGCCATCATGCGCGACATCCAGCCGGTGCCTTCCCGGCAGGGCGTGCACTGGCCGCAGCTTTCATGGGTGTAGAACGCCGACAGGCGGGCGATGGCGGCGATGATATCGGTGGACTGATCCATGACCATGATCGCCGCCGTGCCGAGGCCCGATTGCACATCGCGCAAACTGTCGAAATCCATTAGCACCGAATCGCAGATCGAGCGCGGCAGGCACGGCACCGAGGCGCCGCCCGGAATGATCGCTTTCAGATTGTCCCAGCCGCCGATAACGCCGCCCGCATGCACCTCGATCAATTCCTTCAACGGGATGCTCATTTCCTCTTCGACGGTGCACGGGTTGTTCACATGACCGGAGATGTTGAACAATTTGGTGCCGGTATTGTTGGCGCGCCCGAGATTGGCGAACCATTCATGGCCGCGCCTTAAGATAGTCGGCGCAACGGCGATGGATTCCACATTATTGACCGTGGTCGGGCAGCCATAGAGCCCGGCGTTGGCCGGGAACGGCGGCTTCAGGCGCGGCTGGCCCTTCTTGCCCTCCAGGCTTTCGATCAATGCGGTTTCCTCGCCGCAGATATAGGCGCCCATGCCCCGGTGCACATAACATTCGAAATCCCAGCCCGATCCGCAAGCATCGGGGCCAATCAGGCCGGCCGCATAGGCTTCGTCGATAGCGCTTTGCAGGGCTTCGGCTTCGCGGAAAAACTCGCCGCGTATGTAAATGTAGGCGGCGTGCGCGCCCATGGCGAAGCTGGCGATCAGGCAACCCTCGACCAATTTGTGCGGCTCGAAACGCATGATTTCCCGGTCCTTGCAGGTGCCGGGCTCGCCCTCATCGGCGTTGACCACCAGGTAATGGGGCCGCGCGCCAATCTCCTTGGGCATGAACGACCATTTGAGCCCGGTTCCGAAACCGGCGCCGCCGCGCCCGCGTAAGCCGGACTCTTTCACCTCATCGATGATTTGCTCGCGCCCCTTGGCGAGGATGTCCTTGGTCGCCGACCAATCGCCGCGCGCCTGCGCACCGGCCAGCCCGGCATCGCCGAGGCCATAAATATTGGTGAAAATGCGATCCTTGTCTTTAAGCATCACCCGTCCCCATCCAATTCGGTGAGCGAGGTCAGCCCGGACGACGGCTCGCAACTCTTGCGCCCGATCTGGGAGCCGGTCTTGGGTGTCTCGCCAATCCGCAATTCGGTAAGGATGCTTTCGGCGCTGGTCGGGTCCAGGTCTTCGTAATAATCGTCGTTGATCTGCATCATCGGCGCGTTGACGCAGGCGCCCAGGCATTCCATTTCCGACAATGTAAACAGACCGTCCTCGGTGGTGCCGCCAAACTCGACGCCCAACGTGCGCTTGCAGGCTTCGACAATGGCGTCCGAGCCGCGCAGCCAGCAGGGCAGATTGGTGCATACCTGCACGTGGTTACGGCCCACCGGCGCCAAATTATACATGGTGTAGAAGGTGGCCACCTCATAGACCCGGATCGGCGGCATGGCCAGGTACGCGGCCACATAATCCATGGCGGCGCGGGGCAGCCAGCCATCGTGCTGGCGCTGCGCCAAATCCAGCAAAGGCATCACCGCGCTTTCGTGGCGGCCCTTGGGATATTTGGCAATGAACGCATCGGCAGCATCGCGAAACTGAGGCGTGAATTCGAACGTGTCGGGTTGGGTCACATCGCTCATCTATCGATCTCCCCAAAGACCACGTCGAGGGAGCCGATATTGGCCACCACGTCGGCGAGCATGTGGCCCCGGGAGATGAAATCGAGGGCTTGCAGATGGGCAAAGCCCGGCGCTCGTATTTTGCAGCGGTAGGGTTTGTTGGAGCCGTCCGATACCAGATAGACGCCGAACTCGCCCTTCGGCGCCTCGACCGCCGTATAGGTCTCGCCGGCGGGCACGTGATAGCCCTCGGTATAGAGCTTGAAGTGATGGATCAGCGCTTCCATGGACTGCTTCATCTCACCGCGCTTGGGCGGCGTGAATTTCTGGTCATCGGCGGCCGCCGGTCCGACCGGCATCTGATCGATGCATTGCTTGATGATCTTGACGGATTCGCGCATCTCGTAAATGCGCATCAGGTAGCGGTCGTAACAATCGCCGCGCTTGCCGATGGGCACGCCGAACTCGAATTTCTCATAGCCGTCATAGGGCTGCGCGCGGCGCAAATCCCAGGCGATGCCGCAGGCGCGCAGGTTGGGTCCGGTGAAGCCCCAGTCAATGGCCTGCTCGGCGGTGGTGACGCCGATATCGACGGTGCGCTGCTTGAAGATGCGGTTGCCGGTGAGCAAGCTTTCCAGATCATCGATCATCGCCGGATAGGTGTCGGCCCATTTGTCGATATCTTCGAGCAATTCGGGCGGCACGTCCACGGCGACGCCGCCGGGCCTGAAATAGGCCATGTGCAGACGGGCGCCGGAAGCCCGCTCGCAAAACTCCATCAAATGTTCCCGGTGTTCGAACGCCCATAACATAGGCGTCATGGCGCCCACATCCATGGCGTAGGCGGTGACATTGAGTATGTGACTGAGGATGCGCCCGATCTCGGCATAGAGGACGCGGATATATTGGCCCCTCGGCGGCACTTCGATGCCGGCCAGCTTTTCAACGGCGAGGGCGAAGGCATGCTCCTGGTTCTGCGGCGCCACGTAATCCAGGCGATCAAAATAGGGCACGGCTTGCAGATAGGTCTTATGCTCGATCAGCTTTTCGGTGCCCCGGTGCAGCAATCCGATATGCGGGTCGGCCCGGTCAATGATCTCGCCGTCCATCTCCAAAACCATGCGCAGCACGCCGTGGGCGGCGGGATGCTGGGGCCCGAAGTTGAGGGTAAAATTCTGGATGTTCTGATCGGCCATCAGCCATCACCCTTTTCCGAGTCCGCGTCTTCGCCCAATTCGGCCTTTTCATCGCCGGGCAAGGGCCGCGTGATGCCTTCCCAGGGGCTGAGGAAATCAAAGGTGCGGAATTCCTGGGTCAGCTTGACCGGCTCATAGACCACCCGCTTCTGCTCATCGTCATAGCGCACTTCCACATAACCGGTGAGCGGGAAATCCTTGCGCAAGGGGTGCCCCTCGAACCCATAATCGGTGAGAATGCGCCGCAAATCGGGATGATCGGAAAACAAAATACCGTAAAGGTCCCAGGCTTCCCGCTCCCACCAGCCGGCGGACGAGAATAGGCCGGTGGCCGACGGCACCGGCGTTTCTTCATCGGTATGGATTTTCACCCGGACGCGGGCATTCTGGGACATGGACAGGAGGTGATAAATCACCTCGAAGCGCTTTTCCCGCTCCGGATAATCGGCGCCGCAGACATCCATCAATTGCTTGAACTGGCAATTGATGTCGTCGCGCAGCACCGTCAACACCTTCAAAAGCGCGTCCGCCGCCACATGCAGGGTCAGCTCGCCGCCGGCAATCTCCTGGCTTAGAATCGAGCCTTCCAGCTTATCCGCGATATAATTGCCAATCTCCGCGACCGGTTGGACGTCTGCCATTTTTGTTATGTGCAGGAGCTCCGCGCTTTAGCGCCAGAGCGTTCCCGTCCTCCGGATTTTCTTTTGCAGTTGCAGGATGCCGTAGACCAAAGCCTCCGCCGTCGGCGGGCAGCCGGGCACATAAATATCCACCGGCACCACCCGGTCACAACCGCGCACCACCGAATAGGAATAATGGTAATAGCCGCCGCCGTTGGCGCAACTGCCCATGGAGATCACATAGCGGGGCTCGGCCATTTGGTCGTAGACTTTGCGAAACGCCGGCGCCATTTTGTTGGTCAGGGTGCCGGCAACAATGATCACGTCCGACTGGCGCGGGCTCGGGCGCGGCACCACGCCGAAGCGGTCCAGATCATAGCGGCTCACATAGGCATGCATCATCTCAACGGCGCAGCAGGCCAGGCCAAAGGTCATCGGCCAGAGCGAGCCGGTGCGCGCCCAATTGACCAGATTGTCCAACTGGGCAACAACGAAGCCCTTATCCATCATGGTTTGGGTGACGTTATCCAGGAGCGCATCCTGATCGGCGCCCGGCGGAATAAGGCCGCCGCCCGGGGCCTGAACGGTGGGTTCTATTCCCATTCCAAAGCTCCTTTTTTCCATTCGTAGATAAAGCCGATGGTCAGGATGCCGAGGAACAGCATCATGGACCAGAAGCCGAACAGGCCGATGGTGCCCAACGACACCGCCCACGGAAACAGAAAGGCGACTTCCAGATCGAAGATGATGAACAGGATGGCGACCAGGTAAAAGCGTACGTCAAACTTGATGCGGGCGTCTTCGAAGGCGGGAAAACCGCACTCATAGGCGTCCAGTTTTTCGGCGTCCGGGTGCTGGTTCACGATGACCAAGGAGGCAATAAGAATGACCGCGGCCAAGCCGATAGCGATCCCAAGAAAGATGAGAATGGGCAGATATTGCAGCAGCAGATCGTTCATCGGAATATCCTCTGCCTCATACGCCTGCGAATACACCCAAATCGGCTGGCCCGATTGGGTGCCGAATGGCGGGAGTGACGGGACTCGAACCCGCGGCCTCCGGCGTGACAGGCCGGCGCTCTAACCAACTGAGCTACACCCCCGAAGCCCGGTATATTCGCGAGACTTGAGTAAATCACGCCCCTAAGAGTGTCAAGCAATCTCGCCTCCCAAGCGGCGGTCATTCACGTTCCGCGCGCCTGTTAGTATAGGTTTGGTGATTCGGGTGGGAATTCAAGGGATATAGGCCCAGCCCGGCTGGGGATGGCCCATCGGAGCAGCCCGTCTGGGGATGGCCGGCGAGGCCAGACGGGCGTCTGGTCTGGCACCGTGGGTGCTGGGGCGCTCGTCCGGGCAAAAAGAAAAGGTTTGAAACACAGAGGACACAGAGATCACAGAGGTTCCGAAACCCAGCGACCGTCATGCCCCGACTTGATCCGGGTATCCAGGGGCGGTGTGCATCAACACTGGATCACCCGGTCAAGCCGGGTGATGACAAGGGTGAAGTGCTAACAGTACATACGGGTGACACAGGTTCAGTTTTGTGTTTTAGCCAAGTATTCTTCCGCAATTTCCCACAATGACTTGCCGCTAGAATTAACCCAATGCCAATTCCCATTCACACCACCAGGATCTTTTTTATCAGGATGCTGATCTTTAAAAATACCCCAAGTTAATGCCGATATTGAGTACTCATCACCATCATCGTCCCAACAAATTGCATTACTTTGCCCTCGTTTACCGGTAATTATAGCTTTGTAAACTGGATTATTTACATCAAATTCCATGTGGGATGGCAGGGCATTCTTTAAAAAAATCACCTCGCCTTCGACAACTAAATTGTTATCCAGAAGAATTTTCATGGTTTTAGGGCGAACTCTATTTTTTGATTGTTCGCGCTCGTCTTCTTTCTTCTTAATATCGATGAGATATTGCTTGGCTTCTTCCAAAGGAATTACAATTTTTGGCACAATTCACAGTACCCGACTCTTTTCAAAACACCAACTCTATCAACGGTTTCCGAGGATTGTTTGGTTTGAATAGAGCCATCATATAGTCGCGGATTTCCATTTCAGACATTTTGACCATGGCTTTTC
>Ga0114999_10003343_pt1 | contig 20206 bp, 19 predicted proteins | sample ArcticOcean_MG_C_3_FD_89820 | JGI IMG/M metagenome (GOLD analysis project Ga0114999, IMG submission 89820) | Marine microbial communities from western Arctic Ocean - ArcticOcean_MG_CB8_126 | ecosystem: Environmental > Aquatic > Marine > Oceanic | place: Arctic Ocean: Canada Basin | collected...
ATGGCAATTGATGGCGAGCTGGAAGGCACCCAGTTGGAACCTGTGGTCCATGCGAACCACTTCTGGTTTTCGTGGGCTGTATTCAAGCCTGAAACGCAGATTCGGGATTCGTTGGACGACCTTACCGGCTGAAGTGACCCGCCTGGCTATTCAACCGGATTTAGTGCGATCGTCGAGGGTCTTGATCAGTTCCTCGGAGCGCCGGATGATCGACGGAATCTTCGGATCTTGAGAAAGCGATATGGCTTCGTCGAGATCCAGCCTCGCCAGTTCTTCTTCGACGTTGCCCTGGATGTAGAGCTGTGCCCTATCGAGATAAAGCGCAGCCTGTGCCGGTGATATTTCGATTGCCTTGTTGAAATCGTCGAGAGCTGCGTTTCCGGCTCCTAAAACATCACGGTAAAACCGCCCGCGCCACCACCATGTTGAGGCATCATCCGGCTCGGTGGTAACTGCTAGGTCGAACCATTTAAGAGCCGTGGTCGAGTCTCCGTTTCTGGCGTACACACGCCCGAGCACGAGATGAGCAGCGACGGACTCCTCGTCGAGTTCATAAGCACGCCTTGCGTCTCTAGCAGCACCCTCCATGTCGTTGAGCGCAACGCGGGTAAGAGCGCGATTCGAGTAAGCGACTTCGAGGTTTGGCTTTAGCTCGATTGCCCGATCGAAATCGAGCATCGCTTCGTCATATTTTCCCTGGTACAGCAGTGCCTGACCACGGCCATCCCAGCCGCGGGCGAAACCCGGTTCGAGCTCTATCACCGTGGTGAAAGTGCGCTCTGCATCGATGTATTCGCCACGGCTTATGGAACTGAATCCGTTGAGGTAGAAGTAGACGCTCTCGGTATCCGATTCAGGAGTTTCTTCAGGTTCGGGTGTCGTAGTGGAAGTGGGGGTCGACGATGGACCGCTGGTTGCCGTCGGGTCGGTGGGCGTCGTTGATTCGGTACTCGAATCTGAAGAATCGTCTACGACTTGTCCGTCAGGCGTAACCGCCGCAGTGGGCTCATCGCTCGGAGTACCAGGATCTGTTTTTTCGTCGGTGCACGCGACTACGAACAGGCCGATCAGACTGATGATCGCCAGAAGAGTTAAATATTTGGGGTTTCGACTCAACATTCAGGTAATTATCCGTGATTTCTGGTGTTTTTGCCGCGATGCTTTAGAAGCTATGGGTCAGTTACCACGAAACTGCTATATCGGGATTCCAGCTCACGCTGCAGAAAGCTCGCCAACGAGGATTTCGACGGCCAGTCGCTCGTCCATCTGGCCCCGCTTGATCGCAAGATCGGCCGCCAGAAATCGACGGAGTATGTTGGCGAGATGATCGGTGCCGAAGTTTGCCGACTGTCGCATTGTCTTATCGAGGGCGTACTGGTTCGTCAGGCCGATTCGTTTACCTAAGTCGTCTTGATGAACACCCTGCTGCCGCAACTCGATCGTGAGGATCAACAGTCGTACCTGTCGAGCCAGCATCGAGAGAATACTCTGGACGCTCGACCCGCCGGAGAGAAGCGAGTAAAGCAGTTTCATAGCGACGGCCGGTCGTCGCCTGAGCACGGCGTCGACTGCGGCAAATATGTTGGCCTCTCGTGCATCGGGCACCATGAGATCGACGTCTTCATGGGTGACTTCCCTGTCGCCAGCGTACAGCGCTAGTTTCTTGATCTCTTGATCGAGTAATCGAATATCTGAACCTGCCAGCCAGGCTATGCGGGCTATAGCGTCTCTTGTCGGCGTGGCATCGTGGTGAACAAACCTATCTCGAATCCACATTTCCAGCTCACCGCGCCGCTTTTTACGAAACTCCTGTATTCGAGCGCTCGGTCCGACAGATTTCAGGGCAAGGCCGTTGTCTCGCAGGCTTATGGTTTCGACAAAGACGAGTTCGGTTGTCGCAGGCAGGCCGTTTAGCGAGTCCGCTAGATTGCGCCATTCATCGCCGAGCGACTTGTCACGTTTCTGCATGCGTTCCAGCGCGCCGTAAACAATCACGACACGCCGATCTGCCATGAACGGTACGACCTGTGCGGCGCCAATCACATCGCCCAACTTGTACGAGCGACCTTCGAACACCGTCGTGTTCGGAGCACGAACCTCTTCGGGCCCGGCCGAGGCCCGGATTCTTGCCAGTTCTTCTGAGCTTGAATATTCGTCTTCGCCGTGCAGAACTCTAATCATCAGCAAACTTCGTAACTAGAAAGTGAATGGTTGGACTGATCTATGGATACACTTTCTACCATGTTCAGACTCTTGCCGATACGCTCGCTTGTCATTCCCTTCCTGAAATTGGTGTGGCGACTGTTTACTGACAAGCGCGTACCAACGTTCACAAAAATTATCCCTCTTTTGGCCCTCGCCTATGTGATATCGCCATACGACATCATTGGGGATCGTATTCCGGTGCTCGGCCAACTCGATGACGTAATCGTCGTCGGGGTTCTTTTCCTACTTTTCATTGCGGCATCACCCAACCATGTTGTCGCGGACCAGACGATGGGGAAAAAGTTGCGCGATCTGCAAAAACAACAGGGGAATGATCCTGATCGAGAAGGTGATAAAGGTGAGACTGTGGATGCCGAGATCAGGTTTATTCCTGACGATCCCCCTGACGATCCAAACGCCGAATCATCCGCTGATGAACCGGATGAAATCGATAACCAGAAAAACCAAAAACAATAAACAGGTAATTTACGATACCGGGCGGTACGATTAACAGTCGATGCTTTTGTAATTGGCGCCGAGACCGCACTCAGTTAGAAAATGGATTAGTTTCACTCACCTATGAAAATCGGCATTATCGGTCTGCCCGCCAGCGGTAAGACCACGATATTTAACTCCCTGACGCGCGGAAAAGCCGAAGTTGGCGGATTCGGTTCGGCTCGCTCGGCAAACGTAGGAGTGGCGCACGTTCCGGATGAACGCGTCGACATTCTCACCGAGATGTACAAATCGAAGAAGACTGTCTACGCCGAGGTGACCTACGTCGACCTGCCGGGTAGTACGTCTGGCGATATGTTTGAGGGCGAAGCGATGGCGCACCTTCAACAGGTCGATGCGATTCTTCATGTCGCTCGAGCGTTCGAGGATGAGTCGGTTCCACACATGGAAGGCTCAGTCGACTATAAGCGGGACATCGAAAAGGTTTCGTTCGACATCCTGTTTGCCGACATTGCTCTACTCGAACGCCGTATCGAACGGCTTGAAGGCGGAATAAAAAAGCTGAAATCTGCCGAACGTGAAGAGTCCGCCAAGAACATCAAAACACTGAAGCGCCTTCAGGGCGACCTGGAAAACGGCATAGCTTTCAGGGATCGAGATCTTGATCCATCCGAAGCCAAGGCGGTTTCCGATACTTTCACGCTGAGCTCCCTCCCATTGCTGGTCGCGCTGAATATTGGCGAGGACGATATCGGCAATACCGCCGAATTGGAAAAGCAAGTGGCCAGCTTGCTCGATGGCAAATCGACCGGGGGGGCCGCTATATGCGGAAGCCTGGAAGCCGAGCTGGTTGGTATGGAAGAGATTGAAGAGGCTGAGATGCGAGCGGGACTCGACGCTGGTGAGCCGGGCCTATCGAGAATGATCAAGCTGTCGTACAGGGTGCTGGGTCTCAACTCGTTCCTGACCGTTGGAGAGGACGAAACGAGGGCGTGGACGGTCAATGTCGGCGCACTGGCTCCGAAGGCTGCGGGGGTTATTCACTCAGATATCGAGCGTGGATTCATTCGAGCTGAAACCGTGGCGTATGCTGATTTCATCGACTGCGGGACAATGGCTGAAGCTCGAAACAGGGGTCAGTTCCGTCAGGAAGGTAGCGAGTACGTCGTACAAGACGGCGATATCATCAATTTCTTGTTCTCGGTGTAAATTTATTTCGTTAAAATCGGTGAATTGGCACACTGGCAATTCGCAAATTGGCGAATTCGGAAAATGCAAACTAAAGGAACTCCATGACTTCTGAAGACTTAGGATCGGTCGGCAAAGCCGAAGCCGGCGATATCTTGACAAGCCGCAAGGTGTACCTCGTAACGATGGTTCAGCCGTCACAGGGCGCGCCGAACGGATTCGAAGAGAAGTACAACGACTACTGGAATGCGGTCGATACGCATCTTTCTCAGCTTGAAGCCAAAGCCGGAGTCGTGATGCGAGTTTTCGCTGAAGGCGTGATCGGCAGGGGCGACGACGCGATGCTGATGGTCCAGCAGTCGAACCCCGGAGCTCACAGGTTGGTGCGTCAGCGGGTTTCAGCCGGTGCTGTCTTCGAGGAATTTGAAGATACCGATCTGTTTGGGCAGGTGATCGACTGGGGTCGTTGCCTGCAGAGCGGTTTGATCAACCGAACTGTCGCAGACACCATTCAAGAGAAATACACCGAGGCTTCAGATAAGCGGATTGCTCATTTGCAGAAGCGTTTGGAAGAGGGAATTCTCGAATCCGAAGCCGCTGTTCTACTGAGCGGTGACCCCAACATCGATCTCCCCGAGGGCGTTGAGAGGTTCGTGATATCTCCACCAGAGCTAGACGCCCTGGAGCGATGGGTGCAGCAGGCCAATGAAGCGATTCGACAACAGATGGCCGAAGAGCAGGCACGGGCACAGGCCCAGGGTGGCGGCGGTGATGCTCCCGGACATGAGGGACACAACCACGGGCCTGCTGGTCATGGCGGTCCTGCGGCTTCTGGCCCTGAACCCAGCGGGTCGGGACTCTGGACGCCCGGTTCGTAGTTTCTCAATAGGTCCCCAGAGTTCACGCTAGTTCACGGAGCTTGCATGCCTAACCTGGCACAGATCGAACACAACCCGCCGACGTATGACCGCGGTATCGGGTTGTATCTCCACGTGCCGTTTTGTCAGACGAAATGTCCGTATTGCGACTTCAATACTTACGCGGGCATCGAGGATCAAATTCCTGCCTATGTGAAGGCGCTGAAAGATGAGTTACGGGGCTGGGGGAACGTGTTATCGAATCCTCCGGTTCGGACGATTTTCTTCGGTGGTGGAACGCCTTCGTACCTGCCTGCGGAGGATATTGAAGATATTCAAAGTACGATTCGAGCTTGTTTTGAGGCTGAAGAAGTTGCGGAAATCACGATGGAGTGCAACCCCGGCGATGTGACTCCCGAAAACGCAGCGGCGTGGTTCCGTTCAGGCATAAATCGAATCTCGATGGGTGTTCAGAGCTTTGATGACGGGTTGCTAAAGCTGCTCGGCCGGAGGCACTCGGCAGAAGAGGCGAAGCAGGCGTTCAAGATGCTTCGAGGCGCAGGATTCGAGAATCAGTCGATCGATCTTATATACGCCCTGCCCTACCAGTCTCTTGAACAGTGGTCGGCAACCCTCGATGAAACGATAGTGCTGGAACCTGACCATGTTTCGCTGTACGGACTTCAGATTGAGCAGGGAACTCCGCTTGCTGTCGACGTTGCGGCTGGAAAATATCCGATCCCAGACGACGATCTTGCTGCCGATATGTATGAAGAGGCTCAGCGCAGGTTGGCGGCGAACGGGTTCGCTCAATACGAAATTTCAAACTGGGCGAAGCTGGGACAGGAGTCACTCCACAACATCATCTACTGGCTCAACGAACCGTATCTCGGGGTTGGCCCCGGTGCTCATTCGTGGCTGGCGGGTCGACGATTCGCAAATTTGAAGTCACCCCGCCGCTACGTCGAGATAGTCGATAGCGAGTATGAGACTGCCAGCCCAGATCCTGTTAGCAGCATGAGCGCACCGGCTGGCCCTGTAGATCAGGTCGATGTAACGACTCCAGCGATTGATGTTGCTGAGACGATGATGATGGGCATGAGGCTCAACGAGGGCGTTACTCACGCACGGTTCGAAGCCCGCTTCGGCGTAAAGCTGGAAACCGTGTTCCCTGACGAGGTCGCTCGTCTGCTTAAGCTCGGCCTGATCGAGGTAAACGAACACGCCGTGCTTCTTAGCGAACGTGGTCGCCTACTCGGCAACGAGGTATTCGCTGAGTTTATTGGCGAGGGCTAGATTGGCAGCGATCTAGTGACCACAACGCGCCAGCTCTGCTGCTATCGCATCTAATATTCCGTGAGCACTGGTAGCCTCACGTTACCAATCCTCAACCTAAAAGGTACTCACAGCTTGTTTGTTGTCGGCACTGCAGGGCACGTAGACCACGGTAAATCAACGTTGATTCAGGCGTTGACCGGGATCGATCCTGATCGCCTGCTCGAAGAGAAGGTACGCGGCATGACCATTGAGCTAGGCTTTGCCTGGCTCGACCTGCCGTCTGGTGCCGAAATAAGCATCGTTGACGTGCCCGGACACGAACGCTTTGTCAAGAACATGCTCATGGGTACTGGTGGTGTTGATGTGGCTCTCTTGATCGTTGCTGCCGACGAGGGCGTGATGCCGCAAACACTAGAGCATCTGGCGATCATAGATCTTCTTGGAATCGATACCGGGTTGATCGTGATGACGAAGAAAGATCTGGTGGATCAGGACTGGCTAGATCTCGTCACGCTCGATGTGCAGGAGACGCTAGAGGGCACGACCCTTGAACATGCAGGTATCGTGGCGGTGTCGGCCGAAACCGGTGACGGGCTGGACGAGCTAAAAGCAGATCTCGACGACCTGATATCTAAGCTCCCTTCGCACAAGAGCACCGGTAATCCTCGCCTCCCGGTCGACCGATCTTTCACGATTACCGGGTTCGGGGCGGTTGTTACGGGAACACTTGCCGACGGTTCTTTGAAAATTGGACAGGAAGTCGAAATGCTTCCGTCTGGTTTACGGGGGAGAATCCGCAGTCTTCAGGTTCACGAGTCGTCACACGATCAAGTCTGCCCGGGAACGCGACTCGCGGTAAATCTGAGCGGGATCGATCATGCCGACATCAACCGTGGCGATCTGCTGACCACTGTTGACTGGCTGGAGCCATCGACTGCATTTGATGCCACGTTCAGGGTGATTGCCGACGCTCCACGACCTGTGAGGCATAACCACAAGGTGACGCTGTTCGCAGGAACCCGAGAAATACCGGCGACTATTCGAGTGCTTGAAGGTGATCAGATAATTCCGGGCTCTACAGGATGGGTTCAATTCCGGACTACGGAAAGAGTTCCGGTAGTACGAGGCGATTCGTTTGTGGTGCGCGACACCGAAAACACTCTCGGGGGTGGGACCGTTCTCGAACCCAACGCTCCGCGTCGTAAACGAAACGACCCTGAGACGATTTCTCGATTAGAGACGATCGCCAGCGGTTCGAGCGAAGACGTGGTGTTCAACGCTCTGGGCGATATTGAGCCAGCCACGACTGCTCAACTTGCTGCTGCGACCGGTTCTCCCGGAACCGAAGTAGACGACGCCATTACGACTCTGGAATCGGAGGGTCGGGTCAAGAAGCTTGGCTCTGATGAGGACTTCTTCATCTCGATCGGTGGCTGGGAGAGTCTCAACGAAACATCGGCTGCGACGCTTTCAGGATTTCACAGTACCTACCCGTTGCGACAGGGCATGCCGCTGCAGGATTTCCGTGGCCAGTTGAAGCTGAAGACGCCGGTGTTCGTAGCGGTTTCTGCATCGCTTAGCGCCAATGAGGCTATTTCGATTGACGATGCGATAGTACGTCTGCCTTCCCACGCGCCGACGCTGTCGGCTGACCAGGATGCACAGGCGAGCGATTATCTGGCACTGATATCTGGTGATCGGTTCAGCCCTTCAACCGAGCATCCACTCGACATTGAACTCCTCCAGTTTTTGGCTGAGCGAGGTGATGTAGTTCGAATCAGTGGGGACATCGTATATCCAACTGATGCGTACGATGAAATGCAGTCGAAAATACTTGGTTCGGGTGCGGATGGCCAGGAGATCACGATTACGAGTGTTCGTGAGATATTTGGAACGAGCAGAAAGTACACGCTTGCCGTGCTCGAGTACATGGATTCGAAGGGGTTAACCCGTCGTGCGGGCGACACTCGGTTTGTGCGTTAGCTTCCGCCTGTTGAGCGGTGAGCTAGCTTTGCGCAAGTGGCAGGGTGAATATGAACGTACTTCCCTTGCCTAGCGTGCTCTCTGCCCAGATCTTGCCGCCCTGTGCCTCGATAAATCCTCTGGCAATCGAGAGTCCCAACCCGGAACCGGACACTTTGGAAGTTCGGGCGCTTTTACTTCGGTAGAAACTCTCGAACACAGTCTCAAGCTCGTCGGATCCGATGCCGGGGCCTTCATCGGCGACCGCAACCCTTACTTCGTTGGCAGATACCGATATGGTGACGGCAGCCTCGGTTCCTTCTTCAGCATATTTTGCAGCGTTGTTGAGGAGGTTGAGCATCACCTGAAACATTCGTTCACGATCGACATCGACAATCACGGAGCAGTCCGGACGATCTGTTCGAACTTTCATACCGCGTTCGGCGAATATCGGCGCAGAAATTTCGATTGCTGATGCCACCAACTCAACGATATCCAGGCTTTCGATTTGGAGACTGAATCGACCCGCCTCGAGCAATGAAACGTCGTTCAGATCGTCTGACCATACGAGAGAGACGGTCGACGGTGGATTTGATATTGTCGACAAGCCGTTGCTGCTGTTCGTTCAACTCCCCGGCATCGCCCTCGCCAAGCATGTCGGTGTACATCTTCATGCTGGTCAACGGCGTTCGCAGTTCGTGACTCACCGTCGACACAAATTCTCGACGCTCCACCTGTCCTGCCTCGCGTTCGCGAAGATCACGCATAAATACGTTCACCGCGGTCATTTCACCATCTTTGTTTTTTACAGGTACGAGCTCCATTTCCACTGGAATTGATCGCTCAGAATTCCGCGGGGTTAGTGACATTTCGGTCTGCCATCCACCAGACTTCTCGGCCTGTTGTAGGCCAGAAGTTTGAATGATTTCGGCTGTTTCTCGTGATATGAACTCTTTTAGCGAAATGCCAACGCCAGTTTCATTTTCAGTTAAATTCAACATGTTGAGACCGGCGGGATTGATATAGCTTGCGACCCCTTCGAGATCAGTGATTGCTACGAGGTCTAACGTTGTTTCGACTGTTGCTGCAAGGGTTTAAACTTGCTCAAGGAGGTGGAGTGATTCGATCACTGGTGATATCTGGTCCGATACACGTTCCAGCAGAATCAGATTCGCCGGGTCGTAGGCACGGTCTCCGGTCGCACTAACGGTTATCAGCCCGATCACGGAATCTCGCGCTCGAAGCGGTGTTCGAACATTCGAAGGAAGCCCGGCAGCAGCCAGCCGACCCTGTGTTGGATCTGTTGAATGCAGATCCTGGGCGTTGTCAACTGTCGTTAGTCGAGGTTCAGACAGTACGCTCGGAACCAGATTGCTCAAGTCGACGCTCTGCCCAAGTACCAGTCCGTCCACTTCAATGCCTTCGACATGTTTGATGATGAGCGCGTCGCCGTCATTGCTTGTAATCGCCATCACAGCGCGATCGATCGGTATAAGTTTTCAAAGGTTTCTGAATACGCTGGTGTACAGCTCTTTGGCGTCTCGTGCGGCACTGGCGTCTCTGCCAATCTGAACAAGAATCTCTCGAGTTTGAGCGATCTTACTTATGCGTGCGTGCAAGCGTGATATGGCGAGTACCCCGGTTATTTGGGCCCCGATCCGTTCTCCAGTTGCGACATGGTCCGGTCCGTATGCGTTTTCTATCGAGGTTGTGATCGCAAGAAATCCCACAACTTCGTCGCTGTGAACAAGAGGGATCGCCATGATCGACCGTACGCCGGCGTCCAGCATCTCCGCTATTCCCGGGAATTCTGGACGCATTTCTTGCAGTAACCCGGTGTCGAGTACCAGCACAAACCGGGCCAACTGACTTGCAAGGGTGAAACCCGACATCGGAAGCACGTAGCCCTGCTCGAATCCTTTGATCGGCTTCCCAGCAACGTATTCAAGCGTGACCGAATCGGTTCCGATATCGGCAACTGCAATGGCAGCAGTATCGAGCGGAATAAGGTGCTTCACCTATTCGATCATCTGGCTGTAAACCTGGCCAATGTCGAGCGATGAAGATGCCAGATGGCCTATTTCCAGTAGCACAATGCGTTCGTCTTCGGCAAGCTTTACTGCACTTTGTAATCGACGCGTTTCAGTTGCGAGTTTTCTGTCGGCATTTGCTGAAACCTCTCTAGTCACGCTGCTAACCACGCGCTGCATGCCGTAGGCCGAGAACAGATCGGTAATCCCGAGTTCCATTAATTCGGTCTGGTTTTTTTACCCTGTGGACGTGATGCCGAACACGGGCACATCTGACGAATGGGTGTGTGCGAGTTCGACGATTTTTGCAATAAGTTCAATCGGTTTGCGAGCGTCGATGAAAATGAGATCCCAGTCGTCGTCTGTAACCCGTTGTTCGAATCTCTCGAGATTCGCTGCGGACTCGTTACGCACTGAATAATCGGCGTCGGTTAGCAGGCGCGCTATCTTCACCCGGTCATCGAGATCGTACCGAGTTCTACAGGGGAAAGCTTTTCCTCTCCCGCATTTATTTCCAGTTCAATGTTGTTCATGATTCGTCGTCGGTGAAACGATCAAACTACGTTCGCACATTGACTTCACCGAAAACAGACTCAATGGTGCTGAATCGGTGTGGGCTACAGGCAATGCATCCTGACTAATAAGAGGTCAGCCAAATTCGCACAGGTACCGGGTATCGCCAGTCCACGCTGACGTTATTGTGGTGGAATCCTGCTGTCGCTCAGGCGACTGTCGCGCAGAAGGAGTTCCCTCTGTTTTGGCCTCGTTGTCACGAGATTTCAGTGCTTCGTGCAGGACTCGACCATCGAAATGATCGGGTTGGGTTAGCTTCAAAATTTCGAGGATTGTTGGTGCCACATCGATATTCCCGCTCGCCATTTCGGAGCGCAATCCTGAGACGAAAGATGGGCCACTGACTATTAGTGTGTTGTGGAGTTCTGCCGGGCTGCTACCACCATGTGAACCGACACCGATCTTTCCTCCGGTCGTCGCGCCGGATCTGGCAAGTGGTGCCGGAAGTTCCGTGGCTGTCGAGCGCATTGCAACCGCTATGTCGGGTGAGCGCGGACCTTCGAGTCCGATCTCTCGCATAGCCGGATAGTCTTTGCTGCCGGTGTTCGTGAGCTCTGTCGCAATCGCTCCAACCCACTCTTGAGCGTTGAGCCAGTCCAACAATCTGCCGGTTAGCTCCTCGCTGTTATCAGGCAGGTATAGCAGCACCGACCCGCCGTTTTCTGCGATAACAACGTGATCGTCACCACTGTCTGGACCAAAGCCGGCATCAGCGAGTTCGACATGCACATCGATCACAGAATCGATCGTCGAGTAGCCGTGGTCCGACACAATGAAAATATCCGGTTTGTCTTGTGGCGAATCGCTGGCGATTGCATCCAGGATTCGTCCCAGTTGCGAATCGGCGAGCGTGTACATTGCGCGGGCTTCTGGGCTATCTATTCCGTACGCGTGCTGTGAGGTGTCGGGTTCGGGGAACCAGACCATGAGAACGTCCGGATTCAGTTCGCCAAGTGCATACTCAATCACCACATCTGCCGTCCGCTCTACAAGGTCGGCAGCGGGTGCCTTCTTGGGCGGCCAAACTCCGAACCGGTCGATGATCGTGGCGTGGTGTTCGGGCGGGTTAGTGAATTCGTGGTGAATCACAACATCACCGAATTTATCGGCGTTCGGGTGCTGTACATATGCGTTTCCGCTCGTTCCGCCCACCACAGAAACCCATTTCAGATCGTTGGCACTGATGAGTTCACCGAGGGTAGGCACCAACAGTAGTTTGCCGTCGGTAAGTCGGTTGATTTCAGGCAACTGGGGAACGAGTGCGTCTATTACCTCTGTTTTGGAAAACTCCGGGAATATCAATTTGTTGGCGGTTAATCCATGCTTGCCGGGTGTAACTCCGGTCACAAGACTCGTTGAGTTGCCCCTGGTGACGGTAGGAAACGAGGCATGGTTGTTCAGGAATCGAACCCCGTTATCGGCCAGCTTGCTGACGACCGGCATACGCTCACGGGTCACCTGTGATGGCTGCAGTCCGTCGAACGCGGCGATGACAATTCGCGGCATTAGCCCAGTCCCCATTTTTCGAGTTCTTGATCTGAAAATCCAAAGTAGTGAGCAACTTCATGCACGACGGTCAGACGCACCTGTTGTTCGAGCTCATCGAGAGAATCGCTTGCATTCTCTATCGGTTGCTGGAATATGGTGATTACGTCGGGCAACGGCGGCACATAGCTGCCACGTTCAGTCAGCGGCACACCGTCGTACAGGCCATAGAGGGTATCGCGTAGGCCCAGGCCATTTTCCGCTATCTGGTCGGGCGTGGGTTTCTGGGCGACGATTATGCTGACGTTGTCCATCTTCGCAAGGAACCTGGCGGGCAGGTTCGAGATAGCATCTCGAACCAGATCTTCAAAACTATCCCTGCTTACGCGCATTGGTACTCGTTATTACTAGGTGCCAACCTGCGATCGGATAGCTTTCAATCGGTCGATATTCGGCTTGTCGGGGCCGCTTTTACCGGTGCCGGGGACTTCCAGATAGAACGGCACGTGCTTGAAAGCAGCATGCGACATGATGGTTTTGAAACCGGCAGTACCGATCAAGCCATCTCCGATGTTCTCGTGACGGTCGACCGAAGATCCGAGCTCTCGCATTGAGTCGTTTGCGTGGACTGAACGAAGAAGATCGATCCCGATCTCTTTATCGAACTCGTCTAAAGCGACGCTAAGTGAATCGGCATCTGCGATGTTGTATCCGGCTGCCCACACGTGCTGGGTGTCTAGACACACGGCAACGCGGTCGTTTCCGATCGCTTTGATCAGTGTGCCCAACTCGACAAACGTTGATCCGATGTGATCGCCTGCTCCTGCGCTGGTTTCGAGCATCAACAGTGAATCGCCCGGTTCGTTGTCGAGAATAGTGCGGACCGAGTTGGCGAACTGATCGATAACCGTCTTGAACCCTCTGCCGCGGTGGCTGGCAGGGTGAAATATCACGCCGAGCGCGCGGAGTTTATTAGCGGCAGCTACATCGGCCTGCAGCGCCTTTTCCGACTTCGCAAGAAGCTCCGGATCTTCGGCTCCCAGCGCAACGAGGTACTTGCCGTGAAGAACTGTCGGCCCCATCCCGGCTCGCTTCATTTCGTCTGCGTACTTCTGCGCTATTTCGTCAGCAATCGGCTTCGCAGACCACATTCGTGGTGACGACGCGAAAATCTGGAAGCATTCGGCTCCGATTTCTTCAGCCCGAGCTATCGCCTTGTTCGATCCGCCGGCTGCAGATACGTGCGCACCAATCAGCATTCGTTAGGTTCCTTAAAGTCTTTGATCAAGCGCGCTTTGTTTTCACCCTGAACGGCGCATGGTAGTCGAATATTCTTTGGGGTGCGACTTCTGGTTGGTGTCGTTAGGTGTTAGTAGTAACGACTCGTCGCCATGGAAGGAACGAACGCTTATCCCATAGAACAAGTACCTGAGCAGCAACGAATATTGAGCTGTAGGTTCCAATGAGAACACCGGCGAGCAACACGATCAGGAAGTCTCGAAGTGAGGCTCCTCCGAACAGCAGCATCGCAACGATCACGGTAACAGTAGTGATACTGGTGCCCAGTGACCGGGTTACCGATTCATTGATCGACAGGTTCACTGTGCTTCGGAAATCACGGCCTGGTGCCAGTGTTACGTTTTCACGGATGCGGTCGAATATGACAATTGTGTCGTTCACCGAATAACCGATCACGGTGAGAATACCGACGATAAAGATCGCATTGACTTCAGCACCGATGGCAATTCCAAGAACAGCAAAGGCACCGAGAACGATTATGACGTCATGCCCGAGTGCCACAACCGCGGCAAAGGCGTACTTGTAAGAGTTGGGCACGGCCCGGAAGGCATACATGATGTACAGCATCACGAACACCGCGGCGACGATAACTGCCGTGATGGCGTTCTGCACCGTGTCTTCAGCAACAGAGGATCCCACGGTTGATGTGTCCAACACTATTACGGGTTCTAATTGAAGCTGTTCTATCTCTCCCCTGACATTTATAAGCCCGTCGTTGCCCAGGAAGTCGGTACGTATGAAGTACTGATTTTCTCCGAGGCCTTGAACTATAGCTTCAGGATGACCTGAACGAATAAGAGCATCTGTTACATCTGCAGAACCGGGGTCACCCCCCTGGAACTGGAACGTAACTGTAGTTCCTGAAGTGAAGTCGATTCCCAGGTTCAGCCCGGTCGTACCCAGAATTACCGCCGACAGGGCGACAAGGACGATCGAGGCGCTCAGGAAAAACCGACGCTTTCCGACGATATCCATTAGGAGTTACCTCCAGAAGCTGATTCGCTCTGTTCTTTCTGATCACGCACAGGTACGAAGAGATTGGTGTTATTTCCAATCCTCGAAATGGCGATCAGGCGGAGCAACAGCCGACTGGCGAAGAATGCAGTGAACATGCTCAACAGAACACCAATTGCGAGTGTCAGGGCAAAGCCCTGCATAACGCTGGTGCTGAACCGATCACCGAACCAGAAGAGAACGATGGCAACGATAATCGTTGACACGTTTCCATCTCGAATCGATGGCCAAGCTCTATCGAATCCTGCGGTAATCGCAGCTAACAGGCTTCGACCAGACCGCAGTTCTTCCTTCGTCCGCTCGGCGATGAGCACGTTGGCGTCCACCGCGAAACCGAGTGAAAGAATCACTGCGGCTGCGCCAGAGAGTGTGAGAGTAACCGGGATCATCTTGAAGATACCCAGCAACATGATGGAGTATGCGATCAGTGCGATCGATGCCACCAGCCCAGGAATCTTGTAGTAGCTGATCATGAATATAAGCAGAATGATCATGCCGACTCCGCCGGCGATGAGGCTCTTTTGCAGAGACTCTTTACCGAGGACAGCGTCGACGTTGCGCTCTTGAATCAGTTCGAGACCGCGTGGGAGCGCACCTGAACGGAGTTGAATGGCAATGGTTCGCACACTCTCCGTCGTGAAATCTCCACCTTCGATAATAGCTCGGCCACCGGAGATACCGCCCTGGCTCACACCCGGGGCGACAAGTTCTTCGCCATCAAGGTAAATCGCAAGTCGGTCGTTGTGCCTCGATACATCGTCGGTCTCTTTGAAGAAGGCGTCGCCACCTTCATCATTGAAAACCAGCGTGACGATAGGCCTCGGGATCCCGCCACCTGAGATATCGGGGAATGCGTCATCGAGATCAGCAGGGTCGATCGTGGTCGGTCGCTCCTGGAAGTAAACAGGGTTAGTACATCGTTCGACCAGCCAATGATCCATTGTCATCCCATTGGGCGGCCACGGAGCATCGGGCGACGGTCCATCTACATCGCCACATTCGCGGTACCTGAATTCGAGTTTGGCTGTTGTACCGATCAGATTTTTCGCTTCCTGAACGCCACCGCCAACTGCCCACTGCATTAGTGAACCCTGCATGGCGTTGAACTGTAGATTTCCGATATCGCGGAGTGCTGCGATTAGCTGTTGGTCTTCACCGAATATTGGATTGCCTTCACTATCGGTTGACCTCGTGTCGAGTCCGTGCAACGTAATGGAGAAGAGGCCGTCTGCACCAGATACTGCTTCGATCGATGCGTCGTCACGGCCGACTGAAGCAAATGCCGCTTCAATCTCTCCAAGGGTTGGCAGGGTTTCGATTCCGGGCTCCTCGGGATCGGCAGCAGTGTCGTCGCCCTCGGCCGGGGGATCGAGTTCGACAATCCCGTAGCCAACTTGCAGTGCTACCGGGTACTCGGCAATGACTGCTTCTCGCCAGCCATCGGCTTCCGACTCTGTGACAACGTTGCCGTTAATATCACTTATTTCACCCTGAATTTCATCGAGCTGCACCGTGAGCGAACCGCTGTCGTTCTGCTTTACAGATGCGTCTGATCGGCCAAGGTTCTCACGGAAGAATCGTTCGAGTTCTTCTGGCGATACCGTGTCGGCAGCAAAGGCCAATGTGATGGCTGCGCCAGTTTGACCAGGGATCTGGACGAGTACACGGTCTGCAACGGAGTCGATTCCGCCACCGAGTAGCTGGACGCTCGCTTCGCTAACACCGAATTCGTTGACACGTCGGTCGATGATGTTGCGAAGACCTTCCATGTCGTCCTGGGTAGGTGGATCCTGGCCTTCTTCAGACACAACCTTGTAGACAAGGTGAGTACCACCTTCGAGGTCAAGTCCGAGGCGCAAGCCGACGGGGCCATCTCCTCCACGGGAGAACCCGAGGACACTAAATTCGGGGATTGCCAATACAACAACCGAACTGATAACCAGTATTGCGACGAGGACGAGGCCTCTGAATCTACTCAATAACTCAGACTCTTACGCGAAACGCGCCGCAAAGGCGGCGTGTCTATGTGATTTATTCTGACGTTTATTCACCTATCTGGTGACGCCATGACGTTACAAGAACAAACTCCCGATGACGCCCTGAAATGCTCAGAGTAGCGTCACCGAATCAAACGTGAAATTAGTCGGAACTCGCCAAGGCGTTTCAGACAAGCAAAAGTATAGCACCGTGGCAACGTATATTCGCACGGTGCTCAGGCCCACGTTTTGCTCATATTTGTTACTTCAGGGCTGACTTTTCGCGTGCAGTAACTGCAACTAGTGCTTGTGTTCGGGGTCGAGAATCACTCCACCGCCGAGATGAGGATCGTCAGACTCGACATGATCGTGCCCGTGGTCATGATCGTGATCGTGATGTGCCAGAGATGATTCTGTGTCGAGTGAATCGATAACGAAGCCGGAGTTACGAAGCTCGTATTGCATCTGATCAACGGACGAGTCTGAGTAGAGGTCACTGAACTTGATTGTCGAGTGAACGACTTCGATATCTGATTCGTCAGCTTCTTCTGGCTCTTCCGGTTCTTCTGGCTCTTCTGGCTCGTCGCTGTGATCTACGTGAACTTCAAGCTCCACATCGTGCATGTGAGGTTCTTCTTCTTCTACGTGTGAACCAGCGGCGGCGAGTTTTTCATGTGCCAGTAGGTGATCGATGTACAGAATCCCATTCAAGTGGTCGACTTCGTGCTCAATGGCCTGTGCAAATAACTCTTCTGCGGTGACTTTGATTTTGGAGCCGTTTTCGTCGAGCCATCTGGCTTTTACAGTTACCGAACGCTTCACCATTCCCTCGTAACCGGGAAATGAGAGGCAGCCTTCGATAATTTCCCGCTCTCCCTCGGTTTCTCTTACCTCAGGGTTCACCAGAACGATGGCAAATTCATCACCGGGAAGATGAAGGGTCACAACCCGCTGGAGCGCACCGACTTGATTTGCCGCAAGCCCGACTCCTCCCGCTGCATCCAGCGTTTCGATCATGTCGGCTGCAAGCTCTCGGACTTTGTCGTCGACGCGGCGAACCACTCTGCATTTCTTGCGGAGTATCGGATCGGGAAACACCCTGATTCGCCTTATTGGCACGAGATTCTCTTTCTATTTTGGCTAGTTTGGCTAGTTTACTGATCTGGCGCTGGCTGACTGAGTTTAAATGTAATGCAGCGTCGAGCGAGTTCTAAACCTGCGACTATCCCAGCGACGCGGGATCGACATCGACGGTCCAGAGCGTGTTCGATGGCAACAACTCAAGAAGTCTCTCAGGATGAGAGCCCTTGAGCAAGATTTGCCACCTGTACATATTTCGTAATTTTTGCGGGTACGCGGGAGTTGGGCCTATGACTTCGGTGTCTGTCTCGCCGTGTGATTCACGCGTATCAGAAAGCTCGTTTGCGAATCTCTCGGCTTCCGTTCTTGCTATCTCCGGGTTGGCGGCTGAGTGCATCAACTTGATCATGTTGGTGAACGGTGGGTTTGCCTGTGCCGATCGCAAGCTAATCTCAGTGTCGTAGAACAACCTATAATCCTGGTCGGCAGCGGCTTGAATGGCGTAGTGGTCAGGGTTAAACGTCTGGATGATCGCTCGACCCTCCCACGCTCCCCTACCGCTTCGACCAACTACCTGTGCAAGCACCTGAAACGCGCGTTCACCGGCTCGGAAATCGGGAACTGCCAGCCCGGTGTCAGCTGAAATTACGCCAACCAGCGTCACGCTCGGTATATCGAGTCCCTTGGCGACCATCTGGGTTCCGACCAGCACACTGGCTTCACTGTTTACGAACTCATCCATGATTTTCTGGTGATCGGCCGCCGTTCGGGCGCTGTCGGAATCCCAGCGGACGACCTCTACTCCGGCGAAATACTGTTGAACGGTTTCAACTGCCATCTGCGTGCCGGGCGCTGATCTGCGCATTTGTTTTCCGCCGCAGGTCGGGCACTTAGAGCCTGCCCCAACCGTGTAGTTGCAGTAATGGCAAACGAGTTTGCCGTTCTGGGCGCGTGGGTCTTTGCTGTCACGATGAAACGTGAGTGATGTATCGCAACGTCGACACTGGCGGACCTTGCCGCATTCTGTGCACTGAATGAATGAGGCGGAGCCGCGTCGGTTAAGGAAGAGAATCACCTTGCCACCGGCGTTCAGGGCGTCTCGCATCGAATCGATTAGACGGCGGCTGAGCATTTCGAAGTGGCCATCATCGCGTTCGTCGCGCATGTCGACAATCTCGACTGTGGCCATCGACTGAATCGAATCAGTAGCTTGCTCGCCAGTACCAGAGCCGACTCGAATGGGCAGTTCGAGCAGCCTGTAGCGGCCAGCCTGAGCATGCCGGTAGCTGGATATTTCGGGAGTTGCGCTGCCGAGTACCAGTGTCGCTCCAGTGATCTCAGATATCTGCTCGGCGACGGCTCGGGCGTGGTATCGAGGTGCCTGGTCGCCCTGCTTGTAGGTCCATTCATGCTCCTCGTCGATAACGATGAGGCCGAGGTTTTCTACCGGTGCAAAGATCGCCCCACGTGATCCGAGAACAATTGGGAAATCACCGTTCTTGACTCGCCACCACTGGTCATATCGCTGCCCGGCTGTCAGACCGGAATGAAGTACCGCTACTTTGCCGGGGAAGCGAGATGCGATTCGCCTGAGTGTCTGTGGTGTCAGGGCTATTTCCGGCACGAGGAATATGGCTTTTTTGCCGGCTGCCAGACACGCTTCTATCGCCTGGAGATAGACCTCGGTTTTGCCTGAGCCGGTGACTCCATGAAGAAGGGACTGCCGGTCGCCGGGATTCGCTGAAGGCTTCGCAGCGAGAATCTGGGTGACGATCTGTTCAATGGCAGTGCTCTGCGGAGCGGTCGGGGTATGGGGAAACTCTTGCTGGAAGAAGTAGTCGGCCAGCGGATCACGATCTCGGCGGATCTTTCGAATTTTGAGATAGCTTTCGCCAAAAGCCCATTTGACTGCGGCAGCTCCGAACTGGTCGTTCAGGGCAGCTTTCGTTCGGGCGATCTTTCCCGACCGGAACCATTCGAGCAGCTCTGCACGACGTTGGGATTTCCCCCCGTTGTGCAGTTCGATCGCCTTCACTACATCAGCTTCCGATGCATCGAGTTCTATGCGGTTCGAGTAGACCTCAGACACTCGAGGTTTTTCCCATTCCGATTCGGCGTGCAGCACCCGCTGACGTATCAGCCGTTCGACTATCGGTGCCCCACCAAGCCCTAGCCGCCGTGCGACCCTCGACTTTGGTGCCCTTCCTCGCTCTCTAACGTAGTTGATCGCCTGGAGTTCCCGGCGTGATGCATCAGGTTTCGGCTCTCCTTCTGATAACCATGTTCGCAATCTCGAAGAAGCCCCGGGAGGAAGCAATAGTGAGCATGCCGTGAACAGCGTGGTTCGGTAGTGCCCGGCAACCCATTTTGCAGTTTTAAGCAGGTGCCTGGCGATGAACGGTCCGTCGAGGGTCCGGGCGGTTATCGGCCGGACGCTATCGAGATCGACAGAAGAGTTGTCGGTCAATTCGAACACCACGCCTTGGAGTGTTCGCGGTCCGAACGGCACCCAGACGAGATCACCTGTAACGACGCCCATTGCCGCTGGTACCGAGTATGTAAACGTGCGCGAGTGGTCGTCGGGAAAGTCGACGGCTACTTCAGCAAATTTCACTGGTGGCTCTTTTTTCAGGTGTTCAGGTATAGGGCGCCGAATGGATGATGGCAATTATCTGCGTCATCCGCGATGGGTCAAACAGGCGACGACAGTTAATACAGACAAATAAAAACCCTCTCCCGGTTCTGGGAGAGGGTGGTTACATACGCTCGGATCGGCATTTTCAGCCGAACGCTCCGAATAACA
>Ga0114999_10003344_pt1 | contig 20203 bp, 14 predicted proteins | sample ArcticOcean_MG_C_3_FD_89820 | JGI IMG/M metagenome (GOLD analysis project Ga0114999, IMG submission 89820) | Marine microbial communities from western Arctic Ocean - ArcticOcean_MG_CB8_126 | ecosystem: Environmental > Aquatic > Marine > Oceanic | place: Arctic Ocean: Canada Basin | collected...
ATCAAGGACTACATCGCAATCCACAACGCCGACCCTAAGCCTTTTGTCTGGACTAAAACCGCCGACCAAATCTTCGCCTCCCTCGCCCGCTTCTGTAAGCGGACTTTAGAGACGGGACACTAGCATAGAGCGCCCGTCTTCCCACCCGCTCCTTCGAGCGATCCACGCTTGCGGGATAATGGTCGATGAAGTTGTTTGCTAGGAGAAGAATCGATGGCTGAACGAGGACCTTCGCGACGTGATTTTCTTGGGACGGCAGCGGCCGGATTGGCGGTAGGGGCCGCGGTGCGCCCTGCTTCGGCGGCTTCGGCGAACCGCGTGATCGGCGCCAACGACCGAATCAACGTCGGGTTCATCGGCGTGGGCGGACGGGGACGCGGCCATGTTCGGCGTGTCTACGAGCGCAGCCAGGAGCAGGCCGACGTCCAAGTGGTGGCGGTGTGCGACATCTACTCGAAGCGCAAAGAGGCGGCGCGGGAGATGACGAAGCTGGCGTCGAAAGACGCCCACCATGAATACGCCGAGGTGCTCGCCCGCGACGACGTTGATGCGGTGTACATCTCCTCGCCCGACCATTGGCATGGGCCGATGACGTTGGCCGCGCTTGATGCCGGCAAGGATGTCTACCTCGAAAAGCCGATGACATACACGCTGCACGAGGCGCAGGAGGTCGCGAAGCGCGTCCGGGTGCAGAAGCGGGTATTGCAGATCGGTAGCCAGCACCTGTCCGACCGGCGGTACCACCGCGCCCGCGAGGTGATCGAGAAAGGCTGGATCGGCCAGCCGCTGTGGACGCAGAACACCTATTCGCGCAACTCGCTGCACGGCGAGTGGAACTACACCATCGACGACGAGGGCACACCGGAGAACATCGACTGGAATCTCTTCGTGGGGCCCGCGCCTGACCGCGCATTCAACGCCGACCGCTTCTTCCGTTGGCGTAAGTATTGGGATTACTCGGGTGGCATCGCGACGGATCTGTTCTACCACCGGCTGGCACCCCTCGAGTTCGCGATCGGCATGGACTTCCCAACCCGTGTGTCGGCGAACGGCGGCATCTATGTCCACAAGGACCGCGAGGTGCCCGACACGTATTCGACGAACATTGAGTACGAAAATCACTATGCGTTGATGTCGGCGTCGATGGCGTCAGCAGCGGCGAACCAGTGGATGCCCCCGATCATCTATGGCCACGAAGGGACGATTCAGTTCGTACCGGGTGGAATTGCGATCTTACCCGAGCATCAGTTCCGCAAGAAGTTCGAGGCGGCGGCGGGAGCGCCGGAGTTGCTGATTCCGGTGGAGCGACAGGATATCGACAACGACCATACAACGAACTTCTTCGATTGTGTCCGGTCGCGCAAGGACCCCGTCTTTGACGCTGACATGGGGTATCAGGTGATGACGGCGATTGATCTCGGGGTGAAATCGTACCGGCAGAATCGTGTGATGGCGTTCGATCCGCGGCAACAGTTGGTCTTGGATGAAGCGCCGGCACGCGCGGCGTATGAGGGCAGCGGGAAGAATCATGAGGAGCCGCCCCGCCGTTGAACCTTCTGACATCGGCCTTCGGCCGATCCTCAGGTCGCTGACAGAGCGACCCGGCACGGCACAGCCGTGCGCCACAAATTAGAACGCACGAAGAGGGCCTCTTACGAGGCCCCCTTGTGTGTCAGCCTGACTCGCTGAGTGTCTGAAGACCGCGAAAGGTCTACAGAGCTTCGGTGATCGTGACCGGGTTTTGCAACGTTACGGTCACGACCGATTCGCTGGAGATGACGGCCGGATCGCCGCGTGTGGCGAGAACGACACCGCCGCCGGCGCCGGCTCCGATGCCCGCACCCTTGGCCGCGCCGCTTCCACCGCCGGCAATCGCGCCGATGGCGGCTCCGATGCCGCTAGCGATACCGACCTTAACGCCATCCTTCTTTTTGGTTGACTTTGCTTGGACGCCGTAAGCGCTGGTGTTCACGTCGATCGTTTGGCCGTCAGACGTTTCGATCTGGGTGACGCGGATGGACAGGGCAGCGACGCCTTTGACGCGGCCGCCTTTGTCAGCGTTTGCGACAACGCCGCGAACGGTTGCGCCCTTCTGAGCGACGACCCAGTCACCTTGCACGATGGGCTCTTCGAGACTGCCAACAAACCCTTCGCCAGTTGTTACATCTTTCGTCGACAACGCGTTCGTTGTGCGAACGCTGATCGGTGTGCTGGCATCGAGCGTCACGCTGCGAGGCTCGGGCTCGGGTTCACTGGATCCGAACCAACTGGTGACACCACCTCCTGAACCTTCGGAGTTACCCGAGTTCGCGGCCTGCTGACCGGCTTGGCCTTCGACAGCCTCTTCGCCTTCGGGCGTTGCGGCCTGATTGCAGCCGCTAAAGGTGAGGGCGGTGACCACCGCCGCTGAAAAGATAACTTTGAACCAAGTACGCTGTTTCATAACTAGCTCCTCCTGGATCTTCGTTGTGCAAACGCGGGACCAAAGTCGTTACAGGCGGCGGAGAATGGTCCGAAGCGTCTTGTTTACTATGCCTTGGGCATTGTGAGCGCTCGGCCTGAAAGCACGGGCGGCGAGCAGCCCCTTCACGTCGATTCTACAGGGTTGCGTAAGAAGTTCCTAGCGGACGGGGTGGGGCTTGTTCGCTATTCGGGGGAATCAGGGGCCCCCCGAAATAGGAAGAATGCGTAGGCGAGCACACCGCAGGTGACCGCGAATGCGGATGCGAAGGTGGCGTTGCCGATGAGGAAGGCCGCGCCGTAGTGGCGGATGATCGACGGGAAGGCCGCGCCGGCGGCGATGCCCTCCTGTTGCCCGAGCATCTGGAGACCGAGAGACGTGCTAATCGAGTAGAAAATGGGGGCTGTTACAGGGTTTGTGAACAATGTTCCTATGACAGCCGCCGCCCGGTTCAGCCCCAGGCGGCCTGCTAGAAAAAAGGCGATTGGCGTGCCCAGCAGGAAGCTCGGGAGGATGCCGATGAAGGCACCGAGCGCGAGGCCGGCCGAGGTTCTGAGAGGCGATGAATTCTCGCGCAGGACTTTGCGAACCTGCACACGGAACCATCGTCTGACCCGGCTTGAGCGCCGCTCTTGCTTGGACACCGTGTGCATCTACTTTCATCTAGTGCAATCGGTGTTCCGAACGGGTCACGTTTCTGTGACATTCCTGTGGCGAACGTGGGGAAACGTACTTTGGGCTAGCGGACTTGGGCGACTTGAGGGGTGGCGGATGAGAGGAAGCGGCGGAACTCTTCGACATCGCGGGTGCGGCCGGCGAAGTCAGCGGCGATCGTCTCATCGGGCCGTAGCAGCGCGTAGTAGGGAATCGTGACGCTCCCAAACCGGTCGAGCTGCATGTCTTGATTTACCTGGGAGACTTCACCCTGGCCGTCTGTATAGAGTTCGAGTAGGACCATGTCCTTCGTAAGGTCGGCGATCTCCGGTTTGGGGAACATGTTGTACTTCATCCATTTGCAGTTGGAGCAGGAGTAGCCGGTGAAGGTGATAAGGAGTGGGCTGCCGGTTTGCTTGGCTTTGGCGAGCGCGCCCTCGTAGTCGTCTTTGATCCAGGCGTTCTTTGGGGCGCCCGAACCGCCGGCGATGGAGGTGAATCCGGAATAGTCAGTGGACGGGATGTAGGCTTCCAACTCACCAAGCCGGCCGTTGAACATGCCGGGGACGAGGCTGAGCGAGAACACAAGAAAGACCGCGCCCATGGCGAGCCGGCCCAGGCCGACAGGGCCCGCGGCTTCATGCGCCTCGTCGGGGAAGCGGTAGAATCCGAGCAGGTAAAAGCCGGCCAGCGCGAATAGGACGATCCAGACCGACAGGAAGCGCTCACGCGTGAGGATCTCAAGCTGGTACATCATGTCGACATTGCTGAGGTACTTGAACGCGGCGGCCATGATGAGGAAGGCCATCGTCTTCTTGACGACCCCGAGCCAGCCGCCGCTCTTGGGCAAGTGCGAAAGGTACGAGGGAAATAGAGCAAGGAAGAAGAACGGCAGAGCCATCCCTGACGAGAACAGCGCCATGCCGTACACCGGCCAGACCAGTCCGCCTTGGAGGGATCCGGCGAGCAGAGTGCCGACGAAAGGCCCGGTGCAGGCGAAGGACGCGAGGGCGAAGACGAGGCCCATGATGAGCGTCCCTAACGTACCGCCGCGGTTGGACATCTTGTTGAGCGAGGTAAGGGCGCTGCTGGGGACGGTGATCTCGAAGGCACCGAAAAGGCTCACAGCGAACACCGCGAAGACCAGCGCGATGAAGAGATTGACCCATACGCTTGCCCCGAGTTGGACCGTGCCGAAGGGGCCGAGCACGACCGACACCAACGCGCCCAGGCCGGTGAACAAGACGACGACTCCGACGCAAAACACCGTAGCTTGAAAGATGGAGTCGCGGCGCGAGCCCGTATCGGTGCTCACGAAGTAGGACATCGTGATCGGGATCATCGGGAAGACGCACGGCGTGAAGATCGCGAGTAGGCCGAAGCCGAACGCCACGGCGCCGAACTCGATGAACCCCTGCGATCCTGCCCCACTCGTAGACGTTTTGCCGGATGTGCTTGTGGTGTTCGCCGGCGGATCGGGAGCGGGCTTAGCTTCGGAGTACGAGGCTGGGATGGGCGGAGGCGGTCCGCTCGCTTGCTCGGCGACGATCAGCGTAGCGGTCAGCTTCTTGGTTGTGGGGCGCAGGCAAACCCTGTCGTCGCAGGCCGAATAGAAAGCGGATGCTTCGAGAGTCGCTTCGCCTAGAACGGCATCCTCGGTGAGTTGCGCTTCGATCAGGAAGACGACCTCGTCGTGGTAGATCTCGCTATCCATGTCAAAGCTGGGGTCGTACTTGACCTCCGGCTGAGGCTGATAGATCGTGGCCGATTCGATGATCGGCGAATCAGCAAGCTTGAGTTTGGTGGGAGTAGCGCCACCCGGGGGTGTCGTCGGGGCGTAGAGCCGCCAGCCGGATTCGATGGTCGCGGTGAGCTTGCCGACCACCTTGCTGCCCGGGGTCGTGGTTGCGAGTTCCCAACTCAGGGTCCAGCTAACCGGGTCGGGAGCCTTACGCTTCTTGACTGCATTCTGCGCCGTGAGGACGCCGGACGCGAGCAGACCGACAGTCAACAGGAGGAACAGGGCTCTCCGACCTAGCATCTTGGGCTTCTCCGGGATGAGCGTTTGCAGATCACCCTCTAATTATCGCTTCGCGGGGCGGCCGTGCGAAGTTCCGGTTTTTCGGAATGCAGCGGGGCGAGTGCAGTGCGCGGAGCTATTCCAAGCCTTCGAGCTTGTTGAGGCCGTTGAGGGCGGCGATTTTGTAGGCCTCGGCCAAGGTCGGATAGTTGAACACGGCGTCGCGGAGATACTCGACGGTTCCGCCATGGTCGATGACGGCCTGCCCGATGTGAACCAGTTCGGTAGCGTGCTCGCCGAGGATGTGAACGGCAAGGAGTTTCAAATCCTGGGAATTGAAAAGCAACTTGAGCATGCCGGTGCGGCCACCGCTGATGTGGGTGCGAGACAGTTCGCGGAATCGCGCGATGCCGGTTTCATAGGGGATCGAGTCTTTGGTCAAATCCTCTTCGGAAGGCCCAATCATCGCGATTTCGGGAATGGTGTAGACACCGAAGGGTAGGCTAGAGAACCGATTTGTTGTCTCGTGGCCGAAGGCGTGAAGTGCCGCGATCCGGCCCTGCTCCATGGCGGTCGAGGCAAGGCTCGGAAAACCGATGATGTCCCCGACGGCATAGATGTGCTCGACTTGGGTGCGGTAGTGTTCGTCTACCTTGATGCGACCGCGGTTGTCTGGTTCGATACCAATCTTGTCGAGTTGTAGCGGGCCGGACGCGCCGACGCGTCCGGCGGCAAACATCAGCGAGTCGGAGTAGAGCCTCTTGCCGCTGTCCGTACAGATCTCGACTTTGTCGTTGTCGGTGAGTCGCACCGAAGACACCGACTCACCGAAGTGCAGCGTGATCCCCTGGTCGCGCATGTGATAGTACAGGGCATCTTCGATTTCGTCGTCGATAAAGTCGAGTGGCCGATCGCGACCGTCGATTAGCGTGACGCGAACTCCGAGGGTGCGGAAGATGGTTGCGTACTCGGTGCCGACGATTCCCGCGCCGACGAAGGTCATCGTGCGGGGGATTTCATCGAGGCAGAGAAGGCCGTCGCTGTCGATGACGCGGCGGTCGTCAAACTCGATGTCGGGCGGACGGGCCGGCTTTGTCCCGACGGCGATGATGAACTTGTCGGCCGTGAGTGTGCGAACGCTACTGCTTTCGCTCTTAACTTCAATCGTGTTGGGACCGACGAAGGCCGCCGTGCCATCGACGATCTCGACGTAGTTGCGGATAAGCTGGTCGCGAACGACGTTGACTTCCGTCTCCGTGACGCGTTGGGTCCGGAACATGAGGTCTTTGATGGTGACCTTTTCTTTGACTCGGTAGGCGGAGCCGTAGACCTCGCGTTGCTGCACACCGGAGAGATACGAGGCGGCTTCGCGAAGGGTCTTGCTGGGGATCGTGCCTTTGTGGAGACAAATTCCGCCGACGCTGGCCGTGCGCTCGACGACGGCGACACGCTTTTCGAGCTTCGAGGCCGAGATGGCGGCTTTGCGCCCGGCGGGGCCGCTCCCTATCACAATGAGGTCGTAGTCGGCCATTAAGAATTATTCTCCAGGGCCCGGGCCACGAAGTGCGGCGTCGAAACGAAGGGCTTCACCGATAGCTTGGTGACTCCTGTTGATCGACAGGAGCGCGTTGAATCTTCGCGCGGAAAGATCTTACGCTTACACGTTTTCCGGCACAACGAACGGTTTGCGGTAACGCCGCGTGAGATAGGAGTTCGCTTCTTCGTCTCCGGGGAAGTTCTCCCAAGCGGGGTCGAAGGTGAGCTTGCGTCCGGTGCGGTAAGAGATATTCCCGAGGTGACACAGAGCTGAAGACAGGTGACCGTCGAGGATATCGGCGTTCAGCATACTGCGATCGCGCTTCTTAACCGCGTCGGCGAAATTCTGGAAGTGGCTGGGGCCCGCGTCTGTTTCGGCTTCGCTGGGTCCGGGCTCACCCTTTTCGCCGAGATAGGTTTTCCAGCCGCCCCGGCCTACGGTGAGATATCCGTCGGAGCCATAAAAAATGTTGCCGACGGTGACGTCTTTCTCATCGTTGGTGAGAAGCCCGCGGACTTCAAAGACGAGCAGCGCGTCGTCGTATTCAAACGTTGAGATCTGTGTGTTCGGGGTGTCCTGATCATCGTCGTAGAGGAACTTCTCGCCGGCGCCGTGGATCTTGGTGGGCAGTTCGTGTTTGTTGAGGCCCCAACGGGCGATGTCCATCTGGTGGATTCCCTGATTGCCCATGTCGGTGGTGCCGTAGTCCCAGTTCCAGTGCCAGTTGTAGTGAAAACGATTGCGGCTGTAGGGGCGTTCGGGAGCCGGCCCGAGCCATAGGTTGTAATCGACGCCTTCGGGCGTGGGGGCGTCCGGCGTATGGCCGATCGTCTTGCGGCGCTTGTAGCAAAGGCCTTTCGCCATATAGATCCTGCCGATGCCGCCGTCGCGCATGAACTTCATCGCTTGCTGCATGCCAGGCTCGGAACGGCTTTGGGTTCCGGTCTGGACGATCCGTTCGTACTTGCGGGCCGCTTCGACGATGCGCCGGCCTTCACTGACGTTGTGGGAGACGGGCTTTTCGACGTAGACGTCTTTGCCGGCCTGGCAAGCCCAGATGGCGCCGAGCGCGTGCCAATGGTCCGGCGTGGCGATCGAGACGATGTCGATATCTTTGTCATCGAGGACGCGCCGAATATCTTGCACGACCTTCGGTTTCGGAGCGCCGGCGTCTTCGAGCATCTTCTGGGCCGGGCCGACGACGTTCAGGTCCACGTCGCAAAGCGTCGTGATGACGGTGTCGGGTGAGTCCGTGAAGCCTTTGATGTGGCTTCGGCCGCGTCCGCGGACGCCAACGACGGCGACTCGTAATTGATCGCTGGGTAAGCGCGCACTCGCGGCACCTAGAGGGGCGGCGGCTGCTGCGCCGGCAACGGAGCTTGTCAGGAAGGAACGACGATTCATGGGAACCTCTCGGCTCCACGATATCGGAAATGGCTGCTCACGTCAAAAGGAGTCGTGTGCCTTCTTAGCCCCTTTTGACGGACGAAATCGCCGTACGGGAGCTAGCCGGGCAGGTCGCCGGTGATTTTCGACAGCACTTCGTCAAACAGCGCCGACTTCTTACTGGGTGCTTTCTTCGAGGCGCTCTTACCGTGACGGTAATTGTGTGTGCTGTAGCAGGTGCGGCATTCGACCTTCGCGGCCGCGCCGTCAACGATTGACACCACTGAGTGATTCGTCAGCATTCTGCACTTGGTGCAGTGGTCATCAATCATGTCTCCAAGACGCATTTCGGACATGGTGAAACTCCTGAGGAGGGACCCCTATTATCGCACGAGAATGACCCACAGGCTGTGCCGGCGGGGCCCGCTCCATAACTGTCGCGGCTCTGTTTCTGCCCGTATGGTGGCCCGGGAGTCTACTCGTTGGCGATGCAGTAGAGGTACTCGGCCGTACGAATGTACAACTCGTTCCCCGCCGGTGAAGGCGTCGCCAAGGTGTGGTCGTTGAGCCGGTTCTCCGCCAGTTTCTCGAAGTCGTCGCCAGCGCTCACGACAGTTGTCGTGCCCTCTTCGTTCGTAGCGTAGATCTTGCCGTCGGCCAGAATCGGGGATGAACTGTAGGTTCCCGGCGCGAGGCGCTGGCGGTCCCAAAGGATGTCGCCGGACTTCGCATCGAACGCCATCATGATACCGCGGTCATTCACGACGAAAATCCGCTTGCCGTCGGTTGTCGGCGTCGGGACGTCCGAGCCCAGGTCATTTTTCCAAACGAGGTTGCTCTCGGTGATGTCGCCCGATCCGCCTGGTTTGAAGGCGATGAACGGCTTGCCGCGCGTACTGGTCGTGTAGACCGTGCCGCCGGTTGTGACCGACGAGGCGATCGTGCGGTACATTCGCCCGTTCTCGGGGTTGAGCCCGCCCATCCGCCATAGCTCTTTACCCGCATCTAAGTCGTGTCCCGTGACATAGTCGCCTCCGGAGACGACTAGTTGCTGCTTGCCGTCGACGGTGACGAGAATCGGTGTCGAGTAGTCATCGGGGGATTCGGCCTGGGCGTCGGTCCAACGGTCGACCTTCCACAGCGTCTTGCCGGTCTTGGAATCTACGGCGAAAACGTACGAGGGATCGTCGGTCTTCATGCCGTGGAGCACCTGGATATAGAGGCGTCCGTTGTGCAACAGCGGCGACGAGCCGTAGCCGTGATTGAGGCCGAACTGGCCGTAGTCCTTTTGGATCTCACGCCGCCAGAGCTGCTTGCCCGACATGTCGAAGGCAGTGAGAGTGCCCGCGCCGGTGAAGGTCCAGATATGCTTGCCGTCGGTAATCGGAGACGGGGACGCCAAGTTCTGCTTGCGGTAGAGGCGGTTGCCACTGCCGATACTCTGGCTCCACTTGATCTTGCCGTCACCGCGCTGGATTGCGATCAGGTACATCTGGTCGTTCTCGGCGCCCGGGTTCGGAGGCCGCGGCGCTCCTCGCCGATAGCTTCGCTGAAGGACTTGAAAGCCCTCTTGGGCCGATGTCACATACACCGTGTCTTCCCAGATGATCGGGGTCGCGGCGCTCCAACTCGGCAGCTTGATGCGCCACTTAACGTTGTCGGTTTCGCTCCACTCGACCGGGAGGCCCTTGGCTGTCGAACTGGAGCCATTCAAGTGCGGACCGCGCCACTGGGGCCAATTCTCCTCCGGGTTTGCACCCGAAAGGGAGAGCGCGAGAACCGTGAGGAATATGATCGCTGAACCGAGAATTCTATGTGACAAAACGTACCTCCGAGGGACTTTGAGCGCGAATCCCGGCCATGATATCACAGCGTTGGAAAGCGGCTAACCTAGGAAATTGTGGGCACTGAAGCAATAGTGGCCCGGCCAGCCAGGAGCTGCAACCGCCGTACTAGGACAGGCGTGTGCTGCTCTACTTTCGTTACGTCGTGAATCACCAGTGCGACCCCGCTAGAAGGACGGAAGTTGGATCGTGGCGTAGATCGCGTTTACGAAAGCGGGCGCGCTACAGCCGGACTTCGGTTTCAACGGGCTCGTCGTAGTCGATGCCTTCTACCTGGAAGCCGAACAGTTCGCTGAATTCCTTGCGGAATCCGGCGAAGTCAGAGATCTCTTTGAGGTTCTCGGTGTCGACCTTATCCCACAAGTCGGCAACTTCGTTCTGCACGTCTTCGCCGAGTTCGAGGTTGTCGAGCCGGATCAGCCGCTGGTCATCGACCTCGGGAGATTTGCCGTCGGCAAGATGATCGAGGGCCAGCCGGCGCATCTGCTCGATGCAGCCTTCGTGAAGGTTCTTCTCCTTCATCACCTTGAACAGCAAGCTCAGGTAAAGCGGTACGACAGGGATTGCCGATGAGGCCTGTGTCACCACGGCTTTGTTCACAGAGACCCAAGCTCCGCCGCCGCACTTGGCCGCGAGCATGTCGTTGAGCTGGTGTCCGGTCTGGACGAGGTCCTTCTTGGCCATCCCGATCGTGCCGTCGCGGTAGATGGGCCAGGTCACTTCCGGGCCAATGTAGGAGTACGCCAACGTGCGTGCACCCTCGGCAAGCAGCCGCTCTTCACCGAGCAGATCGATCCAGGCCTGCCAGTCCTCACCGCCCATCACGGAGACGGTTGAGACGATTTCGTCTTCCTCGGCGGGCTCCAGCGTGACTTCCGTCACTTTTCCGTCGGAAAGATCGATGGTCTTGCTCTTGAAGTCTTCGCCGATCGGCTTGAGGACCGACTGCATGGTCTCGCCGGTCTCGGGGTTGGTCCTGCGTGGCGCCGCCAGGCTGTAGATGACGAGGTCGATCTTGCCCAACTCTTTGCGCGCGAGCTGGACGGTTTCCTTTTTGACGTCGTCTGAGAACGCATCGCCGTTGATCGAACCGGCGTAGAGCCCGTCCGCCTCGGCAAGCTTGTGGAATGCGGCGGAGTTATAGTAGCCGCCCGATGCCGTGCGGCGTCCCTCGGGTGGCCGTTCAAGGAAGATGCCCAGCGTCTTGGCGCCGAAGCCCCAGGCTGTCGCGATGCGGGTCGAGAGGCCATAGCCGGTCGAAGCCCCTATCACGAGTGCTGTCTTCGGTCCATCGACTGGAGAGGGGGCCGCCTGCCGTACCGCTGCTACCTGCTCTTCGACCTTTCGACGGCAGCCCTCAGGATGTGCCGTGACACAAATGAATCCTCGCGTGCGTTCCGCTACTGCTAGTATCGCCATTGTTGTGAGAGTGAGTGTCTTGCCGCTGCAATCAGAAAGTGTAAGAGATTAGGACCGTCCCGGGAATCGCGCCACGGACTATCCTCGATTCTTTCACAACCCCTATGCGTGCGTCAGAAAATCAGTCCTGCCTCCGTCCGCCGTCAAGTACTGTCCTGTCATGAAACTCGATTCGTCCGAAGCGAGAAAAGCTACAACGGACGCGATATCGCCCGTCTCGCCGACCCGACCGAGCACCGCCTTGGCTGAGACTGCTTCGACGGTTCGCTGCATCTGCTGTTCCGTATGCCCCTCCGACACCATGTCGGTGAGGATCAGACCCGGGAGTACTGCGTTTACGGTGATGCCGCTTGGCCCGAGCTCCAATGCGAAACGCTTTGTGAGAATCTGCACCGCGCCCTTCGTAGCCGCGTACAACGTCGTTCCTGCAACTGCGGTCCCGACGGATGCGATCGACGATAGGTTGATGACCCGACCGTACTTCCTTTCGATCATACCGGGCGCAACGGCCGCCGTCGCGTGCAGCACCCCGTTTACGTTAACGCGCCACATGCGGTCGAAGTCGTCTGGATCGTAATCCAACAAGGTGCCGGTCGCAAGCAGCCCCGCATTATTGACGAGGATATCAATGGGACCCAACTCGGCGCGCACTCGCTCGACCATGGCCTCGACTTCGGAACGCGAAGCGACATCAGCTTTGACGGCGAATGCTTCGCGTCCTTCGTGCTTGATGCGAGAGACGACGTCAGCGGCCTCTTCGGCTCTGGCCCGGTAGTTCACCGCCACGGCCGCACCTTCCGCAGCGAGCCGTTCGGCCACGGCACGTCCGATGCCGCGTGAAGCGCCGGTCACAAGCGCCACCCGGCCCTCGAATCGATTCGGATTCACTTGCAGGGGCACGTCGGATCACCCATTCTACCTTGCCGGGCTCGTGTTGCAGGTGCGTGATTGTGTGTTAGGAGGATGGTCTCTTTCACAGAGGTGCTGCGGTTCTTGGAGCAAACGAAAAAGGGACAGGCTTTCGCCTGTCCCTTCGTCAACTTTGGTCGCGTCGTGCTACGCGCGGCGCTTCGCGGTCCAGCGTGCCGGACCGTATTCGCCGAGGCTGACCTCTCCGCTCATATGGTCGCCTTGGACGTGGCCGGTGAATGCGTAGCTCAGCGCGGTGGCCTCGACTTTTCCGCCGCCGGTGAACTTCACCTCATTGCCGCTGACGGTTCCGGTAACAGGCTTCTCGGTGATCCGACCGGTGTACTGACCGGTCACCTTGTTGCCCTGGGTTGCGAAGAACACGTCGTGGTTGGTTGAGCCCATCGAAAACTGGATGTCGATATCCCAGTGGCCGTCGATGGTAACCGTCGGCGCCTTCATCGGTGTCGGCTTCTTCTCGCCCGGCGCGTTGCTGAAGATCTCATGCAGCCGCGCGGCGACCAGTTTGTGCTCACCCTCGTACATGGCGCAGGGGCGGAGCAGGAACTTGTGCCCGTCGCCGCCGGCGTGTGTCTGGATACGCGGATTGCCGTCGAGTAGCAGCTTGCCCAAGTCGCCCGATGTCAGTCCGATCTTCTTCGAGTCCCACTCGACGTTGAGCGTCGGGTAGTTTGCTGCGCTGGCGGGCTGGTTGACGCTGGTCGTTACGCCGCTGACCTTGGTGATCTCGGCGGTGATCTCCTTGTACCAGGAGCGCCACAGATCGTCCTCGGCCTTGCGGCTGCGTCCGTTCATCAAACTATGCACCGCGACGTAGACGCCGACGACCTCTTCCTTGCTGCATTTCATGGCGCGGGCGAAAGCGTGATGCGGCGCGCTGTTTGCGAATGCGGCGGTGATGAGGTCTTTGCGGCCCAACAGGATGCCTGCCGTCTGCGGTCCGCGCAGGATTTTGCCGCCACTGTAGGCAACCATGTCAACGCCCTTGGCCAGCAGCGGATTGGGCACCAGCGGCAGGTCGGCGGCAGCGTCGATCAACACAGGAACACCGTGTTCCTTCGCTTCAGCCGTGAACTGCTCCAGCGTGAAGGGATTGCTGTCACGCAAGACGTTTACTTGCCCCGTGCACATCACGGTATTGGGGCCAAAGGCCTTCTTGAGATCGTCGAGCGTCGTGACCTCGACCATCTTGATGCCGGTTGTGCGGACAGCGTGGTCATACGTGCTGCGCGACCAGCTCGGCACGATGACTTCGTTCTTGATACCCGTCGTGTCGGGAAGCTGCTGCATCTTCTCGGTGGTCCCCGCATCAATAAAAGAAAACAAGCCACAGGTCACGGCTCCGGCAGCGCCTGCGCTGACCATCGCCGCGTCGCCACCGAGCAACTCAGCGATCCGCGGGCCGACAGCGGCCATAAGTTCATCAAGATTGACGTGGTAGTAAGCGGCCTCGTGGACGGCGTCGATCACCTCCGGCAACTGCGCCGAGCCGCCGTTGATGGTGTACGTCGACGTGCAGTTGATAAAGGGACGGCAGCCGGCCTTTTCATAGACATTCGGGCCACCGCCGCGGGTAGGTTGGCGGGCCGCCGGCGCGGCGGATGAGCGCAAGGGAAGCGCGGCTAACAAGCTCGCGACTGAAGCCGCGGTGCCCGCGCGGAAAACGTCGCGGCGGGAAACTTGGCTGGAATCTTTTTTGGAAGTGGGTTTCATGGGAACTCCTAGAGGGTCGACCGCCCACGGGCGCAAGCGTGCGCGAAGGAAAAGGCGGGCAAACCGGACACCGCTATTCTAGCGCCTCTCAGCGCTGGAATTGAACGTTTGTTCAGTATTTCGGACTTAGCCGCGCAGGTCTTGCCGGCGAGGCCGTAGCTTGTTGAAGTCCGCCCCGGAGATAACGTAGTACCAGTCCGCGAAGCGGTTGCGTAGTTCATCGGCCAACTCTTTGCCGGCCGCGTCGGGCTCTTTGCCGTCGTTGTATTGCTTGGCCCGCGCCGCGCTGTAGTCAACGGTGATGAATAGATAGCGACGCTCGCCTTCGTCATCGCCCTCGGCGGCATCCTCAGCGTTCCCGCTGCCCTGTCCGGTCGAAGCGATTTCACCGAAGCGTAAGGTGTACTGCAGCCCGTTCTTCGCGTCGACAGTGATTTCCCCTTCATTCGCGAGGAGACCTTGCTGTGTCATGAAGAAGCCTTTTTGCTGCAACGACATAAGCGATTCCCGAGTCGGGTTGATGCCCTTCGTCGATTTCAGGTCGGCCGTGAGGTTCTCGGGTTTTGGCTGCACATCGACGATCTTCAGCGAGTCGAGCGCACCGGTCAGGTCATTCATCTTGCTTGTGTCCGGGGTACCGCCGCCGCTCATCGACCACTTGTCGTCCTTCTTTGTCAGGGTGAGGCGCTCCTGGTTCTCCAAGCGGCCGAGCCGTTCGTTGATGGAGTATCGATTGACGAGGACCTTTTGGATATCGCCCGATGCGATCTTGAGCAAGTCGGTCTCAATCCAGTCTTCAAACTTCGCGGAAACGTCGGCTGAGGTCTCTACTTCATAGACCCGCTTCTGGGTCGGGACGCGCATATAGCGGCGGTTTGGCTTGCCCTCGACCTTCTCACCGACGATGAAATCCGCCAACGTGTCGCCGCCTTCGTCCTTCAGTGTGACGCGCTTGCCTCGGCCTTCGAGCGAGAGTTCGCCTTCGGCAAAGGGATCGATGACGCCGTAGTCGCTGTGCTCTTCAACGCGGTCGCTCACGATCGCGTCTTTGCGAAGCTCCATCAACGCGGCAGCAGTATCCGCCAGGCGGTTTTCAGCGTCGGCGGGATAGTTGAAGTGCGAGGGTACGCGCCACTTGCCTTCGGCGAACTCGACCTTCAGCGGACGCGCCGTGGCCGTCTCGGGGTTGTAGTCAACGACCTCGATAGCCTTCGGCGCCTGCGGATCGGTGAAGTCCGCGTAGAACAACTCGCCTTGGTCGCTGAATACCTCCGGCGTCGCCGCGCCGGGATCGATGACCATGGCGGCAGCCGCGAGCACCGCGGCCGTTACACCGAAGAGGATGGTGGTTTTCAGTTCATTCATGGCAATCTCTCCGGCCTTAACCCTTCTTCTCTTCCACGAGGCGTTCCGGGGCTACGCCTACCGTTTCCCGGCGCAGTCTCCGCACGGATACGAACAAGAACAACGCGAACGCGGGGATCGGCGGAATGATCACCGCCAGCAGCTTGATCGTGCTCTGGATGCCCCGAATCGCTGATTCCATCTCGGACCGCGCGCGTTCCATTTGCCGCTGTTTCTCGTCTTCGATGTTCTTGCGCGCTACGGTGAGTCGGCGATTCTCCACCTTCTGCTGATTGGCGATCATGATGCGCTTCGTCTGCGTATCAAGATCGGTCCGGCTTTGTAGCGCCGCAACGGCTTTGTCCAGCCGCGCCTGTGCTTCTTCCAGCCGCTCTTCGGCAACTGCCTCCGCCGCGGCCGTGTCTTTCATACGGTTGTCTTCGTAGCCGCGCGTCTGTGCTTCGACCGCTTCCAGGGTCCGATGCAGCGGGCGCCGCTTGCGCAACTCGATGAACGAATCATCACCGGCCAACGAATCGACTGCGTTCAGCAAGAAGGTAACGTTGTCGAAGTTGAGGTTCTCAACCCCCCGGCGGCGTAGCTCAAAGAACTGCTCGCCCAGCATGTCGAGATCGGCGATGACGATCGCCCGCACCGGCTTGTCGCCATCCGTACCTTGAACGCGGGCAGCGAGCACGTGGACTTCGCCATCCGGTTGATGCGGAATGTTGGGGTTGAGCTGGATGCCGAACATCGTACGCTGCACGAGCTGCATCCACATGACTTGACCGGAGTCCTTGCCGGTTTGTAGTAACGGGAAGAACTCAGTTTTGTCGGTCTCGGCGGGCTTCAGGACGCCGGAGTGAAGCAGCACGACTTCTTGCAGACCGGAAGCGACGGGCTCGTCGGCGTTGAACGGATTCTCCGCAGCGTCATTGCCCGCGCCGATGAAGATAATCTCTTCCGGCAGAGTGCCGATCTGCGGATGGGGATTGTACTTGTCCCACGCGATTTGATCCTTGGGCCATTGCACACCGAGTACGTCGAGTAATGGTTGGACGTCCGTTGGCGGAGTCGGCGGCGGTCCGCCTTGTTGGAAAGGATTGCGCGGCGGAATCTGCGGCGACAACTCGATGTCGAACGACGGCATCGGGTCGACCACGATGAGCGCCGGATTGCCTTCCTTGACGTAGTTGGCGAGCCGGTCCATCTCTTCGTCGGTGATGGTGTGTGGCAGTGCGGCGATCAGGACATCGAGATCAGCCGGGTAGTCGGCGTCGGGCTTCACCTGCTCGACGTCATACTGCTTGCGCAACTCCGCGACGATTGCCCAGTCGTTCGAGCGCCGGCGGGTTTGGAAATCGAATCCGCCGAACATGTTCACCTTGCTGACGAGGACGCCAACTTTCTTCTTCGCGGCGTTTGAGACCACGCGTACCGAGCGCATGATTTCGTACTCGGCGGCTAAACCGGGATCGAAGAACGAGATCACGAACTCTTCGGTGCCGCGTGTGAAGGCGAGCCCGAAGTAGATCTCGTCCGGGCTGCCGGGCGTCTGCTCGAAGACCGGAATCGGTCGCGGTTGAATGTTGTAGCGCTCTTGGGCCTCGCGGGCTTCCGGCGTGTACTTCTCGGTCTCGATCACGCGCGTTTGGATGCCGCCCCCGCCCAGCGCGTTGAACTCCCGGAGCACGCTGACGATGTTATTCCGCGACTGCAGGTAACTGCGGGGCACGTTGGGGCTCAGGAAGGCCTGGATAAAGACGGGTTTCTCCGGGTCAAGCTGATCGATTAGCTCTTCGGTTTCGCTCGATAGCGAATGAAGCCGCTCGGCCGTTACGTCGGCGCGGCCGCCAAGGCGTCCCGTGAGAACCGTGAGGCTCGCGACGATCACAAGCAACGCCAGGCCACGGACCAGATAGTGACGGCCCAACGGTGCGGCGCCTTTCCCTGTCTGCCAATGACGCCGTCCGAGCAGAGCGATGTTGAGGTACAGGATCGCCAAGGCGAACGTCACGAAGTAAAGAAGCGCGGAAAGTGAGATGACGCCCGAGGCGAAATCCGCGAACTGCGTGCGGAACGAAAGCCCTTCGATCAGCCTGCGCAAGCCTCCAGTGAGGATCACTCCGGCGTGGTCGATGAACACCGGCATGGCGCAGAAGACCGCGCCGAGAATGAACGCCACGGTCAAGTTCGAGACGAGCAGGGATGCCAGCATCCCAAGCGTGAGTAATGCCGCGCCCATCAGCCAATAGCCCACATAGGTCGAGAACATCAGGCCGATATCCGGGCTGCCCAGCCACATCAGGACCAGGACGTGGCTTAGCGAAAACAACAATGCAACGCTGTAGATCGCGAGCGCCGCCAGGTACTTTCCGATGACGATGTCGCGATCAGCGGCGGGTAAGGTGAGCAGCAACTCATCCGTGCCATTGCGCTTCTCTTCCGCCCACAAGCTCATCGTGATGGCCGGGATCAGGAAGACCAGCAGGTAGGGCATGAAGGCGTTTAGCGGATCGAGGTTCGCGAGATTGTTCGCGAAGAACGCTTCCTGCCAGAACGCCGTCACGGCGCTCAAGAAAACGAATAGGGTGATGAACACGTAGCCAGTCGGGCTAGAAAAATAGCTCGTCAGCTCGCGTTTGAGAATGGCCTTGGGAAGCCGCCAGCGGTCGTTCATGCCGCGCCTCCTTCAGATGGTGTCGAGGGTTTTTCCTCGTTTGGTTTAGTGGTGCTCGACTCGGTCGCACCGTCGCTGTCGGACGGCGGTTCGGTTGACGCCGCTTGCTGGGGAGGTTCGTACGAAACCTCTTGCGCCGTCGGCTCAGGTTCAACGGGCGTGGTTGCTTCGGGCTCTGCCGATGCGGTTACCGCCGATTTACCCGTCAGGCGATGGAACGCTTCTTCGAGAGTTCCGCCGGCCGCCATTTCGTCCACCGTGCCGTCGAACACGACGCGGCCTTCGTTAACGAGAATGACGTGGTCGGCGATGGCTTCGACTTCCTGCAGAATGTGAGTCGAAATGAGAATCGTCTTGGTTTCGCCGAGGGCTCGAATGAGTTGGCGGACATCCCGAATCTGATTCGGGTCCAAGCCGCTCGTAGGCTCATCCATGATTAGGATGTCGGGCTCATGCAGCAACGCCTGCGCCATGCCGACGCGCTGGCGGTAGCCCTTCGAGAGCTTAAAGACGCTCTTTTCGAGGACGCCTTCCAAGTGGCATTGCTTCACCACCTCGTCAATGCGCCGCTTCATGCGGTCCGGTTCGAGCCCGCGCGCATTGCCGAAGAACTCAAGCAATTCGAGCGGCGTCATTTCCGGATAGAGAGGCCCATTCTCGGGAAGGTAGCCGATGCGGGCGACGGCTTCGATGCGATTCGATGCAACGTCGAGGCCGCCGATGTGCGCCGACCCGGCGCTGGGGCTCAGATAGCCGGTCAGCACCTTCAGAGTGGTCGATTTACCGGCGCCGTTCGGTCCCAGGAACGCGGCGACTTGACCGCGCGGGACAGAGAACGATACATCGCGGATGGCGGCAAACTCACCGTAGAGTTTGCTGAGGCCTCGCGCCTCGATCATCGCCATGCCATTGGTTTCGGACATAGTCGTCTTTCCAACGAAATTTCGTTTTAGAGAGTAGAGCCGCGCTGCTCCCGCCTAGCGTCGAGAGCGTCGGGCCGGTCTTGACCAGGATTCAGATATCCCGATCCCGCCCGAAAACCCTACTTCCATCCTAATCTACCTAAATGACGCGGCCGGCTCAAGTTGGGTTGGTACGGGACTTGCGGTTTAGGCGGTTGATCCCCGCAGCGAAATGCGAGCGGCCCACGCCGGATCGGATGCGATAATGGGGAAGAAGTCACCGTCGGGGCGTAGCGCAGTCTGGTAGCGCACCTGCTTTGGGAGCAGGGGGTCCGGAGTTCAAATCTCCGCGCCCCGACCAATCTTATCAACAACTTACGAGAATCCCGCAAGACGCACCGAAGTCCATATCATCCCAGTGTCAGCAAGCTGACACAGTTTCGTCAGCCCGAAACTGGCCTACCAAACCGCTCCAGATAGCCGTTCGAGTACGTATTTCCGTGGTGTCCTCAGGACACCGGCGGTGCACCCGATGGCCGTGAAACAGCAAAATATATCTGCGCTGGTGTAGGTTGTGAGACGTGAATGATCCGCTTCCCGATTCCGAATGGCTGACACGCAAACGCCTGATCGATTCCAAGTTGAGCGCGGTGGGCTGATGGGTGTTCCTTTTGATGCAGCTACTTTGCTCAGCAGGTTGCATCAATGTACTGTCGAGGAATGCGGCATCGAGATATAGCGGGCGATGGCAGCTCCTGTCGCGGCAAGCGTCGATGACGAGGCGGCACTCGATAGGATTGAGCACGACTGGGGCACATTGCTGTGAAGATGGAGCGCCGATAGATGTTGAGAAACACTTTCTCATCCAGCAGCTAGCAAACCAGCATCTGCCCAGTCGCTGCGCCGACCGGCCAAAAGCAACATGGTGGTCTCAACGGATCGATGCAACACTTCGCCGAGAGGAGAAGTGGATGCAAAGGAAACAGAAGAAGAGGCGGCGAGGCTACACGGCAGCAGAGCTGGGCGAGGTATTTGATCGCTGGGGACGGGGAGAGTCTTCGGGTGGAATCGCTCGGGCGTTGAACCGAGGGTCGAATGTGTACATGCTGCTGGCGCGCTACGGCGGCATCCGCCCGCGAACGAGATGCCGCTCAGCCCGGGTGCTGACTGGGGTCGAGCGGGAGGAGATATCTCGGGGGATTGCCTCAGGGCAGTCGCTGCGATTGATCGCCCGCGTACTGAACCGCTCGCCATCGACACTGAGCCGCGAGGTCCGACGCAACGGCGGGCGGACACGCTATCGGGCCGCAGAG
>Ga0114999_10003345_pt1 | contig 20201 bp, 17 predicted proteins | sample ArcticOcean_MG_C_3_FD_89820 | JGI IMG/M metagenome (GOLD analysis project Ga0114999, IMG submission 89820) | Marine microbial communities from western Arctic Ocean - ArcticOcean_MG_CB8_126 | ecosystem: Environmental > Aquatic > Marine > Oceanic | place: Arctic Ocean: Canada Basin | collected...
GCAACCGGACCCCGGCAGAGGGGCAGACTCACAACTCACGAAACGCGGACCAACACCAACCCGCTCACCCACACCCACCGCGTAGCGGTTTAGTTCAACGGTCGTTAAACGGTGTGTCCGCGATTCGACGAGTTTCGCGGACAGAATCGGGCCGGTCGGCTTTTCCCGAATGACCTTTGCTGCTAGTCGAACGCGACTGCATATCGCTGAAATTACCCGTCAGCGAAATCCGTCAACTCGGAGTCCCGCAACGGCAATTCGACCTGCCGGGCACCGGCGAAGATCGCGTGCAGCGAGTAATAGTCATCCTGAGTGAACGGGTCGAATTTGTGTTCGTGACACCGCGCACATCCCAGAGTCAGCCCCATGAACGCCGAGGCGGTCGTATCGACCCAGTCGGTCATTGTCTCGTAGACCAGCCGCCCGGCATCGAGTCCCGATTCGTGAACGCGCGCCCCCAACGTGTAGAACCCGATGGCGATTCGAGCTTCGAGATGCCGCCGTTTCGCATCGGTGACGATGTAAACGCGTCGCGGGTCGAGGTCGAGATTATCCGGCCACAATTCATCGTCGGCAATCTGCTCCTGCAGGAAGATGTTGTACGGTTTGTCGTCGTTGAAACTTTTGACAACGTAGTCGCGGTACCGCCAGGCGTTGCGATAATAGATGGCGGTCTCATAGCCGCCGCTATCGGCATGACGGGCGACATCGAGCCAATGCCGCGCCCAACGTTCGCCGCAGTGTTTCGACGCCAACAGCGTGTCGATCAGCTTGGGCCACGCCCCGGGCGACTCGTCCTTGACGAACGCTTCCACCTGCTCCGGTGTCGGCGGCATCCCCAGCAGATCGAAGTACGCTCGGCGAACCAGCGCCCGGTGGTCGGCCTGTGGTGCCGGTTCCAGGTTCGCAGTCTCCAACCGCTGCAGCACGAACTGGTCGATTGGGTTGCGGACCCTCGCGCCGTGTTTCAGTGAGTCGCGCGCCGGCGGATTGGAGCGAGTCGGCTTGAGAAAGGCCCAGTGACTCTCCGGCCCATCACCAGCGGCGGCGATGGTAGCTGGAAAAACAAGGAGAAGCAGAACGATTAATCGGAACGCGTGCCGCATTTGCCACATCGATCGTCTCCTGGCAGGAACCAATAATACTCTAAACGTCATACCGAGACCGGTAGGCGCACCACACGCCGATTGTCGGAAGTGGATCTCGGCTGGCTGTGCCAATTCCGGAGTGGTATAACGGCGCAGATCACACCGCAGAAGGAAACGATCAAGATTCTCGTGGTACGGCGTTTGAGGAATTGTTGTCATGCTAACCATCCCCGGCAAGCAGACGCGTTTCTGCGATGGCCTGCATCGCCGCAGTTTTCTGCAAATCGGCGGGCTGGCTTTGGGCGGCCTGTCGCTGCCGGAAATTCTCCGCGCCGAATCAAACAGCGGCAGCCAATCGCCACACAAGGCGATCATCATGATCCTGCTGCCGGGTGGGCCGCCACATCTGGATATGTACGATCTGAAACCGGAAGCACCGGCCGAGATTCGCGGCGAATTCAAACCAATTGCGACCAACGTCCCCGGCATCGAAATCTCCGAAGTGCTGCCTCGCATGGCGAAATGTATGGACAAGCTGGTCATGATCCGCTCGCTGTACGGCGGCTTGAACGACCACAACGTTCATCAATGCCTGACGGGATGGGAAACGCATCCACAGCAAGGCGACTCGACGATGAAGCCGGGATTTCCTTCCGGCGGCTGGCCGTCGATCGGAGCCGCGATTTCCAAGCTAAGAGGTCACGTCAACCCGGCCGTGCCGCCGTTCATCAGCTTGTCTCCGCCGAATGCGGAATCGACAACGCGGGCATCGCTGAACCAGTCGGGCTTCCTCGGCATCGGACATGCCGGATTCGAGACCAACCGTAAAAAACGGAACGATATTGAGTACCGCTCGGGCGTCGCCAAGGAGCAAGTCGAACGCGACCGCGAAGAAGAAGCCGACATCGTTTTGAAGGGCATCAGCCTGGATCGTTTGGGCGACCGCAAATCGCTGTTGGCAAGCCTCGACCGATTCCGCCGGGATGCTGATGCCAGCGGCATGATGGGCGGCATGGACACGATCACGCAGCAAGCCTTCGGCATTCTCACATCGAGCAAACTGGCCGACGCTCTGAACTTCAAGCAAGACGATCACAAGCTGCGAAAGCGATACGGGATCAGCGACGCGGCTGCTCCCAAATACGGCGGCACCGAATTGGTCAAACAATTTCTGATTGCCCGGCGATTGGTCGAAGCCGGTGTGCGCTGCGTGACGCTCGCCTTCAGCCAATGGCCGCTGGAACGCATGAGCCGCGGCGGGTTCAACTGGGATTGGCACAAGGAGAATTTCAAGAACGTCCGCGACACCGTCCCCATGCTCGATATGGGAGTGAGTGCGCTGGTCGAAGATCTGGCCGCTCGCGGGATGGACAAGGATGTGTCTGTCGTCGTATGGGGTGAGTTCGGCCGCACGCCGAAAATCAACGGCAACGCGGGCCGCGATCATTGGCCGAACGCCAACAGTTGTCTGATGGCCGGCGGAGGCATGCAAACCGGACAGGTCATCGGCTCGACCAATCGGCTGGGCGAAGTTCCCGCCGATCGACCGGTGCACTACCGCGAAGTCTTTTCGACGCTGTACCACAACATGGGAATCGACGCCCGCCAATTGACGCTTGCCGACCTCCGCGGACGGCCACAATATCTTGTCGATCAACGCGAACCGATTACGGAATTGACTTAGCCGCTGCGAGTTTCCCAACGGAACTCGTCTGGCACATCTTTCCAGAATCAACCGATCGACCCACGGGAATTTGCAGCAAAGAAAACCAACGTGATCAACCACTGGCATCGTGCGCTCGCTCTCGACGAAAATCGCCGCCCGGATTCCGGTAGCACCGACGAGTTAGCACACGCGATTCGCGCTGGAGCAGATTTGCGCGTCGGGACAGCATTCCGGCACAACGAACACATCGATCCATCGTCTGCGAGCGACGAGCTGATCCGGGAAGTCATGGATTTTCGCATCACTTACCTGATCGAAGATCGCTGGGTGGCCGGGATCGAAAACCTGCGCATGCCGGTGTCATTGCCGGATGGATTTGGCCCCCGCGAGTCGATGTCGTTCTTCCTCTACAATCAGGATGGCCATCAAGCGATCGCCCGCCCATTCCTCGATGGACGCAAAGCTCAGAGGCAACCCAGTCCCTCGCCAATCAACGATTGGCCGGACATGCCGAAATATCGCGAATTGGCAAGCTTTGACGCCGACACCAACGCGCCCAGCAGCAACTTCATTTATGAGTTCGAGTACTTCCACTTCATGGTTTGCCCCATCTGGCGGGAAGTGTTGTCCCACGATGCCGATGGAACCGTGATTGATGGAGACGTGAACGAACTGGCCGACAGTTTTGCCCGCGGCGCTGAGTTCAAGGTTGCCATCCGTGGCCTGTGCGACGATCTGACCGCCGATGAAGACCCATCGATCGGCCACGAAGTCTTCATCCATCTCGGCGCGTGTTACTACTACACCGAACAACGGTTGTTGATGGCGGCAGCCAATCCCGTCGTGCGAACGCGGCCGTCAATGCCCCTGGGTTACGGAAGCCGCGTTTGGGATTTTGGCTGGTTGATGCCACGCAGCGACGGCCAAGTGGCTCGCTGGCTTTGCGACCCTTACACGTTGAAGTTCCACCGCGACACAAAACGGTACGCGATCCGCTGGTTCGTCAGTGAGTAGACAACGCATAGCGCTGCGATGCGGCTCCGCACGCGATACCCTATCATACCGTCCGTCCTTCATTTATCGGGAGAAATCGGAGCATGAGCACACGTGAATCGCTTAAGCGTCAGGTCTGCGAAACGATCGACGCGCGCCGCGAGTCGATCGTGGAGATTGGCGAGGCGATTATGGACGCCCCCGAACTCGGCTTCAAAGAGCTGCGGACGGCGGAACGCGTCAAGCAGACCTTCGAGGAACTCGGCCTGCCGTTCGACGATGGACTGGCAATCACCGGCGTGAAAGCCGTTCTTCGCGGTGCCAAGCCGGGACCGACGGTCGCCTTGATGGGCGAACTGGACGCGTTGCAGGTTCCCGATCATCCGCGGGCGTGTCGTGAAACCGGTGCTGCCCACGCCTGCGGACACAACGCGCAGATTGCCGGCCTGCTGGGCGCCGCGATGGGCCTCACACAAACGGGCCTCGCGGAACATTTGGCGGGAAACGTCGTGTTCTTTGCCGTGCCCGCCGAAGAATATGTTGAAATCAACTACCGCCTCGATTTGGTCAAGCAGGGGCGGACGTCGTTTCTAACCGGGAAGCAGGAACTGATCCAACTCGGACATTTCGACGACGTTGATATGGCCATCATGATTCATTCCACCAGCCCGGATGTGAGTGAGGGAAGCGTGGGCCTCTCGCCGTCATCGAACGGCTTCCTGGCAAAGAACATTCGTTTTCTGGGAAAAGCGTCTCACGCCGGCGGCTTTCCCGAGCGAGGCGTCAACGCGCTCAACGCGGCACAACTGGCGCTCAGCGCGATCAACGCACAGCGGGAAATGTTTCGCGATGAAGACTGCGTTCGCGTGCATCCGATCATCACCAAAGGCGGCGATCTGGTAAACATCGTCCCCGCAGAAGTTTGTCTGGAAACCTACGTGCGTGCCAAGACTGCGGACGCGATCATTGACGCCGCCGGCAAAGTCGATCGCGCGCTGCGTGGTGCGGCCATCGCTATGGGCTGCCGGGTGGAAATCGAAACCGTGCCGGGCAATCTGCCGCTGAGAAACGACGCGCGGCTCGCCGAACTGTTTCGTCTGAACACCGGAAAAATCTTCGGGGAGGATGGCTATCGCGACCACCCCCACGGTGGCGGATCGACCGATGCAGGCGACCTCAGCCAGCTTATCCCTGTCCTGCATCCAATGATGACCGGCGGCAGCGGCGCCCACCACCAAACCGACTGGCACATCGCCGATCACGACGCAGGCTACATTGCCCCCGCCAAGACACTGGCCATGATGGCGATCGACTTACTCCACGACGACGCACAGAAAGGTCACGAGGTTCTTTCGAACTACGTTCCGGCGATCACGAAAGACGAATACCTGGATCGGCAGAACGCCATCTTTCGCACAGAATCCTTCGATGGCGGCGGTTAACCGGCCAGGCTGCTATCCGTCTATTTCTTGATCTTAATCTTTGTCGGGTAGATACCCGTTTTGCCATCGTGTGATGAGTCGTAACTCATCCACAGAACGCCGTCATGCCAGACCATGCCCGGATGGCTGCAGTCGCCGTGACCAAAGGGCGCTTCAATCGGAATTGAAACGCTCGGTTACCGACTATTTTAGCTCCGCCGTAATGGCTTGGCTCCTCGCATGTCTGCGTACCCTCCGCCCTTTGACCCTTTTGGATCTGTACCAAAGTACCGCTCGTCGGTGTGCGGATCGGCTGCGGGCTGATAACGCACATCGCAGGAGAGCCGAACGCAATCATCGGGCGAATTGTTATCGAGCGAACCGTGCAACGTGAATCCGGAGAACACCACGACGTCGCCCGCTTCAAAGTCGGTTGATAACAACCGCACAGATCTTTGCTCGGCGAGATCGATCGGATGCAGCGCGTTCTTCGCGTCGTAGGCTGCCGCTTGCACGGCATCGTTCGAGCGGTTGTCCCTAAAGTCGATTGCGCGGATCGGGTCGAGCAGGTCATCGAATTGAGATGAGTTCTCAACCATAACGAGCGGCCCGTCACATAGCGGAACGTCGCCGATTGGAATCCAAACCGTGTGAATTCTCAACGAGTCGCCGGCGAAAAACGGATAGTCATAATGCAGCGGCGTCACGCCACCCGGAGGCATCGGCCGAAGGTACATTAAGTCGTGGCCACGAGCAGCTTCGCCGAACACCTTTGCGACAATGTCGTAAGTCGGCCGGCCGTGGGTCAATTCTCGCAAAGCGCGGCCATAATTCACGCTCTTCCAGAATTTGCCGCGGTCCTCGGTTGGGTCGGGCCGCCGACTTTTCCAGGTCACTTTGCCCTCGATCACGGGCTCAGCGATCTCGCCAACTTCGCTCAATCGCGACAACACCTCTTTGCGCGCGGACATAACGCTCTCTCGGTCGATACCCTGCCGGAGCACAATGTATCCGTACTCCTGCAGAAACCGCTGGACGTCGGCAGGCGAATCGGCCTGTCCGTCGAATTCGACCAATCGGCCAAAGCAGTCAGCCGGGATCTCGCGTTGTTGAATGTGAGGCATTTGCACGGTCGTTTAAGGAAAGGCCGTTTAAGGAAAGGCGATCACGTTCGCGGCACCGCCATCGATCGGAATCGTATGCCCCGAGATGTACGATGCACCATCGCTGGCGAGGAACAACACGACTCGTGCTACATCTTCCGGCTCGCCCCAGCGCTGCGCCGGCACGCGCTGCAGCATCAGTTCCGACCGCTCGGGGTTATCCTGCAATGCGGATGTCATCGGCGTCCTGATCCAACCCGGCGCAACCGCGTTCACGCGAACTCCGTGCTTCGTCCATTCGGCGGCCAAATCGCGTGTCAGCGAAACAACACCCCCCTTTGACATGCCATAGGCAGAACCCGCTCGGCCGAGTCCCATCAGTCCTCCGCCAAGCGCCGAGATGTTCACAATCTTGCCTGAACCTTGCTCGACCATCACCTTGCCGACCGTGCCGCACATGTTCAGGCAGCCCTTCATGTTGACCGCGAAGATGGCTTCGACATCGTCCACGTCAAAGTCGAGCGGCTCGACGCGGCGATGAATGCCGGCGTTGCTCACCAAAATGTCGATCCGTTGATTCGCCGCGAGAACCTCAGCCACGCATCGTTCAACCTCCGACTTGTCGCGCACGTCACATGGCATTCCTGTCGCATTTGCCCCGATCTGCGAAGCGGTGTCGTTGACCGCGTCTGCATCGATGTCGAGCAGTACGACGGTGGCACCGCACTCGGCAAACGCTCGGGCAAACTCGGCACCCAACCCCGAAGCGGCTCCAGTGATGACGGCAACCTGACCTTCAAAGTTCATCAGGGATGCATAATTGGCACTCACGACGGTTGCTCCTTCCGCGGGGGCTCGAACATCTCGAGCACGTAATTGTCCGGGTCAAAGAAGTAGATCACTTTGCCACCCCTGTTTGGTCCGGCCATGATCTCGACCGGGTCCGACTTGAACCGGACACCCTTCGACTTGAGATCTTTATACGCGGCTTCGAGATCATCGACAACAATGCACAAGTGCGTTCCGCCGGGGCGGTTCGTCGATGTATCCGTCGGCTCACCTGTGTGATTCAGATACTCCACAATCTCCAAGGAGTTGGCGCTGTCGGGTCGGACGCGAAACGAGGCCACGCCCAGTTTTACTCCCTCATATCCCGTCTGCTTCGCGACGTATTCCTCTTCAACACACGGCCGACGTCCAATCAGAGACATCCCCAGCGTGTCTCGGTAAAACTCGATTGATCGATCGATGTCGGCGACCGTCAGACCAAGGTGGTGAATGTCGGCAAGTTGCCAATTACTCATGGTGTTCCTCGCGGTATTGTTTCCAACCTGCTCTCTGCGTTGAGGGTAGAGAGTCAGCGTACTTCTTCACGAAGCTCCGAGACAACCTCACTGTCCGGCAGCATTTGTCGGAGGCGACGTATCCCATTGGCGGAGAGTTTCGAGTCGATCAGAATGAGACGAGTTAACTTCTTCAGCCGCGACAACTCGGTGAGCGAAGCATCGGTGATGCGTGCGCCGACCAGATTCAATGTCTTTAACTGCTTGAGTGCGGCGAGTGAATGCGCGCCGGAATCGGTCACGATGGGACCGGCAAAACCTTCTGTAAAGATGAGTTCCAGACGCTCCAAATTCTTGAGCCTCGCCAAATGCGTCAGCCCGGCATCGTCAATTGGCAGGAGGTTAAGTTCGAGTTCGCGCAAACGAGTCAGCGGTCCGAGATTCTGCAAACCGTCGTTCGTCACCGCATTGCCCGACAGGTTGAGAGACTCCAACGCTTTGAGTCCCGATAACTTCAACAGTCCGGCATTCGATATCCGCGTCTTCTCGAAGCCAGTCTTCTTCAGATTCAGGCTGCGCAGTTGCCGCATGGTCGCAATTGTTGCACAGGCGGTGTCGGTCACGTTATTGCAGACTTCCAGATCGAGTGCTCTCAAATTCGGCACGCGCGCAATCGCCCGCAAACCGCGTTCGGAAAGCGAAGTTCCGGCGGCGACAAGAACGGTTAGCTGTTTCGCATCGGCCAGCATTTTGAAACTGTCATCGTCGAGCCGGCGGCACAGTTCAAGGTCGAGGCCGACCAACGACTTCAACGAGGCAGCCTGTTGCAGCGCATCTCCGCCAACCTGCGTTCCCGCCAGATTGAGAATGAACGGGGCATCCAGTTGCCGCAGCAGGCTGAGTGTCTTTGCTTTCAACGCGCCGTCGGCAGTCACATGACGATCGGTCAGCGTCACGAGAGCGAGCGCATTCCGGTTCTCGGTCGGATCCAGCGCAAAACGATAAAGGCGATTGCGATGATCGGCCAATTCGTCGGCACGCAGTTGCTCGATGACCGCCCCTTGGCGCGCGAGCGCAGCAAATCGTGGATTGGCTTTCGCTGGAACCTTATTTGGCTGAGTCACAGGACCGGATTTGCGTACGTGGTACACCCACAGGTTGTCCTTCTCCCGCAGAAAAAGTTTGCCCTGCGATACCACGGGGTGCGACCAGCTGTCGCCGCCCGCTCCCGGAATTTTGAACGATCCTTTGAGTTGGTATCCGGCAGAATTGGCTTCAATCAGCGCGACGACACCGTCCTGATAGCGAAAGTAGAGATGTCCGTCGGCCGCCACGACAGCGGCCGAACCCGACCCGGGCCCGCGGCGCTTCCAGACAATTCGACCCGTCCCAAGTTCGAGACAGGTTGGCAACCCGTTATTACTGCCGTGGCCTCCGTAAACATAATCGCCAATTAAGACGTAACCGCCGTGATGATTCTGAAACCGATTTCCCCCGAGGCGGTAGACTTCTTTCGCCGCAACACCGGTTCCCTCTTTCGTCGGCTCGAGCTTCAACAGCACGCTGCCGGCGTGATAACCGTTCGCAGCGAACACCAGATCGCCACGGACGATGGGCGTGGGAATGTTTGCGGTGGAGTTCGAGATGTCGTTGTATCCCCACAGAAAACGCCCGGTCTTGGATTCAATACCGATCAGCCCTCGGCCGGTGAGTTGGATGTACTGCTTTATCCCCGCTGCATTGGAAATGACGATTGATGAGAAGGCCGCACCGTCGCGGCCTTTCTTGCCGATTTCCGGAATGCTCGCCTTCCAGATGACGTTACCGGTGCGGCGATCAAGGGCAACCAGCATCGCCCGTTCGCCTCCCGGCGTACAGATCAACCGGTCGCCATCGATGAGCGGCGACTCACCATAGCCTCGTCCGGACATCAGGCGGCCGCCGAAGTCTGCGATGAAACTTCGGTGCCACACAATCTTACCGTCGGCGGCGTGCAGGCAGACGAGTTCTCCGTCGGGGTCGAGGGCGTAAACCAGACCGTCGTGGACGGTGGGAGTGGACATCACATTCCGCGACGTCGTGCCAATCGTTGTCGCCCAGCGTTTTTTACCGGAGTCGATGTCGAATGCGAAACAGCGGACGTCCTTGCCGATCCGTCCCATCGTGAACACGAGGCCGTCGGCAACGACCACGCTCGAATAACCATCGCCAACTTCCGACGCTCGCCAAGCCTGGGAGGGAGCCTTAGGAGACCATGAAGTCATCAAGCCGGTCTCCGCCGAAACGGAGTTGCGGTTCGGCCCGCGCCACTGAGGCCAGTCTTTGGCGACGGCGTGACTCGCTGACAACAATGTGACAACGAGTACTGCGAGTATTCTCATTGCTTTGGGAGAGACGAAATGTCTTCGAGAAGAATTTTGCTTGATCACTGCGCGTTACTCATCCCTAAGTTTTGTAGGACCGATCTTGCGGTGCGCGGAATTCACTTCGTCAGAACAGGCCGGAGATAACCTGCCCCCGCGCTACAGGCCGTGGCAACCCCGCCGGGTTGACAATGTGTGCGGAAGGGTCGATGCCGATCAGGTGGTACATCGTAGCCGCGATATCCCAAGGTGCCACATCGTCGCGGACCGGGTAAGACGCACTGCGGTTCGATGCCCCGTAAATCTGGCCGCCGGAAATTCCGCCGCCGGCCAGTACCATTGAATAACAGTCCGGCCAATGGTCTCGCCCGGCGTTTTCGTTGATCTTGGGCGTGCGGCCGAATTCACCCAGGCAGACAACCAACGTCGAATCCAGCAGTCCACGTTCGTCGAGATCCTGCAGAAACGCGGCCAACCCAAGATCGAATGGAGGTAGCAGTTTTCGCAGACGCGGGTAGTTGTTCTTGTGGGTATCCCACTGGTCGGTATTCAGCTTCGACCAGTTGATCGTCACCAGTGGCACGCGGGCTTCGACGAGTCGCCGGGCGAGCAGCAACGTCTGCCCGAACTGCGATCGACCGTAAGCGTCGCGCAGCGTGTCCGATTCGCCGGTTAGATCGAAGGCTCGGCGAAGTTTCATCGACCCCAACAATCCGAATGCGCGATCGTACAATTTGCTCATTCCCTTAACCTGCGGGTGATTGGACGCCGGCCGTTGCTGATCGAGCGACGCCAACAGCCGCCGGCGATCGGCGAATCGTCGGTCGCTCAACCCGTCCTGTAAGGCAATGCCCTCGACGTCGAAGGAATCGCCGGCGGGATTATCGGCAACTCGAAACGCGTCGAATCCCGGCCCGAGGAATCCCGCGTTCTGACCGGCCAGCGGCGGCCTTGCTCCCTGATGCATCACCGGGCCAAGCACGACGAATTCCGGCACGGGATCGCTCGTCGGCGTGAGCTTTGTAACGACGGACCCGTACGTCGGAAAGTCGTCCGGCCGGGCGGTTGTATTTGTTCCGGGCAGTGGATGCGGCTGACCGGTCAATGCCGTATACGCGGCCGAACCATGTTCAAAGTCGCGATGTGTCACCGACCGCACGATCGTGAACCGCTTGGTCTGTCTGGCAAGATTCGGCAGTTGATCGGTGATCTGAATCCCGGGGACACGGGTGTCAATCGGAGAGAACTCGCCGCGCAGCATCGACGGAGCCTGCGGCTTCGGATCCCAAAGATCCTGCTGGCCGGGTCCGCCCCACAGAAAGATAACCACGCACGAGCGCGCGCTTCCAAACGTTGGATCACCCAAACCGGACGAGCGCGTGTCGGCTGCTGCAAGCAGTTGCGGAAGTGTCAGGCCGAGTGCGGACGATGACCCAACCTCGAGAATTCGACGTCGAGAGTACCGACGAATTCCGGTAGCCTTGTTTTTGGTCTGACGTCGTCCGGTCATCGAAGAACACCCGTGAGTTGCAGTCGTCCGGTTGCATTATACCAGAATGACGCCTGTTAGCATCCGCCCCGACACAGTGAGTTGTTCAAAGTTCGAACCGTCTGGAACTCACAGTGATTGCTTGCGGCTCACATCTTCCTCGGTCATCATGCAGAGAGTGACCAAGATCAAGCAAATCACCCAGTACCAGCGGAGGCAGCCGTGTCGAATTACTCGCAACCGATTTGCCGCACTGGCGCGGGCTGAACCGTAATGGAAACGTGAATGAATCTTCGCGTTGGACGGGCGGCAACTGGCCGCCGGACAAGGCCGTCTGGAATGCCAACTTCAATACGGGCAGCACCGGTCCCATCGTCATCGGGAACCGCCTTTACACGATGGGCTGGAAAGAAAACCAGGACCATGTGTACTGCCTTGATGTATTGAGTGGTCGCGAGATCTGGAAACAGTCTTACAATTGCCCGCGTTACGGCAGACACAGCGAAGGAGACAAGGGACTCTACGCCGGCCCTTCTTCCTGCCCGAGTTACGACAGCAAGACCGGCTACCTGTACACACTCAGCACCGATGGCGACCTGATTTGCTGGGACACACGCAACAAGGGCAAACGCGTCTGGGGCCTCAACTTTTACGATGACTACAAAGTCGGACAGCGGCCCAAGGTCGGCCGACGCCGACTTCGCGACTACGGATACACCACCGCCCCCCTGCTCCACGGTGATTCCGTCATCGCGGAAGTGGGAGACGACGAAGGCAATTTGATGGCCTTCTCCAAACAGACCGGCAAACGACTTTGGACATCGGAATCGAAGGACCCCGCTGGCCACACCGGTGGCATCGTCCCGATTGTTGTTGACGGATGGCCCTGTGTCGCCGTGTTGACGATTCGCAATCTCCTGGTTGCCCGGCTGGACGAAGGCCATGCCGGCGAGACCGTCGGCGAGTTTCCGTGGGTAACCGACTTCGCCAACAGCGCGGCCACACCAACCGTCTTAAACAACTCGGTCGTCATCACGTCGGAATACAACCAGTACGCAATCACTCGCATCGACTTCACGCGCAAAGGGGCGAAGCAAATCTGGAAGCAGCCGTTCGCGTCCGGCGTTTGCCCACCGGTCATTCACAATGGTCATGTCTACTGGTGTTGGCGCGGCGTTTATTGCTTGAACTTCAAGACGGGCCAACCCGTTTGGCGCGGCGGCCGCGGCTTCGGTGACACGGCATCGTGCATCGCCACATCGGATGGCCGACTGATCATCTGGGGCCGCCGCGGCGATCTGGCGTTGGTCGAAACCGCCGACCATTCCCCCAAGGAATACACAGAACTCGCCCGCAAACGCGGCATTCTGAAAAACGATGTCTGGCCGCACATCGTCCTTGCCGGCGGCCGACTCTTCTGCAAGGACCGCGACGGAAACATGATTTGCTTTGCGCTGTAGCGGTGCGTCAAGCTTGAAAAGAGAATGCGTGGCAAAATCGTAACCCGAAGCGTAAGCGAGGAATGCCACGGATAGTAGCTTCGACCTCTCGCTTACGCTTCGGGTTACGATGCTCTGCCTCCACCCACAAACTGAAACTTCCCTACCGACGAATCCACAATTCTGCGCCGACCAACTTTGCTCCCGCCTGTTTTGTTTTGACCATGACCCGGTTTGGCCCCGGGCGAATCGCCTGCAGTGGAACTCGGCAAACGTACCGCCGCACGTCGGCGACTTTCTTGCCTCCGCCGGTCGGTCCGAAGTTTGCTGAGCCGAACAGGATTTCGGGAGTGCTGTCTTCCGAAAGGCCGGTGAAATCGACGCGGAGTTCGGCCGTCACGTTGAAACCGGCACCGCTGAAATCTTCCGGCACGTTGAGATAACGCCGTTCAAACGTGTTCGCCTGCAGCGAAAGCGGCAGTGCCTGTGAAAACTCGGCAACATCCTTCGCCCAGTAATGCGCCGGCATCCAGGAACCGGCGTCCGAAATCGCGTACAACAGCGGCGCCCGGGCGAGCGTTTTTTGGGAGCCGATTGTCCCCAGCACTTTGCTCGCGTAAAGGCGGTCGGCATCATCACCCGGACCAGGGAACAGATTGAACGCATAGATGCCATCCGCCCCGTCCTGCCACAGGCGGGCGGCCGCCCCAAACCACGCCTCGACCGGCTGCTTCGTACTTTTTCCACGTGGCGGTCGCTGCATCAGTCCCGACTGGCTGAGACACGGGTAGACCGGCACATCGTGCTTCTTCGCGAGTGACACCATCTCCTTGATCGGTAGATCGAACGTGATGTATCCGCCTCCCAGCGACATCACATCGATCAGCTTCTCCTGCAACCAGGCGTTGATGTCGATGCCGATCTGTCGGCAAGACTTCGGCGTCGCCGGAACACGCACCGCCAGCAGAAACGGCTTGCCCTGCCGCGCGCTTTCGCGCAGAACCAGCTTGCGGATGTTGCGCACCAGCCGCGAGAGAATCGCGACTTGCGCCTCAGTCGCCGGTCGGCCCTCATAACTTGTGCGAAAGTAAAACGGCGCTCGCATAAAATCGAGTTCGACTCCATCCACCGGATAGTTGACGAATACCTCTTCGATAATTTCCAGCAGACGCGGCTCGACGGCGGGATGCTCAAAATTGACGAGGCTCCACAACCGGCGGCGGTCCTTGAATTGGTTCGACTTTTCGACGGTCGACATGATACGCGTGGGATCGTCGCGTTTCCACTTCGGACGAAACGGGGGCGTCCAGGCGTCGTGAATGTCGTTCATCCGCAATGTCCAGATTGATTCCATCCCATGCTTGCGGGCGAACTCACTCGACATCCGCAGCCCGTCTGTTTTCTGATCGAGGAACTTTGTCAGATTGTTGTCGGCGAAACTGCCTTCCTTGGAACGAAAGACCTCGGCCACCTGCGTCTCGTGTGTGAACAGATTGAAGCTCTGTGTCGTCGAGTAGTAGATGCTATCGACGTGCGTTTTGAGCAACGGCGTGTGACGAACGGCGAGAAACTTCTCGACCGTGTCGGCTCCCTTGGTCCAGATATCGTCACCGTCGTTGTTGTAAATCACACGCCGCCGCCGATGCGCCGCCTGACGACGCGCGGCATCGAGCGCTAAGGCTTCGAACGCCTCGATACGCCCATCGCCCAACCAACCGGGTCCGAGTGCCGAACCGCCGGCAATCACTCCCAACAGGAACTCGCGGCGTGTGGCGTGCATCGTTGCGTCCTTCGAATGTGAGAACCGTGAAACAACGTGGTTGCTGAGTCTGTCTCGATGTGCTGCTTTACGGATCATTTCGATTAGAGGGTGTCCGATTATTGTACACGAGAAACGCTGTAGGGAATGCCGTCCCTGGCGTTCCGCGATTGCTCCACCGATCCGGAACGCCATAGGGGGCGTTCCCTACAGGGAGACCGAATGTCCGGACGCCCTCATTTGTTTTGAATTTCGAGATTCGAGTTTCAAATATGCGCGCAGGGCGTGCTTGTTACAGTGCAAAACTCTAACCAGTTCAATGAGTGTCACGGCTCGGCGGGAAGCGGCACATCTTTCCAGCCTTCCGCGCCGAAACGAATGTCGCTTTCGACAAATTCCCAAATGACGAACTTCTTTCCGTGAAGAAGTTCCCCGCGGCGACTGAGTTCTTGCCGGACGAGCGTTGACGATCCGCCGTCGTTGACTAACGAAGCGAGCGGCTTTTGTAGTCGATCGGCCAAATGGGCAAGCAATCCGGCCGAACCGGGCTGGTCCGTTTCGTAGATCCGCGAGAAGCTGTCGCCGAGACAAAGCACTGGTGAATTGGGATCGTCCTGGTAGACTCCCGAATCACTTGCCAGAACCACTTGCTCACAACGAGTCTTCTCAGGCGCAAAGAATTGGTGTCCGCCTGGCAACTGCATCATCTGCACGATGTCTCCATTGCGTTCGATCGACACCGCTTGCCGACGGTACTGAACCGTGCCGTTTTTAAGCCAGCCGAGTTCAACGATTCTGTCGGCAATCACATTGGCGGCCCTGCGCACACCCTCGGGAGACCAGTGTGTATCACGGGCGAGATACAACGGTTTCGATGCCGCGCCCGCGCCGGTCGCTCGCGATTCCTGAAACACTTCGAAAAGATCAACCGTTTCCACCCCAGCGGCGTGCAAGGCGGCGATGACTTCCAGCGTGCGCGATTTTAGCGGTAGATCTTGTGCGCGGCGCGTGAGCTTGTCGGGATAGACGCTGGCCTTACAGGGAACCGGAACGACCAGCAATTGGATTCCCCGACTTGCCAATTGGTCGCGAAAGCGGACGATCGCGCGGACGGCGGCAACGGGTCCCGTATCGTGCGACGGATCGTCCCGGCTGGATTGGACGAGGTAATCCACTCTCGGCTTGTAAAACAGCCAGCCATCGCGACCCATCAACACTTTGTTTCCAGGAACACGTAACGCAAGGAAATGAAATTGCCGTGCGCGTGGCCGAACCGCTTGGGCGACCCACGAGCTGTCCTCCAACTCCGATTCAAAGTCACGCAGATGCGCTTCGGTCGGCGTCTGAAGGAAGACATCGGACGCTTGTGGCCGCTCGCCTTGAGAGAAATCCAACACCGCCTGCGTCATCGGCACCGCAGCGATGATGACCGAAAACGAACCGGCGAGAAAGATTTCGTAGCGATTTGATTTCATCGTCGTTCAAAACTGAAAGTAGAGGAACGGATTAAATGCCTGACCGAACATTTGCCCGATCGCCAACAAGAACAGTGGCAACAGTAATAAGACCTTCACCCACGACAATTCGCCCGACCATTCAAACGATTGCATTGGTTGAATGGCCAACGCAGCACAGAGTGTCATCACGACGAAGTGAGACGGCGTGTAAAGTTCCGCAGCAAGCAGCATTGCGGAAGTCGTGCTTTCGCTGAATCCAAAGAGCGAGGCGAAATAACCGCTCGCATCGGTCATCGTCGGCGAGCGAAACAGAACCCAGGAAAACAACACGAGCACAAACGTCATGCCGACTCGCAACGCGCGAGGCAGCGTGTTGTAAACACTGCGTCGGCCCAGAAACCTCTCCAGACACAACAGCAGTCCGTGAAACAGGCCCCATGCCACGAAGACCCAATTTGCTCCATGCCAAAGCCCGCCCAACAGCATCACGATGGCCAGATTGACGTACGTGCGGACGTTTCCCTTGCGGTTCCCCCCCAGCGGGATGTAAAGGTAATCGCGGAGAAAAGTCGAAAGCGAAATGTGCCAGCGCCGCCAGAAGTCGGTGATGCTGTCGGCGAGGTACGGCGCGTTGAAGTTCTTGGGAAACTCAAACCCCAGCATCCGCCCCAGACCGATCGCCATGTCGGAATAGCCGGAGAAGTCGAAATAGATTTGAAACGCGTAGGCCAGAATGCCGAACCACGCGTCGGTGCTGCAAAGCGATTCGGCGGAAAAAACGGCATCGGCCACTTCTCCCATGGGGTTAGCAAGCAGTGTCTTCTTGGCGAAGCCCAGGATGAACAAGCTGCTGCCGGATGCAAACTTTGAAACGGTGTGATCGCGCGATGCAAGTTGCTCGGCGACGACGTTGTAGCGCACGATTGGACCGGCGATCAGCTGCGGAAACAGGCTGACAAAGCAACTGAAATCGCTGAACGATTTGACCGGCGGGGCGACACCACGGTAAACGTCGATCGTGTAGCTCATCGTCTGAAACGTATAAAACGAAATGCCGATCGGCAGCACAACGGTGAACACACGCAGCACATCGGCACCGAACAGTTCCAGCAGCCGGTTGAGGGTCTCCGCCGCAAACATGTAATACTTGAAGAATCCCAACAGCCCCAAATTAAGGACGATCGATGTTACAAGTGCTGCGAATCGATGGCTGCGGCGCGCAAGCGAAGCGGAGATGATCTTCGCACAAACGTAATCCACCACCGTCGATGTCATCATCAACAGCACGAACCACGGCATCCACCAACCGTAAAACAGATAGCTCGCCAACGTCAGAAAGGCGTTGCGAAAACGAAACGGCAGCAGGTAATAGACCAGCAGTGCACAGGGCAGGAAATAGAACAGGAAGATGTGCGAGGTGAAGACCAATGCAGTGTATCCCGGGCAAGTGCGTGCGGCTCACTGCCGGTTTGTCAGGTTCGTCCAAACGGCCAGGTAGATCGAACCTTCCCGCTCATCGAAATACCGATCCACGATGCCCCCAATGTAGTGGTCGTCGATTGGTACTTCCAACGCCATGCGGTGAACGTCTCCGGCCCGGAACTTTGTCAACGTCCCGCCGATGTTCGGATAAAACTCGTCGGCGACTTGCGGGCGGGGTTTCAGCGGATTGTAGTGTGCGACGAATATCTCTTTTGCATCAACTTCGCCACGGTGCGATTCCACGATTTCGTACTTCATGACAAATGCGTAGTTGTACAGGCCGTCGTTCGGCAGGAACTTTCCGCGAATTTCAATCAGCCGTCCCGTCACCTCGACGCTGCCCAGCGTCGTCACTTTTTCATCGATCCCAAGATCGGCCGGACCATCTGGGCGGTTCGACATCAATACGATGGCTCCGCCGATGGCCGCAACAACGGCGAACAGCACGACAACAACCCGGATTTTCGCAGACGAGCCCTGCGGTTCATTTGAGTCGCCGGCCGATTCGCATTCCTCGACTGATTGAGGTTTTGAACTGGACTTGGTCCGGTCGGTCACTTGGCATCTCCGATCGCAGCGTATGTCCAATGCGGTTCCCAACAGACGGGCAGCGGCAAGACCGGGCCGTCTTTCGTGTTCGGATGCTCCTTGCGCAGGGCTTTGCTACTTCCACCGATAATTGGAGCATCACTCAAACGCATCAGCCCGCCGGGTGCACCGCCGCGCTCGGAGCCGCCACCGTCCTTGGCGCTGCGCGTAAACAACACATATTTCCCGTCCGGCGAAAGTGCGCCGCCGTAAATGTGACGACCGTCTTCACCGTACACCAGACCTCGCTTCTTGCCCGTTGCGCCAGCCATCCAGAGTTGCGTCCATCCATGACCACCTTGATCCGCCGGCCGGTTTGAGAAAATGACTCGCTCGGAATCGGGAAACCAATCCGGCGTACAATTCTGGAATTTGCTGACGACATTTACTTTTCCGGTGCTGGCATCCATCCGCACGATCGTCCATTTCTCCCCGCCGACATTTGCCGTGCCGCAAAACCACTTGCCGTTCGGCGCCCAAAACAATTGTTGAAAAACCCCCTGGCGAGGAAATTTGCGAATCACTCTCTTTGTCTTCAAATCGACGACCTCAACTCCGCGCAGCGAGAGACAGGAAATCTGTCGGCCATCCGGGCTCCAAGCCCCCCAGGTGAACTCGCCCGTCTTGCCGAATTCCACTGCCTTGGTGCCGTCTGCATCGGCGAGCATCAACTGGCCCTGAAACCCCCAGCGGTCGTGGCTAATCGTCTGCTCTTTCTTCAAACGGCGGTAAAGCATCTTTTTCCCATTTGGAGAAAAACGCGGAGCGGCCTCACTCCATGCCGGCGTGTTGGTGATGTTCCGCAGTTGTGACCCATCCGGCCGCATCAGAAACAAATCCCAATCCCCTCTTTTCGTCTTCGCGCTGCAAACAATCCAGCCTTTGTCACGGACTTCATTTGTCAGTCGTGCCAACTGTGAATCGGCCCCGTTGCTCCCAGCTGCCGACGCATCGCGGTTTCCCGGTTCGGCAGCAAGGACACAACTCGCCGATCCCAAAACGGTGAATGTCAATGCCAGCATACGGCAATGGGTTGTTCTAGTCTCGCTCATTTTAGATTCCTGCAATTGCCACCACTCGGCCATCGTCCTACTTGCTGCTTGCAGCATGTCCCGATTTTTCATTCGGGTTGAGCCTGAGGCCGATTCAGGTTCGCGGTGCTGTGATTCTGAGTCGTGTCGTGATTCTAACACGCCGCGCGCCCACGGCGTCTACCGCGTGCGGTTTTTTACGTGCTCTCCGCCTGAGCTTCGATTTCTGGGTTCCGACTGCTCACAGCAGACTTGCGGGTCGTGGCACAGTTTGACGATTCGCATCGTCACCCGACGCCTTAGCTCCGCCGTAGCGGCTTGGCACCCCGCATGTCTGCGTATCCCTTCCGAATATCGAATTCTTGTCGCGCCGCCGAACAGTGAAACTCGTAAACGAGGTCCTTCAAGGGAGATCCTAGCCAACAACAATAGTCGTTTGGGCAGTTTTCGCCGTCTACTTCTGGCCGTTGACGTCGCATTGTGCGTCGTTTTGTGCGTCACTTCGGTCGTGCTCTTTGTTGCACGCCCCGATGTTCGGCTTGTCGACTTGGAATCGGCTCTTTCGCAGGGCTTTCCGTCGGCAAGGCCATCTGCTTTCCTAAATGTCAACAGATTGGCCACGGCACCGTTTACCGTGGTGGCTGTCTGCTGGTTAGGGCTTGGCACAGGACTTCTAATTGTCCGGCGGTACAAACTGCTCGTTCCGCTCGTCTCCGGGCCGGTTATTGCGGCGGCCATGGTCGTCCTATTTCACGACTTCTCGGACCCAGCATGGTTAGAAATTGGTGTTACGATTGCCATTGGTTGTTTTGTCGGGATCGCCTGGATCGCCTCAAGACCTCTTTGGGGCTGCCAACTGCCCGTCGCCGAAGTTGAAGCCGATCTGCCCGAATATAGTGAGGCGGCCGGGAAGTTCCGCCGGGCCCTCGTCAAGCTGTGGACCACGATGGCAACATTCGAAGTCACCACCGTTAGCATTGGCAATGAAACAGAGAAGCGAGCTGCAAGGGCCTCACTCGCGTCGCGCGTGCGGACCCAA
>Ga0114999_10003347_pt1 | contig 20175 bp, 13 predicted proteins | sample ArcticOcean_MG_C_3_FD_89820 | JGI IMG/M metagenome (GOLD analysis project Ga0114999, IMG submission 89820) | Marine microbial communities from western Arctic Ocean - ArcticOcean_MG_CB8_126 | ecosystem: Environmental > Aquatic > Marine > Oceanic | place: Arctic Ocean: Canada Basin | collected...
AGTATTAAAAATCGGCATCCCGTCAGGGAGCCTGCAAGAGGCGACCTTTAAGCTGATGGAAAAAGCCGGTTACAAGATGCGGTTGGCGCCGCGGTCTTACGAACCGGATATCGACGACCCCGAGCTGACCGCAATGATGTTTCGCGCCCAGGAGATTGCCCACTACGTCGAGCGTGGCGTCCTGGATGTCGGTATTACCGGAAAAGACTGGATTCTCGAGAGCGGCGCCGATGTCATCGAGGTCGACGAGCTGCTCTACAGCAAGGCGTCTCCGCGGCCCTACCGCTGGGTAATCGCCGTCCCCGAAGACTCACCCATACGTGAGCTCAAGGACCTGCAGGGGAAACGCATCGTCAGCGAACTCGTCGGCGCCACCAAACGCTACCTCGAGGAGCATGGTGTCGAGGCCGAGGTCGATTACTCCTGGGGGACCACCGAGGTCAAGGCGGGGATTCCCGGCGTCGCCGACGCCATCGTCGATGGCACCGAGACCGGAAATTCTCTCCGTGCCAACCGCTTGCGGATCGTCGAAACCATGTTCGAGTCGACGACGAGGTTTATCGCCAATCGCCAGGCCTGGGAAGATGACTGGAAGAAGCTCAAGGCGCAGAACCTGCTGATGCTCCTGCGTGGGGCACGTGAGGCCGAGACCAAAGTCGGGCTGAAGATGAATGTGCCCAGGACGCGGCTCGACGAAGTCATGGACAATCTACCTGCCCTGCACACACCGACCATTTCGAATCAGGTCGACGACGACTGGGTAGCGCTGGAGATCATCGCTGACGAGCGTATCGTGCGCGATCTGATTCCTCAATTGAAGAGCAGTGGCGCCGAGGGCATCATAGAATACCCTCTCAACAAAGTCGTCTACTAGGCGGCGAATCCGATGTTGGAAATCGTCACATACAGTAGTGATTCAGCAGCCATCCCCGAGCGTCTGCAGGCCATTTTGGGGCGACGCACGAGCATGGCTGGCGGCAGCGAGGTCGAAAGCGCCGTCCGCGAGATTCTGACCCAGGTGCGCAATCGGGGCGATGAGGCGGTCGCCGAATTCACCGCCCGCTTCGACCATGTCAACGTGACACCAGGCCGCTTTCGGGTGCCGCAGAAGGCCCTCGAGGACGCTCTCAAAGCGATGGACGCTGAGCTTGAGGAGGCTTTGCGTGAAGCGGCAACCAACATCGAGCGTTTCCACGAGCGCCAACGCACCGAGTCCTGGACGATCGACGACGCTGACGGGGTGGTTCTTGGTAAGCGAGTTCTGCCGCTGAATCGCGTCGGAGTCTGCGTTCCCGGTGGCGAAGCGCCACTGCTGTCGACTCTGTTGATGACGGTGGTTCCGGCAAAAGTCGCCGGGGTCGCACAGATCTGCGTCGTAACCCCACCACAAAAGAATGGCCTTCCGCATCCCGACCTGCTGGCCACGGCGGCCATGTTGGGTATCGACGAGCTCTATGCCATCGGTGGGGCCCAGGCGGTAGGGGCTCTCGCTTACGGCACCCAGACCATCCCAGCCGTGGACAAGATCGTCGGACCGGGTGGCGCTTACACCGTCGAGGCCAAGAGACAGGTGTTCGGAGTCGTCGGCATTGAGATGATTCCGGGCCCCTCAGAGATCGTCGTCCTGGCGGACGAAAGCGCCAACCCTGATTTCATCGCCGCCGACTTGCTGTCGCAAGCAGAGCACGGCTCCGGGTTGGAGGCCGCCGTCTGCATAACAACCTCGCCCGAGATCGCCCAACAGGTGGTGGAGGCCGTTGCCGCGCAAACGCCGGGATTGCCCCGCGCCGAGGCCATTGAGCGGGCGCTGGCAGCCTTCGGGGCCGTCGTCGTCGTTGCCGATCTCGTCGCCGGCGTGGAGCTGGTAAACCGTATCGCGCCCGAGCATGTTGAGCTACACGTCAGTGATCCATGGGCCGTCCACGACAAGGTGCTCAACGCCGGGGCTGTCTTCATCGGCGAGGCCTCGACTGAGCCGGTTGGCGATTACTTCGCCGGGACCAACCACGTGCTGCCAACCAACGGCGCCGCCCGCTATGCCTCCTCCCTGGGATTGAGCGATTTCGTCAAAACAATCAGCGTCATCCACTATACACCGAGCAAGCTGCGCCAGACCGGTCCAAAGATCATGCGCCTGGCCAGAGCGGAAGATCTCGAAGCGCACGCCCGCGCCGTTCAAATAAGGCTCGACCAGTACGGGAGCGATAGATGAGCACACAACAACGCAGGGCCCAGATCAACCGAGCCACCACCGAGACCGATATCGAGCTCGAGCTGGGACTCGACGGCAGCGGCCTTTCAACCATCAACACCGGCATCGGCTTCTTCGACCACATGTTAACCGCCTTTGCCAAGCACGGCTGCCTCGACCTGCAGCTCAAATGCAAAGGTGATCTGCAGGTCGATCAACACCACACCGTCGAAGACGTCGGCATCTGTCTTGGGCAAGCGATCGACAAGGCGCTGGGAAGCAAAGAGGGTATAACCCGCTTCGGCCACGCCTACGTGCCGATGGACGAGGCCTTGGCGCGCGTCGCCATCGACTTGTCTGGCCGTTCATTCCTGGTTCTCGAACCGCCCTTTGACGAAGCCGCCGTGGGCGAATTCCCCGTGAGTCTGGTGTCTGAGTTTTTTCGGGCCGTCGCCGACCACGGCAACGCCAACATCCACATCGATCTGCTGCGCTCGTCCAATAACCACCACGGCATCGAGGCGATCTTCAAGGCCTTCGGGCGTGCACTCGACGCGGCCTCCCTGCTATCCCCCCGCGTCCACGGCGTTCCATCGACCAAGGGATCTCTCTGAGGCCTCGGCCTCGTCTTCCTCCCCCCCTCCCAGGACCGAATTCGGCAATCCTGAGCGTGCGTTGACGCCAGGGTTTCCGGCTGGTGTTGTGATATTGATGGAATGGCCCGGATGAAGATCTGCCATCTCATATACGACGACGTCGACAATCCCTGGCTCGGCGGCGGTGGCGCGGTCCGTGCCAGGGAGATCTATCGCCGACTGGCGGACAAGCACGAGATCACGCTGGTCAGCGGCTCCTATCCGGGATCTTCGCCAGACGAGATGGTCGATGGCATCCGCCACTTGCGAGTAGGTGTCTCCAGCAGCTACGTCAGCAGCCGTTTGAGCTATTGCCGCCGCGCGCTTGCTTGCCTGAGATCCTTGCAGTGGGACGTCTGGGTGCATGAGTTTTCCGCCTTCGCACCGCTATGGCCGAGTCGGGCTCTGCGTCGACGAGGGGTCTTATTCTTTTACCATTTCGTCGGCCACCACGCACTGCACAAGCATCCGCTGGTAGGCTCGCTGGCCTGGGCGGCCGAGGCGCTGACATTGCGCGCCTACGAGCGCATCGTGGCGATTTCCCCCAGCGTGCAGGATCAGCTGCGAGCCAAACGCGGAGCCTCCGCCGCGGTCGATTGTCTGTACACTGGAGTCGACGACCGCTATTTTCACCTCGACAGCATTGAAGAGGAGACCGAGCCCTACATCCTCTACTTCGGTCGCCTGGACGTGCACACAAAAGGCATCGATATCCTGCTGTCGGCCTTTGCTCGGATCGCCGCCGAATTTCCACGAGTCAAACTGATTCTGGCCGGCCGTAGCGCCCCTGATCAACGCCAACATGCACAACACCTGATCGCCGCCCTCGGATTGCAGTCTCAGGTGATCCTGCACGGTGATGGAGCCGTGAGCGAGGCGGAGAAAGACGAGCTGCTGCGCCGTTGCTTGTTCCTGTGCATGCCGTCGCGTTACGAAGGTTGGGGCATCGTTGCCGTAGAGGCAGCTGCTGCCGGCAAAGCCGTCCTGGGGACAAGGATCCCCGGGCTCGCCGACGCCGTGCAAGAGGGCCAGACCGGTCTCCTGGTGCCATCGGCAGACGAAGCCGGCCTGGCCACAGGCATGCGCCAGCTGCTCACTCAACCGGATCTTCGCAGCCGTCTCGGTAGCGCCGGCCGGGTGTGGGCCAAACGATTCGACTGGGACACCATCGCCCGCTCACAGGAAGAGCTGTTAGAGCTCGTCGCGCGCGGCTAACCAAAGAAACAGACATAGAAACAGACATGGTGAAGAGAAAAAAAAGTTTGCCTGGTAAGCCGGTGGAAGGCTCTTCGACATCCTCAGCGTTGCCGCCAACGCCAACAACCCGATTATGGGATCGCTCCTGGTTTCCCGCGGCAGTCTTCGCCTTGCTCACCTGCCTTTATTTCTCGGATTTCCTGACCAGCGGTCAGATCATATACGGCGAGGACATCGGCACCGACTACCATCGCGGCAGCGAGTCCATCGTCGAGACCCTCCAAGAGCTCGACCAGGACCGCTGGCAGGCTCGCATGGGCGGCTATCCCAGCTACGAAGAGATCCGCCATCGCTACATCCCGACCTGGTTCATCAACCTGTTTACGACCTACCAGCGGCATCTTGGTTGGCGCTACCTCATCATCGTCTTCCTGGCCGGCTTCGGCACTTACCTCTATCTGCGTGAGCTCCAGGTCGGTCGCTGGGCTGCCCTCTGGGGCGGTATCACCTTCATGTCGGCGCCGACCTTCCTGTCCTTCCCGCTCGCCGGGCACTACGCCAAAATGACCGTCATCTCGCTGTTCCCGTTCATGCTATTCGCCCTCGAGCGCGGCATGAACCGGGGTCACATCAAGTGGTTCATCGCCTTGGGCGCTCTGGTCACCGTGGGGATCTTCAGTCCACATCTGCAGATGCTGCAATACGCCCTGCTCGCCGTCGGCCTGTACTTCCTTTTCAAACTCTACATGCTGCATCGCCAAGGAGCGACTCATTCCCTGCTGGGGGCTCGCACGGGCATGTTCATGATCGCCATGGCACTTGGCCTGGGCGTCGGTGCCGAAGGGCTCATACCGCCGTACCTGCACGTCAAGACCGAATCCAAACGCGCTGCCATCCAGGACGAGGCAGGAGGTTCGCCAGCACAACAGTTGGCTCTGGCTCAAAGCTGGTCCCTGCACCCCGAGGAAGTCGCATCACTGGTTGTTCCCGAGTTCGGCGGCTTTCACGATCAGGCCGCCGGCGCGAACTACTACTGGGGACGCAATCCAATGAAGCTGAACTCCGAGTACTTCGGGGTTCTCGTTGTCCTGCTGGCGCTCCTGCTTCTGCCCGAGATTCGGCGTCGCCCGGTTGCCCTTTTCATGGCCGGCCAGTTCCTGCTGGTGCTGGCCTTCACCCTGGGCAGCCACACGCCCGTCCATTGGATCGCTTTCCATCTCATACCCGGAGCCAATGTCCTGCGTGCCGTCGGCATGGCCTCCTTCCTCTTTGCCTTCCCCGCCTGCGTGCTGGCCGCCATCAGCCTCGATGCCCTGCTGAGTACCCGACCCGAGCAGCTGGCTGAACGAAGGCGCCATGTCCTGTTCGTCGGCAGTGGGCTCGGCGCCATCATCCTGTTGTTGGCGCTTTTTCCGCAGGGGCTGGTCGAGGCCTGGGTGGCCGTGACCAGCTACGACATGCCCCCCTACAAGCAGCAGATTCTGTTTAACGGCCTGCAATGGTTGAGCCGCGGCGCCCTCTACGGCTTTGTCGTGGTGGGGGCGGGCACGACGCTGCTTCTGCTGCGCCTGCACGGCAAGATCGCGCTCATGTGGATGCTGGCAGGGCTGGTGTTGCTGACCCTCTTCGATACCTGGCGCATTGATCGCCGTTTTCTGCGCTACGAAGACCCGTCCAGGTACACCGATGTTCGGGCGGAGAATCCGCTCACCGTCGAATTCCTCAAACCGGTCAATGACGATCCGTTCCGCATCTTTCCGCTCCCCAACTACCAGTTCCTGAAGTACCCGGGGTACCGACTCGATGGCATCGACCTCCTGCAGGGAACCGTCGTCGTTACCGATCACAACAACTACACCGTCCGTCGTTACGACAATCTGATCCAAGAGTTCGGGCCCGTGCTGGGGGAGTTCGACAAGAAGATGTTGAGGGGGCTCGAATCAGCCTATTCTGACGATGATCTACTAGGCGCAATGCAGCCTCTACTCAATCTCGTCAACGCCAGGTATGTACTGACACCCGCGTCAAAGCCGCTACAAAGCGAACGATTCCCCGAAGTGTTCGCGCGCGAGGCCGTGCGGGTCTACGAGAACCCACAGAGCCTGCCCTGGGCCTACCTGGTTCCGTCCATCACCATCATGACCGACCCAACCGCTGCACTAATGGCGCTGCGGGATGGCCGCATCGATCCGCGCCAAACCGCGATACTTGAGAGTCCGCCGCCAGGTCAGTTCGGCCAACAACCAGCCGGAGATCGCGCTGCCGACCGCGTCAACGTCACAAAGCGGGATCTGGCCGCCGGGGTGATCGAGATCGAAGCGGTCAGCGACGGCCCGCGCATGCTGGTCGTATCCGACAACTACTATCCGAACTGGCACGCCCTCGTCGACGGCGAGCCGGCCGAACTCATGCGGGCCAACTATGTATGGAAAGCCGTCTACCTGAATCCAGGAGATCACACCGTAACCCTGAAATACCACTCGCCAGCGGTCAGCATCTCCCGCAAAATCAGCGTAATCAGCCTGCTGTCCATCGCTGCCATCGCCGCTTTCCATTGGCGCAGAAGAAAAGCCAGCTCGCGCGTCGCCGAGTCCCCGGATCAGCAAGTCGAAGCCTGATGGAAATCCGCCTCAAAGAGCAGGCCTTCGGACCAGGAAACGCAGTCTGCAGGAGACCGACAGCGTGACTGGCGATCTACCCGACACAGCAAGCGACAACCGCACAGGTGCCCCAAGTCCGACGGCTGGCTCCCCAGACCAGGGTGCAGACCGGGGTGCTGAACAGGGTGCAGCCCAACGGATCGTCCGCGGCGCACTACAGATGGTCGGCAGCGTCTATTCCGCCCGCATCATCAACTGGGTCGCCTACATGCTGCTGCTGCGGCGATTGGCCCCACTGGAGGTTGGTCAGATTGCCCTCGCCATCAGTGTTCTGATGGTGGTGACCTCACTCAAGCGCTTCGGCCTTCACGTTGCCCTCCTGCACCGCTATGACGACGTGGAGCGGCTTGAGACGACGCACTTTCTGCTCAACAGCGGCCTCGCCGTGTTCGGGGCTCTCGCCGCCACCAGTACCGCCTTCTTCTACGACGGCATCGCCGGCAAGCCACCCATTGTCGTCCATGCCCTCATCATATTCGCACTCCTCGACATGCTCCGCAGCCTCGCGCAAACCTCCGAGACGCGACTGCGCCAGCAGCTGCAGTTCGGACGCCTCGCCCTTGCCCACGCCAGTGCTACCGTCATCGCTTCCGTCGTCGCCTTCGTGATCGCCTATTCCGGAGGCGGCACCTGGGCCTTGATCCTGGGTTTCTCCATCAACAGCGCCGCCTACATCGTTACCTATTGCGCCCTCATCTGGAGCAAGCGACCACCCCGATGGCCTCGACTTCGCGACTGGGACCCGGCTGGCGCCCGCGATCTGCTAGGCTACGGAGTCTGGTTCTGGGCCGCCGGCATCATGCAGACCCTCACCCTGCACTTCGACCGCCTGATCGTCAGTTTCATGCTAGGTGATGGCCCCCTGGGCATTTACGCCACCGCCCACATATTCGCTCAGGTTCCCACCGGTGCCGTCACCCACATGATTCAGGGCGTGACCGGGACCGTCTACGCCCGCTACCAGCGCGACCGTCGTCTGTTGTCCGAGGCGTTTTTCCGCACCCAACGCCTCATCCTCCGCTGTACCGTGCCCATCACCCTGTTTCTGGCACTCGAGGCGCCGGCCCTGGTCGAGCTCATCAATAGCGACTGGTTGCCAATGGTTCCCGTTCTGAGATGGCTGGTACTGTATTCACTATGCCGCCCCAGCCTCGATGATGTGTACTTCCTGCTTTATGGCGTTGGCAAACCGCGTCTTATTACCCGTTTCGTGTCGTTCCAGGCGGGCGCTTTGCTGGTATTGGCACCCCTCTTGACCGCACACTACGGCATCGAGGGAGCCGCCATCGGCATGGATGTGGCGGCCTTTGCGGGCCTCCTCTGCGCCATGTGGGCAATCAGAGCACATGTAGATATTTCGTGGATGCGTGTATTCGGCGCGCCCCTGATCGCCGGCGCGGCCGCCACCATCGCACGCCTGGCAATAGACGATCAGATTAGCACCCTGTCCCCGATACTCTCACTTGTGGCCGCAGCGCCAATCCTCGGCGGCAGCTACGCAACCGTGCTCTTCCTACTCGAGCGCCGCGAACTAACGGACGAGTTCCGCCTGCTGCAATCGGCCCTGGCCGGCGCAAGCAGCTCTGGTCCTACCCCAGATCCTACCCCACTGCCGCCTGAGAAAAGGGACAATTCGTGAAAACTGAGCCTCAGCCCCCCGTCATCATCATTGGCATGCACCGCTCAGGGACCACAATGGTCGTCGAGCTGCTCGAGAAGCTTGGCCTGTTCATCGGTAAGCGCCGCGAGCGCAACCAGGAAGCCGTGCTCTTTCAGCGCCTCAACGACTGGATTTTCGGCCAAGGTGGAGCCACCTGGGATAACCCCAAGCAAATAGGTAATCTGTTGTCCTACAATGATCTACGCTGCCGCGTCAGCGATTATCTGCGCTATTACGCCGGCTCACCCCGGGCGATCTCCTACCTGGGCACCTGCCGCTACCTGCGTTACCAATCTCTTCTGCAACTCCCATTCGCCTGGGGCTGGAAAGATCCCCGATCGACGTTCACCCTGCCGCTCTGGCTGGAGCTTTTTCCACAAGCTCGAGTCCTTCACATCTACCGCCACGGCGTCGACGTCGCCATGAGCTTGCGGCACCGGGAGCGCAGCATTCTGCAGGCGAAGAACAGTCGCAAGTCCTTTCACGACATCCTCTACACCCTTCAACCCGGCCGCGCCAACTTTACCACCTCGGCCCGCTGCTCGACTCTCGAGGGTGGCTTCGACCTGTGGGAAGAGCATATGGCCGCCGCCCAGGCAGCCCGGAAGCTGCGCCCGCTAGCCTATCTGGAGCTCAAGTACGAGGAGATGCTGGCGCAGCCGGAAGCACTCCTGCGCCGGGCCGCTGAATTTTGTGGTCTGACGACAGAGGACACCACGATAGCGGCGCTGGTGGCCAGTATCAGAGCGGATCGGGCCTACGCTTTTGCCGCGGATGAGGAGGCAACGGCGTTTGCTCGCGGCGTTGCCAGTAGACTAGCGCCATTTGGTTACAGCGAAAACGGGAACGAAAGGCCGTCCTCATGAGCCGCCGCCCGCGACTTTCCATCATCATCGTCAACTTCAACACGCAGGAGTGGCTGCGGCGCTGTTTGACGTCCCTCGACCGGCAATCGATCTCCCGCACCGACCTCGAAGTCATCGTCGTCGACAACGCCTCTGCCGATGACTCCGTGCAAATGGTCCGTTCCGAGTTCCCCAACTGTCGTCTAGTCTGCCAGGAAAAAAACGCCGGGTTTGGAGCCGCGAACAATGCCGGAGCCCGTGAATCCAGTGCTCCGACGCTCCTTTTCCTCAATCCCGACACCGAAGTGGCAGAGGAAAACTCCATTGAACAGTTTCTCAACATGTTTGAGGGTCAAATCGACGCGGTGATAGCTGGCGGAACCATCCACGACGAAAACGGCGACTTAGAGCGCTCAAGCGGCAGCTTTCCCACTCTCACAAGCCTTGTACTGGATCGGCTGCTGGCCACCTGCTCAATTCTGCGAACTCAGCTCGGGTCGCGCTCCGGGCGGCATTGGACCGGCTTCGACAGGCAGCGAAACGTTGATTGGGTAACGGCGGCGGCCATCTGGGTTCGCGCCGAAGCGTTCACGGCCGTCGGTGGTTTCGACGAAGCGATCTTCATGTACTACGAAGACGTCGACCTCTGTTACCGAGTCACAAAGGCCGGGTTGGGCAGGTGCATCTACCACCCGAGTGGGGCCATCACCCATTTTCGCAACAAAGCGCCGACATCGATGGACCGCAAACAACTGCAGCGTAAATGGCTACGCCACTTCGGCCGCAAGCACTACAACGGCCCGCGCCACGGCCTGACCAGGCTGACATTCGCCTGCGCCTACTGGGTTTCACGATCACGCTGACCGCTGTTGTACTACCCATCCCCAGCGTCATCCAGTGCTCTCGATAGCGCTTCCAACACCCCGTCACGCGGAAACAACTCGAGTGCCCTGCCCAGCTCCATCCTGGCCAAAGGGATGCGTCGCTGTCTGAGCAGGCTGCGCACGAGATTGTGTCGCCACCCAACCCAGGCGGGATCGACCTCGATCGCTTTTCTCAGAAGTCGCTCGCTTTCCACGAGCTTTCCCTGGGCCAGATAGACCGACCCGAGGTTCCCCAACACCTTTCCATCATGGGGTTTTGCCACCGCGGCTCTCTCGAGGACGCCTGCCGATGATTCAAGATCTCCACTGAGCCGGAACTCCGTGGCCAGGTGCATCATCAGGTCAGTATCGTGCGGCCTGAAAGAGAGCGCCTGTTTTCGCGATTCCAGCGCCGCAAGATGGTCGCCTGTCGTGCTAAGTGCTTGTGCGAGCAACTCGTAGTTTTTCGCCTCGAGAGGTTTCAGCTCAACCGTACGCTTTAGAGGCTCAAGAGCCTCCGTTCCTCTGTCCAGCACAAGCAGCATCTTACCCAGCGCCCGCAGGGCTCCAGCGTTATTCGGGTTCAACTCCAGACTGCGTCGAAGGGAACTCTCCGCCTCGCCAAGCGTGCGACGACCGAACTCACTGTCCGCACCGGCCGCTTCGCCGACGTTAAAAGCGAACGCCCCCAACAGATGGTGATGACGAAAATCTGCGTCACGCCACTCACTGGCATGGCGCATGGCATCGACAGCCTCGAGGCCATTTCCATCATTGTACCTATTAAGCCCCTCAAGGTAGTAGCCGTCCGCGATGACGATTCGCAGGCCGCAGCTGATGCTTACGATGCCAAAGCCCACCCCCACCACGAGGACGGTCAACCGGCGTGCTTTGCTCTCAAGTGAAATCGTTACGCCGCGGCCCTTTTCAGAGGTCAAGCCCACTAAGACCCCCGCCAGCACCCAGAAGAGCGTGCCCGAGACCGGGTCCTGCAGGTTGAAACTGAAGACAGCGTGTACGAGCGCCGCGCCCACGGCGCCAAGGCATCCGGCAACGATCACCCGAACATTGGGGTCGGTTGATTCCTCACACCGACCCGACAGGTAGCGCCATCCATGCCACATGATGGTGCCAAAAAGTACGACCATGGCGAGAAATCCTATGACACCCGTTTCCGCCAGGAACTCCAGGTACTCATTGTGCGCATAGTATGCTCCCACAACGAGTCTGCCGGTAAGTTCCTTCCACAGGCGCTGCTCGAACATGGAGCGAAAATCCGGCAGGCTGAACTCATAGTTGCCAGGTCCGACTCCCAGCAGGGGATGCGCCCCAATCATATCGAACGTGTTCTTCCACAGCAGGATCCGCATCGACCTCGAGGGATCGGTATCATCCAGTGTGCTCGATGCCCGTTCCCATAGCACCTCGACCCGACTGGCGCTCGCCTCGTACAGGGTCGTGTTCGTATCGTTGCCCTGCGCCACATTGAATAGCAATTCAGTCATCGGCGATAGCAGAGCGCCGACCAGCAATACGATCGGCACGAAGCGAACCCACCGCAGCGAACGCAACTTCAAGGCAACAAACACCAGCGCCACCAGGCCTACGCTCGCCCACCCACCGCGACACTCGGTCAGTGCCATGACAACGGTGGTCGACGCCAGTGAAATCGCCGTGACGATCGTCTTCCAGCCCGCTTTATCCCCGGGTAGAAACAGCAGCGATACAGACACCGGGATGGTCAGATCCAGATAGTGGGCGACGAAGTTTGGGTTGCCGATCGTTGCCACGGGAAACGGGTTGCCGATGTTGGCAGCGATCAGGAACACTCCACTTTGCTCGAGTAACCCAATGCACGCCACAACAAGGCTCGTCCAGGAGACAGCCCGCATCAGATTAATGGCGCTGGCCACTGACCGAGTACACTCTCCGGCGCTCGCGAACAGCACAAAGCCGACCAGTTGGAGCAACAACACCTCAACTCCTCGGGCGGCATTGTCGGCAACAAGAATCAGCGAAATACAGGATGCGGACACGAAAACGACGATGGCACCGTAAAACCAGATCGGGTTTAGCGACAGATCTCCTCTGGCCGCTACCCTCAAGAGCCAGACCACCCCCAGGACCCCGCCAATCACCAGCGAGAGTCCGGATTTCGCCAGAAAAACGTCGTGAACCCTCGACGTGTACAGCAGTGGCAACCCGATCAGGGTGATGTATATGATGGTCTGCAAGGTGAGGCCGATCGCTCGGCTTTTGCGACCCGGTTGAATGGGGGACTCCTGTGTGAACGACAATTCAGCATCCTTAATAGTTGGGGTGCCGACCGTAGTGCCTACGGTACCAACAAAGAACATTTAGCGGCCGCCGGCCAACGGTCGCACGCGGTGTCGCAACGGGGTCACGACCAGCCGGCCGAGCCCTTCGCCTAACCCAGCGAGTTGTACCCCGGTAGGTTGGCCGTGACCAGGTGCCAACTCGAAGGCTTCGAAGCGGGAGCCAAACAAATTCCGGGCCGTTGTGACTGTAGTCACAGTCGTACCTGGCCTAACATAGTACGTTCTTCAACAAGCGGTCTTTCTCTGACGGGAAAACATCGTCTAAGTTCAGATTCTCCTGAACTTTGACCTCCATTAAGGATGTAAGAAAGTGCTTGACACTCATTTTCTTTTGTCCTATCATAAGGCTCCTCTTTCGGGGCGAGTCCGCCTCCCCGGGTACCCCCGTGGCAGAAAGAGCATCGCCGGTCACCTTTGGAGTCAAAACTGCGGTGACGTTTGACGAAATATTTTCGACTGTGTCATCTTCAACGCGCAGAAAGGAGGCGTGACCCTGGAGATTTATCCCCATTCCCCACATCAAGGTCGAATGAACGTCGAATCTTGCACCGAGCAATTTCGTAGAATGTGTTAGCATGTGCACTATACTATAGACTTCCGTATACTTGCAGTAGTTAAGCAGCCAGTGAAGATCAAAAAACGAGTGATTCTTGTTTCCAACATAGTGCAGGGAGATTACTCCTTGAGGAGGAAGAAATGCGTCAAAGCAAAAAGCTAGTCTTTTTGGCCACGCTTCTCGTCGGACTTCCCATCGCGTCCGACGCAACCGTGACCGTTAGCACCACCACCACCAACACCGGCACCGTAGGCATTGCAGGCTCGGTGGTAGGTGCGGTTACCATTCAGAACTTCGCACCAAATGCAGGCGATCTGACATGCATGGCGGTCGGACCCACAGCTACAGCCTTGCTGACCTCCGCCAATTTGGAGGCGCTCGGCGGTTTCGGGTCCAAGGCTGAGCTCTGGGCCAATATGACAGGCGTCGATCCCGCCACTTTGACAGACGCCGACGGTACCGCTATTGCAGGTCTGACCGGTGACACCGACTCCGGCAACTTTTCCGCTAACATGACTCGCGACATCATGTTGGGCTGCTCACTCTTTGACCAAACCGTCTCAGGTGATGCTACCTCCGCGGTTAATGCGACCTCGGGAAATAACCAGGTATACACCATCACCATGAATATGCGAGCCGATGCCCTCGTTGAAGAGGCGGCTGTCAATGTTCATGGCACTTGGCGTACCGGAGCCGCTCCTATAGTAAATGCCGATGCGCCTAAGTCATCCGCCACCCCCTTCGCCGTCGACCTCCTGCGTCCGCAGAGTCTGGTCTCGGTCACGGGTGCCGACGTCGGCGCAGCCGTTGTCCTCAACGGATTTGGCGGTGCTGCCGACATCGAAGCAACAGAGTTCGAAGGTGAGGTTACGGTAAACACCTTCAATACTGGAACCTTCGCCACCGCCGGTATTGGCGCGACCATAAACATGAACGTCAATACCACAGTCGAAGCCTTGGATGATATTGTCGGAAACGATAAGGACCACCTTCTAAAGGCTGATTTCGGGCTCGGCAGCGAATTCACCTTCTACTCTGAGTCGGATCCGTCCTTTGCCGGCCGAAGATCTTCGACTCGCTTCAATCTCCTACACACCATAGTAGGAGATCAAGCCAAAGGAACCGTACTAGGCGAGGCCCAGGTCATTGGCACGAAAGTCACCTTCTGGGTCGAGGATGGTGCGGGAAACAAGAGCAGCCTGACCCAGGCTGACTTGGTCGATAACCCCTTGACTGCCGTCCTAAACGTCGTTATCGCCAACAAGTCCCATCAGTTGGTAGCCGCTGACGTCGGTGGATTAGTTGCTACTACTGGCAAGATCTCTCGTGGCGCCGTCGGCGATGTCAACGGTCTCACCTTCGCTCCGGCCGCCACGCCAACGATGCTCAACCTGACGGCTGTGATAACGGACCAGGATGGTAAGACCCTCACCGTCGTCCACAATAATGCTACGCGAGATCACGCCAACCCTGACCTAGGCCAGGGCTCGGCAGGGTTCGTCTTTGATTTGACTACCCCGGCCACAGTTGGCGGAGCAGTCACCGCACCTATTGTCAGCACTGATACCGGGATAACCGACGGCACGTGGAGCCTCACGGTGAGCGGAGTTGACGCCGCCAATAACCCCGTGCTCCCCATTACCATCGCCGACCTCACCAGTGACACCAAAGCGCCAGGCCTTGCCAATTTCTCGCCAGTGTTTGTCGCTGGTCAACTAGAAACTGGTCCTGACGCAATGATCGCTCGTGGGACCAACTCCGAGGTTTTGTCATCCGCTTCGATCACACTCGTCTGCGATGTCGTGACTGCCGGTCAGGCCACGACGACCGCACTTGGCTGGCCGCTGACTTTTGACGGTGCCCTCGTTGAGGTCTACCCCAAAGCGGGCGGAGTTGTCGGGGGTGTCGTTATTCCGACGGGGGGGCCACCGGCCTCGAACTGTGCGTGGACCTGGACTGCCGTTGATGCCAACGGTAACGCCGGCACGGTCACGTCCAACGCTCTGGCACCTTACAATCCTGCGGCCCTACCTTCGGTCGCAACCCAACTCGTGTTGACTAATTCCGTAACCACCCAGACTGCGGGTGGGGTCTATGATGTTCAAGTCCAGGTACGGGACTCTGGTAACTTGCCTGTCTTTGGTATCAGCAGCAGCAGCGAAGCCGGCGACATCGTAACGTTGTGCACGGACTTTACGCCGGGTAGCGGTGCCTGCGCCTTTGGCACCGATTGCTCAATCGTATTCTCCGGAACCAGCGTCACCGACGCCGGCGACAACACCTGCGCCACCCTGGATCTGACAAAATTCGCCTCTGACGCCAGTCTGAATGTCACCGTAACCGCCAAGAGTGTCGGCAGTAACGTATTCGACGGGCTTCTGAGCACCACCAATTCCACCGGAACCTCGGCTGCAGTGGCGACCACGGTGGCCGCCCTTGACGCCCTCCGCCTTGGCAGCGTCAACGCAACGGTCGGTGAAAACTTTTGGGTTGACGTCGACCTCGTTGATGTATTCGGAAACATTCGCACTGCTGACGGTGAGTTCGTCGAGGTCAGCACCAACGCCAATTTCGTCTCATTCCCATCGACCGCGATCAAGATCGCAGCCGGTGCAGGCGGATTCTGGGCCTCTTCGAACCATGTCGGTGACATAACCTGGTGGGCCAGAGGCTTGACCAGCACCGAGGAGGGTATGCTCGTCCAGAACATCAACGGCGACGTAGCGCCAGCCGGAGCTCCGACTGGTGGCGACGTGCCGAACGACCAGGGTAACTTCGTCTACCTGACGATCCCGGTCTCCCCGGCGCACGCCTATGCAAGTCAGTATCGCATCTGGCGCACGGTAGAGGGTGTCGGCTCGGTTTCCTGGGCAACCGTGGACGCCATTCCTGGCGCCACTGAGCTCCTGGTTATCCTCTACGTGCCAGACATTAACGCCACCCCGTATGGTGTCACCGTAGAAGTTGGGAATCAGGCCAGCGTCGCTGCAAAGCAGGCGTTTGCCGCAACCCAGGGCATCGGCTCGCAGTACGAGTTGATGGCCGAGACGATGATGCAGAGCAAGCAAGCTCTTGAAGTCACGCCAGGTGCGCCCATCTTTGCCACTTTGACACCGGACGCCATCGGCCTGATCAACGGCGTGGTTCCGAGCTTCAAGGTTGGCGGTGATGTGCGAGTCTCTGATATGATGACGAGTCAGCCTATTCGCGCGATTGACAATATCGCACCGGCCGCACTTACGACGCTCCAGGCCGTTGACACTCCGAGCGATGCAGGTGGTAGCATTTCCGTCACCTGGAACAAGTCACTGGATGACCGGCTCCTGGCTCAGAACACGAGTCAGGCACTGGGCGCCGGCGGCACCTCAACCGTCGCTGGAGTTATTGGATACAACATTTACCGTAAGGCTGGAGACTCGGATTTCGCTCTCGTCAGCAACGTGCCCGCCGGCGTGACCAACTTCGAGGACAACACCGTGTTCAACGGACAGCGGTACACCTACTCCGTTAGCCCGTTTGACGCAGACAATGTTACATCAACCGAGCTCGAGCGGACCTCGATGGCGATCCGCAACAATGTCAGAGATGCTTCTGGCAACTTCGTCATGGGTCTGTTCGGCGCTGACAACAGCGTTGGATTTGATGACTTCTTCATCTTCGCGGACTTCTTCGGCCAAACTGCCGCGGACGCCGCGTTCGATCCTGCCTTTGACTTGAGCCCGAACAACAGAGTTGACCTGGACGATTTCTTCGTCTTCGCTGACTACTTTGGTCGGAATGTTGCCTCGTCAAGCAGAGTCGTTCCGATGCTGGCTGGTCTCAACAGCAATACCAACCTGACTCTTGATGCAGGCGCGGGTCTGCCAGGAATCGGCGAGGAGATGATCGTTACCGTGGGTCTCGAGAACTTCGTCGAGCTCCAGGGTTACGGCCTCAGTCTGGCCTACGATTCGGAAGTGCTCGAATTCGTCGGCTCGCGCGTTGGTGAGGACAACCTGCTCGGCGAAGCCGCATTGGCTTTACCGCAGGTAATCAATCTCCAGGACGGCAAGGCTTCCATTTTCGCACTCGGCGAGACAGCGGTTAACGGTGACCTCGGCTTGAGCCTGGTGTTCCGCACCAAGCTGGAGACGGAAGGTAGCTACATCGAAATCACTGACGGACTGCTGCGTGATGGCAACTACGGCGTCAACAGCCTTCGGGGTCCGGCCTCGGTTATGATAGAGACCCGTCCAGAGGTTTACGCTCTGAACGACAACTATCCGAACCCGTTCAACCCCGAAACAACGATCAAATATCAACTGCCTGAGGCAGGTCTTGTAACGTTGGAGGTCTACAACATGCTCGGACAGGTGGTCAAGACTCTGGTAAGCGAAAACCAGACGGCGGGCCGCAAGACCGTGCAGTGGGATGCCACTAACGACAACGGTCAGTCGCTTTCGTCAGGCATGTATTTCTACCATGTCGAAGCGGGCGAGGGGTTTCAGGACACCAAGAAGATGCTCCTGCTCAAGTAGGCGGAAGAACCGGAAGATGTTTGGTGGGGTGGGGTCACGCACTCGTGGGACCCCACCCCCCGGACATCATGAGTACCGAATGTCGATAGAGGAGAGTCTAATCAAATGGAGAAAAGCGTGAGGAAAGTCACGCCACTCGTACTCGCCCTGTCGATGGCCCTTGTTTGCGGGGCTTTCGCCGGCGATAACGAGAATGCCACCTTTTCGATTACCAGCTCACAGCTTCTGACAGGTGTCGGGGCGGCAGATCTGGTAGAGATTAGCGTGGGCACGGATAACTGGGTCAATGTTCAGCAGGTTGACGTCATGCTTGAAGTGTCGTCGCCGGCCCATTTTGACATGTCCATCGCTGCCATCGTGCTCGGTGATGATTTGCCGAACGAGAACGCCTTCCCCCCGGGGAATTGGCGAGCGCTGGGTGGCTTGGTTGAGGAAGGTACAGATAATCGTATTAAGGTAGGTTTCGCACTGCTCGATCCGGATCCTGCGGCAGTTGGACGTACAGGCACAGCCGACTTCAAGATCCGCCTGCTCACTTCTGCTACACTTACGGCAGACACGGAAGCGAGTGTTGAGATCGTTCAGGTCTCGTTAGGGCCTGGAGCAACGGAGCGAGATCTTGTCGCCGTGGGCGAGATCGTCGTTATCAATCCGCCTATTACCTCTCCTGAGTTGCTCAGGGTAGGGGATGGGGACGTTTCCGTACTGTTGTCTGGCCTCGGCGAAGCCGAGGTCCTCGATGACAGTCGCGGGGAGGTTACAGTTGCCGTTCGCTTCATAGACCCAGCCGATGGTGACCCGTCGGCCCAGGAGATTTCCTGGCGCGTAACACATAATGGTGGGGAGTCGATCTTCGCACTGAATGGTGGCGCGACTGAAATCCTCTCCGGGGCTGTGAGCGACATCATTTCAACGACTGATGAGACCGGGCAGGCGTTTCTGATTTTGGATGCGGGCGTTGAAGATGAGGACGGAAGTAGCACCAGTGCTGTCATCACCGCCACGACCTCCGGTTTAGATTCCGAAGGCCAGTACGTTGATGTGGGAGTCTCCTTTTCAGTAACATGGGACATCGCTGTTCCTGCTCAACTCTCGGGCTTTGCCGGGGATGTGACCGTTGGAGGGGATGTAGCACTGACCTGGAGCGTTCCTTCGCAGACAAGCAATCTCGGCTGGCAAGTTCACCGCAGCCTCGATGGTAAGTTGTTTGTGAAAGTCGGCAGTCTGGTTCCAGGTGACGGGACAACGGATGTGTTCAGGCAGTTTCAGTTTGTAGACACCGACCTTCCGGTAGTCGAGGAGGTGCAATACTATCTGCGTCAGGTTGACTTGGATGGCAGCACCACCCGCTCTCAGATCATCTCTGTGGCGCTCAACGGAATGTTGCCTCCAGTTCCAGCCGCATATACGCTGGACCAGAATTATCCGAACCCTTTCAATCCAGACACCACGATTGAGTTCGGACTGGCCTCGGGCAGCAACGTCCAGTTGGTAGTCTATGACTTGGCCGGACAGGTGATCAGAACTCTGATCGCCGGCGACCAAATGCCGGCCGGGTACCACGTGGCCGCATGGGATGGCAGAAACTCATCTGGCGCTAAAGTCGGTAGCGGAGTCTACCTCTACAGACTGAGTGCAGGTGAATTCGTTGAAATGAGAAAGATGACGCTGCTGCAGTAAGCAGCACTTCGGTAGGTTTACAAAGTGAAGAGCCGTTGGTCAGTTGATGACCAGCGGCTCTTTCCTCGTTCTATCCGCCCAGAAACTCAATGATTAGAGTCGATATGGCCTAAACGGGTGTTTTAACACGGGTTATGTCAAAGTCTGGTTGCGGGCCGCGACGCCGCTCGCTATATTCCTGATACTATTGGTTTGAGATAGTCTTACTGCCGCCACCGAGGCGAAGTCTCCTTTGCAGATCAAAATTCTACTTTTCGCTTCCTGTCGGGACTTGGTTGGTGCCAAGCACGTTGAGCTTTCCGTGAGGGACGGCACTACTGTTGGCGAGCTGAAGCAGCAAATCGTAAAGGACTATCCAAGGATGCGGGGGATAACCCCGTCACTGTCAACGGCAATCAATATGGAGTATGTCGGAGATGATGCCGTTCTCAAGAGCAGCGATGAAGTGGCTCTTATTCCACCGGTCAGCGGAGGTCAGGACATTTGAGGTTTGAAGTCACCGACGAGCCGATCGCTCCCGATAGCCTCCACGTTGAGGTTCTGGAGGACCATGACGGAGCCGTTGTCAGCTTTTGTGGAGTGGTCAGAAATCACTCTGGAGACAAGCAGACGGACCACCTCATCTATGAGGCCTATCCGGCTATGGCCGAGAAGACGTTGGCGCAGATCGGCGAGGAGGTCAGGAAGCAGTGGTCGGTGGGCGATATCGCCATCCTGCACCGTACGGGGCGGCTCGAAATCGGTGAGATTAGCGTTCTGATTTCCGTGGCCAGCCCGCACCGGGGAGATGGCTTTTCAGCATGTCGCTATGCCATCGACCGCTTAAAGGAGATTGTTCCCATTTGGAAGAAAGAGGTGACATCCGATGGGAGCTACTGGGTAGAGGGACCAACCGGCATTGTCGCACCAGAAGACACCGGAGGGAGAGATGTTTCTGCGGAATGAATAACTTCAGTTGGCTTAAGCCAGGGGAGATTGCCGGCTCTGCGCATCCGGGTGGATTCCAGTACTCACCGAATACCGATCAAGGGG
>Ga0114999_10003348_pt1 | contig 20172 bp, 26 predicted proteins | sample ArcticOcean_MG_C_3_FD_89820 | JGI IMG/M metagenome (GOLD analysis project Ga0114999, IMG submission 89820) | Marine microbial communities from western Arctic Ocean - ArcticOcean_MG_CB8_126 | ecosystem: Environmental > Aquatic > Marine > Oceanic | place: Arctic Ocean: Canada Basin | collected...
GGTTCAATACAGATGATCTAGAACAAATTGATCAATATTTACGGAATACGCATGAAAAATTTTGGAATGGTATCAAAAAAAATATACATGATAAAAAAACCATAAGCGGGTACACAACAACAAAAAATTGTATTAAACAAAAATATCCTTTTATTGAATCAATAAATTCAATGCTCGGCTTTTGTGACGAAGTTATTGTTGTCGACGGTGGATCAACGGATGGTACGTGGCAAGCCCTTGAAGTATTAGCACAAAAAAATATTAAACTTAAGGTTCATTTAAATGAACGCGATTGGGAACATAAACGCTTTGCAGTATTCGATGGCGAGCAAAAGGCTTACGCAAGAAAATTATGTACGTCTGACTTTTGTTGGCAAATGGATTCTGATGAAATTGTTCATGAGAATGATTATGAAAAAATTACCAATATTATCAATAATTTTCCAGCAAATAACAATCTATTAGCTTTACCTGTTATTGAATATTGGGGCTCAACAAACAAAGTAAGATGTGATATTAATCCTTGGAAATGGAGACTTAGTAGAAATATGTTACATATTACACATGGCATACCATCAGGGCTTAGAAAAACAGATAGTAATGGTGACACATATGCATCATTAGGTACCGACGGTTGTGACTATGTACATTCCGTAACAGGTGAAATGATTCCGTTTATGACATTTTGTGATAATAATGTTAATCAATTAAAACAATATGTACATGATGTACCTGAAGCATTAACAAAATATAATATCTGGTTTAATAATGCGATAAACGAATTGCCTGGCGTATTTCATTATTCATGGTTTAACATTGAAAGAAAAATCTTAACATACAAAAATTATTGGAGCAAACACTGGCAATCATTATTTGACATTGAACAAATCGATACTGCAGAAAATAATATGTTTTTTAACAAATCATGGGCAACTGTTAATGAGCAAGATATTAAAGAATTGGCATTAAAACTGAAAAATGATATGGGTGGTTGGATATTTCATAGAAAAATTAACTTTAATGAAAAAACAAAACATATAATGTGCAACAAAACGCAACCAGCATGCATGGAAAATTGGACCAAAGATAATGTTACAAAATAATAATATTGGTACAAATACAAAATTTGTTTTTATAGTACCTGTTTACAATTGTGAACACACAATCAAAAAAACTATTATGTCTGTTGTGGCACAATCATATGATAGTTGGAGAATAATTGTTAGAAATGATCTATCAACAGATAATACGTTTGAAGTTGTCAACAAACTAACAAAGCAATTAGGGCTAGAAAATAAAATTACAATTACCAATACAACAGAAAAACATGGTGAGGTTCGCAACACATTAGAGGCAGCAAAAGAGATTGATGATGATGAAGTTATCTGTCGTTTAGACGGTGGTGATTGGTTGACCGAAATAGATTGTTTAGCGTTCCTTGATTACGTGTATCAATCAGAAGATCCTGCATGTTTATGGACGGCCCACCGTTGGGCATATACAGGAAAAAATATATCAGGGCCATTACCTAATAATTCAGTTAACGTATATAATGATCTGTTAGATAATTGGTGTACTAGTCATATGAAAACCTGGCGTAAAAGTGCAATGAATAATATTAATGATGCAAATTATCGCGATGCGAATGGTGATTATATTATGATTGCATGTGATAGAGCAATATATTTACCAATTTTACACAAAGCAATGTTGGACGATAAAAAAAGGCTTTTTGTTCCGCTTTGTTGTTATCATTATTCAATAGAGCTTACAAAAAAAGACTTGTTTACAGAAGATCGATCGATAAATCAAAGAAAGTCAGCAGAGTTTATTCATAATAGAGGATATATTTTAGACCTTTAATGAATGTCTGGTGATGAATTTTCGTAAATCATAAATATTTACCCAAAATAATATTTTGTGATCTTCCTGGTTTGCATCTTGCATATATGATATTGTACGTTTTTTATGTAATGTATATTCTGTAGGTCGCGACTTACCAAGTTTTCCATATTCATATACCGTTAATGATTTTTTTGTAACACTATTAACAAATGAAATATACTTTTTTGAATTTTTTTCATATACAATAATGTCACTTACTTTTAGTTTTGATATTCCATAAGCGTTTAGAACAGATTTTTTATCATTATTTTTTTTTGCCATTAATGCATGAAGCATATTCTGTATTGATGTTTGATTTTTTAATAATGACAATTCTTTTTCATCGTATACCGGAACATCATCAGCCAATGGTTCAGGCGAATTACCTACGAGCATATTATCTCGTAATCCGATATCATGTAATATTGTCTTGATAACATCTGAGGTATAGTCATATGATTTCCAGGCGTCGGCGTATTGCGTTATGTATGTTAAGTACTTGCCTTTAGTGATTACATAGGTTTGATAGTAGCCTATTAGGTTTTTAATGTGCTTCCGAAAACTTTGTTCGTTAGAATACCTTAATGAATTTGTAGTAACTAAGGACGTTTTAGGGCTATCTAATTTATCTTTTGTGACATTCCATTTTTTATTTGTGCTGATAACTTTCTTTTGCAGTTTTTCAAATGCCTTAAGCTTCTTTAAGTTTTTTGATACTGTTGATTTTTTTAATTGCATGTTTTATCCTGTTTGTTATATTATATTATATAGTAATGTTTTATGCAAATAAACAATATGTCACAGGTGATATCATAAAAATTCAATCACCTGAAAATTCTCATATACATAACATATTTTGCAATTGTAATAAAGTTGTGATTATTGTTAAAAAATCGAAATATCCAAATCAAGATACACCCCTTCAATTACAAAAGAGTATACAATATGATGAACATAAAACATGGGTAGTATGGCATAAAAACGTAGGTCATTTTAAATTAACAGAGGATTGGATGCAGGTTATTAATGATTAAGCATATATTATTATTTTCTATTATATTTATGTTTTTTGGGTGTTCTTTGCTTTCAGAATACAGCCCAACACATCAATGGACTGCAGATAAACTATTTGAACGTTGTATGGCTATGGATGCCAAGAACATAGAGAATTATAGAAAACTAAATTGTTGGATCCGGTGGACTATGATAGATAATTACGTGGCACCAAATGATCAGACAAGATACGTATATTTTAGAATGCATCAATTACTTAACAACAAAAATTAATCTATGTCCATAACGATATAGATTAAATGATCCACATATAAAACCTAAAATTTTACTTGGATATTTTTGTCTTAATGTTTTGATGTTCTTGTATTGCATTATTTTTAAGATTATTTTTTTTATTGATATATTGAAAACTATATAATGTTAATGATAATGTTAATGCTATGATTTTTAATAATAAATTTGTCGTAACAAATTCATAAGCTACATGTTTAATATTTTTGATTAACATATTTTTTCAATTATACTTGATGATATTGTTGTTGTGGCGTTTTTCTTTGGCCAATATGCTTTAACCACCGTAATAAAAATATCATTACCATGAAGCTTTCTAACTACCGATCTTATTTTGCTGTGATCAATAACAATTCCAAGATCAGATGTAATCCTGTCTTTAATCAGGCACCCTTTATAAATTTCATTAAATATTTTCATGTTACTCAATAATAATAAAATCATCCAATTTTGGTAATAACCAGAATTTTTCACCACACTCCCATTCAACCAAAACACTTAAATGGGAATCAATATATTTTACGGTACCTTGTGAACCTTTTTTAACTTTTGTTTGTTTGTACCAATGATTAATTAATGCTATTTTATTTCCTACCTGCACATTATGAAATATATTTAATTGTTTCTTTTTTCTTTTTTGGTTATGTTTTTTCTTTTTTGGTGTATCATACACAGTGTGTCTAAGTGACATTAGATTACCTTGTTTTAATTTACACTATAATAATTTAATTAATGGGTGATGCTTAAAGCATCTTGGTTCATATTTTTCTGTGCCACCAATTTCAATTAATTTTTCATGTTTTGTTTTTGATTGTTTTTTAAATGTATACTGTGCATCCTCTCCACAAATTGTACAGGCGGCCGTGCATTTGTTAATGCTTGTTGCCCATGGTAATAATAACTGAAGTTCACTGAATGCAGTAAGTTGTGCCGATAAATCAAGTGTAGAAGTAATGATATTAAAGTTGTTACAATATAACGTAATTAATGTTTTTGCAATGTTTGGAATCATAAACAATTCATCTACTGCGATGACGTCAAATTTTTGTAAATTATTTTTTTCAATATATCCAAATATTTCTTTGCCATCATTAATATTAGTTGCAGGTGAAGACCAACCGGAGTGTGTGATAATACTAGTTTCAGAATATCTAGTATCTATTTTTGGTTTAAATGTAAGTATATTTTTGTTTTGAAATTTATATTTCTCAAGTTTCATCAATAATCTTGAAGTCTTTGATGAAAACATTGGACCTGTATATACGATCAATTCATGTTTCATATATGTATGATTTATTATAACATTATAAAACTATTTTTTATAATCATTAAACCGTTTTAATCGTTTTTTATCATCACATTGTTCTGTTTGAATCCAAAATGAACTACCAGTATGTTCAACACAATTATAATCCCATCTACAAACACTTAAAAACGCAATAATATCATTATTTGTTATTTTATTGTGACCTGTATAATATTTGTGCATAATTGATTTACTATCGTCAACATGACCGATACACAATAAATGTCCTATTTCATGTATTATAATGTTTTTAAAGTCATATAACGTTTTTAATCTATCAGGAACAACTATGACAATGTTTGGTATTGAATGGTACGCGTACCCATATATTTCTGCATTTTCAGTATAATCAATTTTTTTAATTAGATTATCATTTGATGTTCCACGTATAAACGCGATCGTATTGTATTCATTGTATTGCTGATCCACATACAACGTATCAATTTTGGTATCGACTACAGAGAAGTCAAAAAGACCACATGTTATTTTTTTCCAAATATTTAATGCATCTATAATTTCTTGCTTTTCTGTTTCCGTAAAGTGTTTATCAAGCTTAATTCGCCGATGAATCATCGGCGGAAGTTGATTAAGTGTTGGAGAGTCCGTAGAATGAATAAACAAATAACTTTGTAACAACAATAAAACTATTATGATTGTTAATATATAAATTGTTATTGCTACAAATACTAACACATCAATTAATATTAATATTGATATAACTTGATGTAAATTTGATTAAAACATCTCTATGCACAAAAAAGTTTAAATGAGTTGGCATTTTCATGTAAAGGTATGAACATATACCAATAAGCTCACCTTTGTTATTATAGACACCACCACCAGAATTTCCAAAATAAAGAGGTGCTGAAATCTGTAAAACAGAAATCAACCCTTTTCCAATATCATCTTCCCTAATTCCTGCAAGATAGCCGTGAGCATATGTATATGGTATGCCAACCGTATGTCCGACAACATGTACATCTTGACCAACCTGTAATTTATCTTGCGAAATATTAACAATACTCATTGCACTATTATGTTTTTCTGCTTTGATTAATGCAATATCATTTTTTGCATCAAATCCAACAATTATTCCTTTTGCGGCCATAGCTAATTCAAGTCTACCTTCAACCAGTTTATCCGGTACATCTGATTTTTGCACAAACAACAATGTTTTATTAACTAATTTTTCATCTTCATTGTTTTCAATTTCTTCATCCGTACTGATTGATGTTATATAGGCTTGCGCGCAGTGATGAGCGGTTAAAAAATATTGTGTATCTATCCATACTCCACCACAATATACGTTGTACATATCTGTACATTTTGTATTATCTTTATTACAATCCTGCATTACTAGTGTAACTGTTGAATTTTGTAAATGTTTTATGATTGTGGTGTCATCAGCATTTGAACTTAAATTGTTTGCACTTGCACGTACATGACAGCTAACAGAAAGTAACATCATACCAATTAATATTATTATTTTTTTAAACATAAATTATTCCCTTATCTAAGACATATATTTTATTAATGCCAACACTATTCCTGTTAAAAACTGAAAACCTATCCATATCGTCACTGCGGACGTTTTAAATTTTATTAGCCCATTAACATCAAGTATCATTTGCTTTACTTGTGCCAAGCTTACAGTTTCATCTCTATTTTTTTGCCACAACTTTAATTCGGCGACGTCTTGTTTTACCGCGTTTAATTTCGCGAATTCTTCTTTTATATCTTGATTATCTTCTCGTAATGATTCATAGCTATCATTTAAACGTTCAAGTTCTTTAAGTACGTGTTGTGACCATTCGGTCCATGAATTTGAGCTATTTGTTTCCATATTTTAAGATCTCAAATATTTCATCTAAAAGTTGTTCCGAATTATTTTGATTTCGTTTTTGCAGAATTGTAATGATATTATTAAGTTTTTCCGTACTATGTTTTTCAGGATGTACTTTTTTACACAAATTATTTGTTAATTCTTTCAAAAATTTTAAATTATTTTTATATTTTGATATATTTGACATTTTTATCCTAAAAAAATAAATATATGTAAAATTAATTTTTATTTAAAACATTGATTAAAATATTTTGTCAATACCTGTATTAACTCTATTATGTTTGGCCATCCTGTAGATTTATCATCATAATGTTTTTCGGCAGGAATTGGAATCTCTGGCTTTGGTATGTTTTTGATATCATATACAATTTGAGGATATGCAATACACCCTAAGAATTTTTTATTTGTAATATCACGTGTTGTGAGTGTATATGTATTATTTTCATTACCGCCTAATGTTCTAAATGATTTTTCATCGGAACCTACTTCCGTTTCTATTCTGGCTACATGTCGCCACCATGATGTATGCTTTTTGCCAGGAACGGATCTATCGAATATTGCAAGATCCCCTTGCTGCATTGTATATTGTTTTAAACGAATTTGTTTTGCAGTTTTCCAATTTCCTATGGACATTGCATCCTGTACCAATTCAACAACTCCTGCACGATATCCGTGCGGCATTTTATCATCTTTTAAAAGTGATTGTTTTGTTGCATAACATGCTGATACGGCACACCAATTTCCGGATGAAATTCCTAATCGTTGTTCAACGCCTTTTACTTTTCTTGTGGCATAATTAAAATATTCTTTTATTTCTGGACCTGAATTTGAACCATTTGGTATTTCTTTTACGTTTTTTGCTTTTTCTGATAATGAAAAATATAATGCCCTAACACCAAGTGACTTCGTAGGATCTAACCATGGGTTTTGTGTTATACAAATGTTATCGGCAATTGCTGCAATTGTTTCTTGACCAACTTTACCATCAATGGCTATATTTTTGTTGTGCTGCCATGCCATTGTTGCATTTTCTGTTTTTTGACCAAAGTGTCCATCTACGCCTGCATCGCCCAGATCATGATTATTGGTTAATAATATTTTTTGCCATTCTTTAATATCATCACCTTTCATATTTATTTCAAGAGGACATCGCCAAGTAGCTGGATCATTTGTGATTTTTACTTTATTTTCTTCTGTAGGCGTAATATCATCTTTAAGAATTTTTAAATTAATTAATGTTCGTTTTAATAACCGACAAAATACAACCGTAGCCTGTTTTGAGTGTGCTTTTGCATTACTACCTTTATACGACCACACTTCGCATTTACCGAGTGCCATCATTGCTTCGTCATCAAGCGTACCTTCGTGGTCAAGAGCAAATTTTGTTATTAGGCGTAATGTTTTTTTTGTACTTGAAAACGTTGGCGGAGTTATTTGGGTATGTGAAAATACAGCACTAACAGCACCGGTCTTCGCGAGATTGCAATAATCTTGCCATGATACTAGTTGCCATAAAGCAGGTGGTTCTGAGCAATGTGTACCATCGGCAACAAAAATTCCATCTGGTATTTCTGAATTTAATAACAATGAACGAGGTGCTTGGCCACCTGCAGAAAAAGCACCTATTATAATTTTATCAACATCAAAACCATATTGTTTTTGGGCCCAATCAACTGTTGACTGTAGACTCAGAATGCCTGTTTTATGATTTTGTGATATTCGAGTGTAACGAGATGTCGGCATATTTGTATCATTAATGACACAAATATCATCAGGTACAATTTTTTTTAATTCACTATCAGCATATTCACCGATATAATAACAAATTAATAAATGTCTTTTTGGACCTTTACCTTCTTGTAGCGTTCTAAATTTCATAATTATATCCTCTGTCTATAAATAAATATAATTTATAAACATGAAAATTAATTATAATCCAAAACTATAATTAACTTTTATATTAAAATTTAATGTAGGTAATCCAATTTTATCTGCAAGCTTGTGTTTCACAAGATCCTTTGGCGTCAAGTACCAATCTGCTCGACCTTTTTTTTGTACGAGTTCCCAAAAATATTTATCATCTTTACCACATGTTTGGGCTAGCTTTTTATAGATTAGTTTGTTTAATCTTTCAACTTCTTTTGCAGATGCCTTTATTTCTTCGGCTTTACCAAATGACCGCGAAGAAACATCATGAATCATAATCGTTGAATGTGGCGCAACATATCTATGACCCTTTGTACCACATGCCGCAAGTATTGCGCCGCAAGACATTGCCTTACCTTCAATTATTGTTGCTACAGGTAATTCCGATTTTTCAATCATGTCTATCATATTAAGCAATGAATAAACCTGACCTCCATATGAATCTATAATGACAGGTATGATGTCTTGTCCTGTATTATGTGCCAGAATCATATTAGTTATAAACGCCGTGGCCGATGCTTCGTCAAATTTATTGACGCTAACGACAATGGGCATAGCTAGAAATTCATCTAATTTTTTAGTTTTAATTCTTTTATCGATATTATATTTAATAAGCATATTAATAACTATTTCATCTCGCCGATTTCTCTTATGCAACGCATAATATTAATACTACAATATAAAAGCGTTAATGCCATTACGACGCCTACGGCGCTTAATAACGCCGCGGCGCTTGGCTGATCATACCACCAAGCCGCGGCGCTAAATATAACAACCGTACCAAATACCGGGGTTAATATTGATTTAATGTTTGAATAATTTTCAAGTTTATAAATTATAGGTGTTAATTTTTCTAAATCAAATACAAAGTCATCTTTTAAATTATTATTTTTCATAGTGTTTTAATTTTGTAAGTATTTTTTCTTAATAACCTTTCTAATTCCTGGGTTAATTTTTAAAATTTCAGGCATAACATTATGCCTAATATGATTTCTTTTGTATTTTGTTAGTTCATTGGAAGGATCTTGTACAAACTTAACATTATGTCTTGAGGCCCATTTTAATAGTTTATTTTTTTCTGTAATAATTAATGGTCTAATTACATTTTTATTTGTTATCGGTATTAGTTTACCGATCCCATGCATTGATGAAAATATCCACCATTCCACTGCATCATCGAGATGATGCGCAGTAACAACATTTTGATGTAACGAATGAAATACATTATACCGTTCATCTCTCCAATACGCTTCACAAGACACTTTTTTATCTGTTGTATTGTATGGCCTAATAAACTTTGTAAGAAGTCCTAACTTGTGTTTGTGGGCATATGATTTTACGAATTCATATGCTTTTTTTGCATGATCTGTACCATGATGAATATGAACTAGTGAAAAATTCTTATTTGTGTTTAACAGAAAATCACAAATTACCATGGAATCAACGCCACCGGAACACGCTACAAAAGAATTAACCGGAATCTTACATGCTAATTGTAACATATTTTTATTATATTACATAATATGTTTTTTTTTCATAAAATAATAATTTATATTATTTTTCTTTTTCTTACATAAAACACTAAAAGAATAAATAATGTTATATGAAAATCATATGTTCGTGCATACCCAATGCTACACCGCGATGGACGTAATATCATATGATTTGATTTGTTAAAAACATCCAGCATATCATTATATTCGTTTTCTATCCAATCGTTATATTCGCCAGGTAATGCGTATACACTACCTCCACCACACCACTCACCTGTGTCAGGATTTTTTTTAATTAATCTTGATGCAATTCCTGTTACATAAAGATTATTGTTATGTTCTATATAAAAAGATGATCCACTATCGCCATAGCAAACGTTTGATGTTGTATTATCATCTTTACCTATTTGTATTTCATAACTATTTTTTGTTATAATTGGCGCGGAGCCATAATATAGTTTACCGCTACTGCCGACATCTGATGTTCTACCATAACCTACTAACGTTGTTTTTTTATTTATTTTTAATACAATATCATAAAGACTTGGGTGTAATAGTTGTATATCGGAACTTTGCTTGATTGGTTGGGCTAACAACACTAAACCAATATCATTCCATGGTACCAAAGCTTTATCATAAAATGGAAATATTGATATTGCCGCGACATTAACTCTATGTTTTTTAGGACAATGATTTGCATCATCACACCCGTATATTGCGTATATTGTATCACCAAACTTTGAAACAATACAATGTGCCGCAGTTAAAACTAACTGTGGTTTAATTAGCGTGCCAGTACAAAATAATGATCCGTCTTCGCGAATGAGCCCAACAGTTACAGGAAAACTTAAGTGGCGACCAACAGTACCATTGACGATTGTTGGTTGTTTTTTTGATGTATAATCTATGTTATATTCTGCGTCACCATAATCACTTTGGGCACCACAACCTATTAATGCAATACATAAAAAAAGTAATTTATAGTTTTTGATTATATTAACTATCCCGCCATAAATTATTACTAGCATATGTTAATACTTCCTCTGCCGAATTTTCATCGTACCCATATTCTTCAATCATTGTTACAACCATTTCATTATATTTTTTCTTTTGTTTATCATCGCGGGTTTTGCTTTTTGTAACAATTCTAGCCATTGATTTTACGGAACTAATTAAATAGCCTTCAATTGCTTCCTGCAAAGGTTTGTAACTACTATAGGTAACAGTTTTACCACGCCGTACTCTTGAAAACATATATGCAGTAACATCATGTCTAAATCCTTCTTTGGCACTTCCTACTATACCAATCTGTTCTTCGATTGAGCACATAAATTCTTCATCAGGATTACATTCTTCTTTTGTAATTTTATCTTTTAATAATGTTTTTGTTGTAAATGCTTCGGCGTTATCAAGATATGTATCAAATAATGATTGGGCCTGCTCTTCATATGCAATAACAAATGCCTTTGCTATTTCTGTTTCTAATATTTTCAAATATTCTGCACGAATTGTTTTTTGTAATATTTCTAAACAATGCTTTTTAAATTCTTCGTTAATGATTTGTTCCTGTACCTGTGTAATTAACGAGTCAATCACAGACATCGGTGTAATCATATTTTTATCTGAGTCAGATAATGCATTATCAACAGCTTTCATTACAAATCTTGTAGATATACCTGACATACCTTCATGCTGTGCTTCATTTTTAAGATCATTAATATCAATGTTTTTAACACGGCCATGTTCTAAAATATCGTCACCATTATATATTTTCATTTTTGTCAATAAATCACATTTTTGAGATGATTTTAACCTTGACATTACGGAAAACATACTGGCAATCTCTAATGTATGTGGGGCTATATGCGAGTCAAAATCTGAAAGTCCTAATAATTTTTTATAAATTTTAACTTCTTGATCAAGCTCTAAAACATATGGAACATTTATTTTGACAATCCTATCAAGTATTGCTTCATTTGTATGTTCTGATTGAAATTTGTTCCATTCGGCTTCATTACAATGTGATAACAAAACACCATCAAAATATATCATTGCGTTTTTACCTGGGCTAGGTACTCTTTTTTCTTGAGTTGCAGTAATCATTGTATGTAAAAATTCAATTTCATTTTTAAATACCTCAACAAATTCTACAATACCTCTATTTCCTGCATTAAACGCGCCATTTAATGATAATACACGAGGATCATCTTCCGGATATAAATCAAGCTTCGATATATCTTCAGAGCCAATTAGTACAGAAACATCCTGACTGTTTGCATCCATTGGTGGGATTGATGCAATCCCACGTCTATTGCGCTGTGAAAACGTTGATTGAGTAACGATAACATCCTCATATTTATTATTATATTCATGAGCTAAATTGTGTTTACATATAGGACATAAATCACCCTCAATCTTTACGTCTAACATTTCTTCAAATTGTTTGCGCAAGCTTCTTGGAACTAAATGTAATGGTTCTTCCTGTATTGGACAACCTTCTATATGATATATAGGTGAGGCAAGTTCTTCAAGTGCTGTTTTAATATGCTCCGTTAATGCCGATTTTCCAGCACCAACAGGTCCCATCAATAATAGCACCTGCTTACTTTCTTCGCCGCGCAAAGAAGCTGATCTTAGAAATCGCATAAGCTTTGCTATAACCTTTTCTGTACCAAAAAAATGCTCAGAAAAATATTTATATACCTTTATAGATTCAGAATTAAATATTTTATTGTATCTTTTATCATGCTTTTCTATGGTAGTACCACCTACACTCATGATTGCGTCATATAACGTTTTATGTGATAATTTTGTAATACTTGGATTTTTACCTACTATTTCAACATAGTCAATAAATTTCCCTTTAAACTTATTATCTTGCTTTGTTGAGCGCTGGTGTTTTATGATTTTTAAAAATTCTGATTTTGTTGTCATTACCCTGCCTAAGATATGTTGTTAATTAATAAATAATAAACAGTATTAATTTTATTATAAATTATAGTCTTATAATTTTTTTATTGTGTACTGTTTTTAATTCTATATTTGATTGCCACAATGTTTTAATATGTTCAATTGTGTTTTTTGCATACGTAAATTCTAATTCTCGACCGTCATAATCATGAACTAAGTACAATTTATTTGCCGCTCCTATATTATTAACGTAGATTTTTGGAATTGAATTAATACCAATGTTTTTTATAAAATGCTTTTTTACGTGGCGCCAACCATCTTCATCTGATACATCGGCGACCTTATATTCGTTATCAAATTTTGCGTATGTAAATAAATTTAATTCTCTACATATATCAATATCTAAATATTGTCGTATAAAACTTTCATCATGCATTGTTTCCCTGGCAATAAAGCATTCTTCCATGCCATATAATTTTTCTATGTGCTTAAACATATAAAATCCTAAATAATAAGGATTAATTTGCCCAACATGAGGAGCAACAACTTGATTATGAGATTTTAAAAATGGTATATGATATTTTTCAGGTAAATCTAATTCATGACAAAGTCTATAATGCCAGTAAGATGCCCATCCTTCATTCATGATTTTTGTTCGAATTTGTGGAATAAAATATTGCGAATGATCTCTTACGATCATTATAACATCCTTTTCCCAATCCTCTAGTTTGGTGCAGTGTTCTGCGATAAATCCTAGTAGATCATAATCATGCTCTAGCGGAATTTGATTAATATCGAAATTATCGTATTTATTATCTTTGTCTAATTTTATTTTTTCAATATATTGTTTTTTTAAATCAGCACTAGGTTCACGCTTTTTGTAATGCGCGTAATTATGAAACTGTAATGCATGCGCAGAATCCAATATACTCTCTAAACGCGCACTATCAATACTTGGATCTTCTTGATATTTTTGTATTCGTTTTTTATAATTTTTAAATTTTGTTACAACTATATTTGGTTGTGTATGTTTAAACGTAAGGTTGTTTTTAAAAAAATCTGAATGCCCTACACAATGTGCCATAATTAATATCTGAAGATACGCCGGATTTTCAAGCATTAAATATGCAATCGACGGATTTGAATTAATTATTAGCTCGTATGGTAGCCCCTGCGTTCCAGAATTATATAATTGATGTGTTCTTTCAAATGATTTGCCAAACGACCAATGATCATAATGCGTTGGCATACCGGAATATGTCATATTACCAATCATTTCGTAATAATCACATGTTTCATAAAGAATAGGATACCAATCAAGTGAATGTTGTTTTGCTAGTTGACAAATTTTGTCATCCCACTTTTCTAATAGCTCAAAATCCCAGTCAGACATTATATGGCTCCAAACAGTTCTTTAAATGATGGCCAAATTTCTTCTTTACGCGTAATTTGTACCATTTTAAATTTTTGATTACTAATTTGTTGATAATTAATCGACAATCGACTATTGACATCTGTGTATAACATTGTAGACAAAACGTTTTGTGGTATAACTTCTATATAACAAAACATTTGCGACACATTCATTAATTCACTTGCTTTTACTAACGTTTTGCTCATATCATGAGACCAATTATCACCATCAGATGTTTGAAATACATATATGTTCCATGCGTCAGGATGAAAGCGGTGATTAATTATTTCTTGGCATTTTTCTAATCCACTTGAAACTAAAGTGCCACCACTATTACCTCTGGTGAAGAATTCATGTTCGTTTACTTCTTGGGCGACTGTATCATGAGATATAAAAACTAATTCAACATTTTGATATTTGTGCTTAATAAATTGAAATGCTAAGAAATCGAAGCTTTTTGCTAAGAATTTTTTTTCTTGATTCATAGAATAAGAAACATCCATAATAAAAAATACAACTGCATTACTTGATTCTTTTTGTTTAGGTTTAATATGTCTATAGCGTAAATCATCTTCATGAAACGGAACGCGCTCCGCTTCATCATAGCTATCATTTGCTTTGCGGATTCGTTTTAATGAAAGTTTACGTTTAATTTTTTTCTTTATTGTTTCTTTTTTATCTAGTCTTGGACGAATTCCTTTGCTTCTGTACCCATGACGTTGCGATTTTTCTGAAAATATTTTTTTAATCCGTTTTTTATCTAAGTCAGGTAATTCAAATTCATCAAATAAATAACTTGCCAATTCTTCGAGTGAAATTTCAACTTCATAATATTCCACTCCTTCTTCGTTTCCTGCTCCACCATCACCGGAGGTGTTACCATCTTTTTGTGTTTTGCCGATCGTTTGTCCTTGCGAAATATCTTTATTTTTTGCAGAGCCAATTTGTTTATTTTCACTATTTTCGCCATAAATAAATTTATATTCTTTTATACCTTTTACAGGTATCTTTATTTTTTTATCTCTGTTTTCTCCAATAATTGTTTCATTTGATACAATATCGTATAAACCGTCTTTAATTGCACGTTCAATTTTTTCTTTATGACGGCGGCGATCGGCGACGGAGCGATCGGCAGAGGTAGGATGTTTTTTAAATATTGACATGTATCTTATAATTATATACCAACATTCAACTATATTAGATGATATAGTTGTGTCGTAATAAATTCATGAAAATGATTAACGTTTGTACATGCGTCCTTTAGAACATCAACAACATTATTGTATCTATAATCTGTCTGTGAAACATTTAGTAGCACCGCAATTTTAATAGATTGCGTATCAATTAAATTTGTTATAAGTTCTGACGTAACATCGGTACCATCATCTAATGTTACGTTGTGTTTAACCCATTGCCAAATCAAAGTCCTGGAAATTTCAACAGTAGCAGCATCTTCCATGAGATCATTAATAGGAACGCAGCCTGTACCATTAATCCAGTTGAACATATAAATTAATGATATATCAATATTGTTTTTGATCTCGTCGAGGGTCTTGTTTCCTTCAGGTATTACTAGTAAATCTTGGGCACTCAAGTTAATATCATTTTTACTGTTTGTAATTTGATTATCTCCGTCTATATTTTTTTCAAATATATCCTTTGCTAATCCAACCAATCCAGGATGAGCAACCCATGTTCCATCATGTCCATTATTAACTTCTGTTAATTTGTCTTGTGTAACTGCGTTCAGTGCCGCAGTATTTTTTTCTTCATTATTTTTAACAGGTATAAATGCCGACATCCCACCAATTGCTTGTGCGCCGCGGCGGTGACATGTTTTTACTAGTAATTTTGCATATGAGCTCATGTTATGTTTTGTCATCGTAACATCTGTTCTATTAGGCATTACAAAATTAGGATTGTTTCTATGTTTTTTGATAAAACTAAATATATAATCCCACCTACCACAATTTAATCCGGCAGAATAATTTCGAAGCTCATATAAAATTTCATCCATTTCAAATGCCGCAGTAATAGTCTCAATAAGGACGGTTGCTTTTATAATATTGTCAGGCGCGCCTAAAGCATTTTCTGAATACTTAAATATATCAGCCCATAATCTTGCCTCTTCGTGATTTTCTAACTTTGGTAAATAAAAGGCAGGTGTTTTATTTTGTCTAAAAAGTTCGCAACCATTATGAAAAAAATACAAACCAAAGTCAACCAACGATGCAGATAAAGGTTTACCATTTAAAGTGATGTGTTTTTCAACTAAATGCAATCCTCGAGGTCTAACGAATAATGTTGCAATATTTTTGTTTAATTTATATGTTTTGTTTTTTGATTCATTAAAGTATGTAATTGTTTTTCTTGTTGCATCACATAAATTAACATGACCATTAATTATGTTATCCCATGTTGGAGAATTTGAATCTTCAAAATCAGCCATGAAAACATCGGCACCAGAATTTAGTGCATTAATAATCATCTTTCTTTCTACTGGACCTGTAATTTCAACATGCCGTTTTGATAAGTCATTGCGCAGTGGCGCAATCGACCATTTGGAATCACGAATATGTTTTGTATTTTCTAGAAATTTTAAATTGTATCCTTGGTTTAATTTTTCCTGTATTGTATTCCTTTTTAATAAAAGTTTTTCAATACGAGGCTGAAATCTATCTACAAGACATATTAAAAATTCTAAAGCATTATTACCTAATAAAAGGGCCTGATCTTCATTTTTTGGCGCAGGAAAATTTAAATTAAGATGTTTTTTTGTTGTAAATATTTTTGTCATTTATAAAATTGTTCCGATTCTGTTGATTCTTCGAGCGCAATAGTTGATGATTTGCCACCTGATATTGTTTGGGCTATGGCATCAAAATAACCTGTTCCTACTTCACGTTGATGCCTGACAGCCGTATATCCTGATTGTTCTGCGGCAAATTCTTTATTTTGCAAATTTGAATATGCAAACATTCCTGTATTTTTATATTCTGCTGATAATTCAAACATACCAAAATTTAATGAATGCCATCCTGCAAGTGTTACAAACTGAAATTTATAACCCATATCATTTAATTTATTTTGAAATTCACGTAATTCTGATTCACTTAAATGTTGACACCAATTAAAAGATGGCGAACAATTATATGCTAATAACTTATTAGGGTATTTTTCATGTATTGCGCTCGCGAATTGTTGGGCCTGCTGTAGGTTTGGTTTTGATGTCTCCATCCACAACACATCAGCATATGGTGCATACGCTAATCCTCTTGCAATCGAGCGTTCAAGGCCTGTACCACCAAGCCTAAAAAAACCTTCTGGGGTTCGTTCACCTGTAATAAATTGTTGATCATAAGGATCAATATCTGATGTAATTAATTTTGCACTATCGGCATCGGTTCTTGCAATTAAAACCGTAGGAACGTCCATGACATCCGCCGCTAGGCGCGCCGCAGTAAGGGTTTTAACGAAATGTTGCGTCGGCACCAAAACCTTACCACCTAGATGACCACATTTTTTTTCACTTGCAAGTTGATCTTCAAAATGTACCCCCGCCGCTCCCGCTTCAATCATTGCTTTCATTAGTTCAAATGAATTTAAGCTTCCACCGAATCCGGCTTCGGCATCTGCAATCGCTGGAACGTACCAATCAATTGAAGCTTCATCACAATTTTCTAGTTTATCAACCTGATCTGCTCGGGTTAAGGCATTATTTATTTTTTTTACTAAATTTGGTACGCTATTTACCGGATATAAACTTTGATCTGGATAAGTTGTATTACTTAAATTTGCATCTGCAGCAACTTGCCAGCCGCTGACATAAATTGCCTTAAGACCTGCTCTAACTTGTTGAACCGCTTGATTTCCTGATAGCGCACCTAATGCCGTTGTTTTGTTATCTTTGTTTAATAGTTTCCAAAGTTTTTTTGCGCCGGATGTGGCTATTGTATGTTTAACAATCAGAGAAGGTTGTAACTTTGTTACATCATTTGCAGAATAATTCCGAACAATACCAAACCATCGATTTTTCATTTATTACTTTCCTATTAAGATAATGTGTTAATATGTGATTATAATATAAATGTCTTATATTATTTAATGTCTTGAAAAAAAATACCAATTTCTTTTATTATATTCCACCAACTGTTCTGAGAAAATTGTTTAACATGTGGTTGTATTGGTGGCCCGGAGTTAATTAGAAATTTATTACATGCCTTTAATAAATTAAGCATATTATTATTTTGATGCCGCAATTGTTGTAACTCAGTTTCAATATCTTTTGTTAAAAATTTTATTCCCATAACATTACAAACATCTTTGATATCTTGTAGTGTTGCAGGTTTTTCAAGATTATGACATCGATTACGAACGTATAGTTCTACTTGAACATCAAATACTGCGTTAATTGTTTTAAGACGGATACATTTTGCTGGAGTGGAAGGGGTCGAACCTCCGACCGGATGGTTAACAGCCATCTGCTCTACCAACTGAGCTACACTCCAATTTTGTCATTATAATTATAATATACAATAAAAATAATTGCGCTGTATAAAACATTATTATTTTAATAATGTTTTTAATATTCTCGTAGCAACAATATATGGATCTGCGTTTGCGGCCGGCCGACGATCTTCTAAATACCCATATCCAGCCAAAGCAACATGATTGGGGATCCTTATGGACGCGCCTCTATTGTTAACACCAGATTTAAATTCGGTGTACTTACAAGTTTCATGTAAACCTGTCAACCTATCGTCATTCCCAGCACCATACTGTGACATATGCTCTGTATGACTTTTTTTTAATTTAACACAAATCTTCCGTATATTGTTAAGTCCATTTTTTTTATTGCGAGTTAATGAAGTTGAAAAATTTGTATGCATACCAGAACCATTCCAGTTGCCTAAAATAGGTTTTGGTGAAAAATCTACGCTAACGTTATGATTTTCTGCAATTCTTGTTAATAACAATCGTGCCAGCCATAAATGATCTGATGCCATAAGTGGATCTGCTTTGAGATTGTTGCGCGAGTCACTAGATATATTTCTATGACCAACTTGAAATTCCCATTGTCCTAACATAACTTCGGCATTGGTACCATAAATTAATAGATTTGCATCCAAACAAGAATATAAGTGTTCAATTGATATTTCTCGTTGCGCAACGTTTTCTACACCGTTGCCGCAATAATATTGGCCTTGTGATTCTGGATATCCTTTTTTTGGCCAACCACATATTCTATTTGTGTTATTATCTATTAATACGTATTCTTGTTCAAACCCCCACAATGAATCAAGTTCGTTACCACCTTTATTTATCACATCCCGCAAAGATGCTCTAAAATTTGACGAATGAGGTGTTGTCATGTTTGATTTCATGACTTCACATAATACAATTATAGAATTATGTTCTAGGGGATTTTTTATATATCTAACAGGTATTAATACAAGATCAGAATCAGAGCCTTCTGATTGTTCTGTACTTGACCCATCAAACCCCCATGGATGAATATCAATTAGATTTTGTACGTTTTCAATAACTTTAATTTTTGATCTTAATTTTTGTGTAGGTTTGCAACCATCAAGCCACACATACTCAGCTAATACCATAATTTATTATATTTCTTGTTCAAGTTCTGATAAAATATTTTTTAATATATCTGCAGGCAATTTATCAATAACCAAATCAAATATATTTTCAAGCCCATATTCATTTACCAGATCATTAATTTTTTCCTTTAAATCTTCAGATAAACGATTATTTAATTCAAATTCGTCCATAATAAACTATCCCCTTTACAAAAAAAACAATACGATACATATCGTATTGTTTTTAAGTATAACGTCACCTTGATTAATTTATACGTAAACTAATCAAACTAAGCCATGCGTCCTAAGTACCCATAGACCAACAGCAACCGCTACCGCAACTGCGGCTTTCTTTTTGTGCGTTACTAACATATCCCACGCTTTATTTACAAGTTCCATAATATACAACTCCTTTATGTTTGTTATACGTAGTTTATAATTTATAACATTTTAAATAAATGTTTAATTTGGTGTTTCTTCAAACCAATTTTTATTAA
>Ga0114999_10003350_pt1 | contig 20169 bp, 29 predicted proteins | sample ArcticOcean_MG_C_3_FD_89820 | JGI IMG/M metagenome (GOLD analysis project Ga0114999, IMG submission 89820) | Marine microbial communities from western Arctic Ocean - ArcticOcean_MG_CB8_126 | ecosystem: Environmental > Aquatic > Marine > Oceanic | place: Arctic Ocean: Canada Basin | collected...
CTCCACTCCTCTCCACTCCTCTCCTCTCCTCCTCTCCTCCTCTCCTCTTTCCTCCGCCCTGCCTCGCTTACTCTGGTCGTACCCGTCACTTCACATCCCTATGAACGAGGCACGGTTTCCGGTGACCTGTGGTCGGTTAGGCGACTCAGCCTGAAAAAGGTCAGGTTTTGCCTTCTTGCGGTACCCTGTGATTAACTCGCGCGGATTCGCGGCACAAGGCCATCACTGACCCCGTAACGCGACTTTCGGCATTTGCCAGGAACACATCCGGGGACGAGAACCCGCAAAATGCGCCTGTCGGGCGGCAACTTTCAGCAAGAATCGGAGAATGACATGGGACTTCTGGACGGAAAGGTAGCACTCATTACAGGTGCAGGCGGCGGACTCGGGCGCACCCATGCCATGCAGATGGCGGCGGAAGGCGCGTCGATTGTGGTCAACGACCTGGGCGGTGCGCGTGATGGAACCGGTGCCGGCAGTAACATGGCAGACACCGTAGTCGATGAAATCAAAGCTGCTGGTGGCCAGGCGGTCGCCGACTACGGCAACGTCGCTGACGCTGCCGATGCGAAGGCAATGATCCAGACCGGAGTAGACAGCTTCGGCAAAATTGACATCATGGTCGCCAACGCTGGCATATTGCGGGACAAGTCCTTCAAGAATATGACCGACGACATGTGGAATGTCGTGGTCAACGTCCACCTCACCGGTACCTACCTGACCGTCAAGGCCGCTTACGACCAGATGCTCGCCCAGGGCAACGGCGGGTCGATTACGGTCACTAGCTCAACTTCGGGTCTGTTCGGCAATTTCGGGCAGACGAACTATGGCGCAGCCAAGGCGGGGATCGCAGGACTTGCCCGTTGTCTATTCCAGGAGGGCCTCAAGTATGGCGTGCGGGTCAATGTACTGGCTCCCGCCGCCTTTTCCCGTCTGACAGCCGACATCTTTCCCGAGGGTCAGAACGTCGAGGAAAACATGGCCCCGGACAAGGTTTCACCCATGGTCGTTTGGCTCGGGTCCGATGACGCGAAGGACGTGACGGGCCGCACCTTCCTGGTTTCCGGCAACAACGTTCGCCTCTTGTCCTGGCAGTCCCACGAGCTTGCCAATCGGGAAAACAGCGAAGCGGCATGGAGCCCCGCGGAAGTCGGCCAGGAGATCCTTCGCCACTTCGAGTCATGGCCCAAAGGCACACAGCCCACCGCGAGGGAATTTTGATGAAAGATCGCTACGGTGATGTTGCAATAACGCTACTGGACGGCTTTGTCGCCCAGTGCGAAATCCAGCGCGGTCCAAACAACTTTTTTGACGTCGAACTCATCCAGAGCCTGGCAGAAGCATTCGACGATCTGGACAACAATCCCGACTGTCGCACCATCGTGCTCTGCTCGGAAGGCAAGCATTTCTGCGCGGGTGCCAACTTTGGCGGTGGTTCGAACGCGCGCCGGGCAGCGACCGAACCTGGAACAAATCCACTGTATTCAGAAGCAGTGCGTCTGTTCCGGGCGCGCAAACAGGTCGTTGCCGCGGTTCAGGGCGCCGCGGTCGGCGGCGGCTTCGGACTTGCCGTTATGGCGGACTTTCGAGTCGTCTGTCCGGCCACCCGAATGACGGCGAATTTCGTCAAGCTGGGATTTGTTCCGGGCTTCGGCCTGACCCATACCTTGCCCGGAATCATAGGGCAGCAAAAGGCAAACCTCCTCTTTTATTCCGGCCGACGAATTAATGGCGAGACCGCATTTGAATGGGGTCTTGGCGATGTCTTTGCGGACACGGCGGACGTCCGTGACAAGGCCATCGAACTCGCTCGCGAGATTGCCGAGAACGCGCCGATCGCGCTCATGTCTGTGCGCGAGCAGATGCGTCCCGGGCTCGCCGATGCGGTGAAAGCGGCCACCGACATCGAGAATGCAGAGCAATACCGACTTCAGCAAACGGCGGATCACAAGGAAGGCGTCAAGGCTGTTGCTGAGCGCCGGGTCGGTAATTTTACGGGAAGTTGATCGGGCCGTCGTGCACAAATAGTCCGTATCGACGCGGTGATCGCATCCGGTTGTGTCACCGCTCGCCGGCAATTGCCCTGAGTTCAAAGACGAGATCGCTGGTGTCACCACCGATTCGTTCGATGTGCCGCCATTCTTCCGAATCAGGGCGCGCGCCTGCCTCAATGAGGCAGCGGAGGGCCGCCGGGGCCCAACAATGAATCGCATACCCAAGCGGCGACTCGTGACCGTGTTGGTCGAAAAGGCCGGGCGAGTCCCGGATCTGGGCACAAACGGCTGCTATATCATCCAGGATGATCATCGCGGCCGGTGTTGGGCTCGCGCCCGCCTCGAGCAAAGACCGAATAATGTCAGCATCACACCCCTGAGACAGCGCGTGCAGGCATGCCGTGCCAAACGGTGTCTGGCCATCGTTGCAGGCCTGATTGGGACGCGCGCCGTGGTGCAGAAGGTAGCGAACGACAGCCAATTGATTGCTTCGCGCCGCATGGAAAAGCGCCGCTCGTCCCTCGCGGTCGAGTCGGCCAACCCGGGTCCCTGCGGCGATTGCCGCACCAAGACGAGAGACGTCTCCGATCTGCGCCAACGTGCCGAGGTCAGGCACCGCGCCATGGTCGATGAGCAACTTCACAACACCCGTCGCCGGCGCTGATTTCCAGGGCCCTGCGTGGAGCACGAGGGCGATCGGTGGCCGGCCCCGTGAGTCGACAGCGTTAACATCTGCGCCCTCGGCAACAAGCCAAATCGCAAGTTCCTCGTTGCCCCGCTCAGCGGCGCCATGCAGCAGAGTCATGCCGCTCTCGTCCAGGGATGCAGATCGTGCGCGGCGCGTCGGACCGACGCGTGGGTTGCGTCTTTGGGCAATTGCAGACGGGCTGAAAATTCGCTCACATTGTGACCATTATCGACGAGTCATGGCGAGCATGCGGCCTGGATGCCAGAGGACCGGACATTGGTCGATCAAATGGTGGGGTCCGCCATTTCAGTTGCCCAGCGTCCCAGCGAGGAATGTCAAAAGCTCGCGCCAGGCGGCCTCGCTCACCTCGGGCCGGTATCTCTCCGGCGAAGGGAAGTTCTGGAACGCGTGCCCGGCCCCATCGTAGCGGTGAATGGTGCAATGGACCCCTGCCCGCACGAGTGCCGCCTCATAGTCGTCGACGTCCGCAGGGGAAGGGTTTTGGTCGTCGTTGCCGAAAAAGCCCGCTACCGGGCATTCGATCTGATCGGCGAGGTCAATCGGCGGCGGATTGCCCTCGCCCATCGGCAGCTTGATGCGCCCACCATAGAATATGCCGCAGGCATGGAGACCCCGGAGATGACACGCTCCGAGCCACGCGACTCTTCCCCCCCAGCAATGGCCGAGTATGCCAACGCGTGAGACATCCCCTCGCTCCAACAGGACATTGTGGGCGGCGGTGACGTCCGCGACCATCCAATCGTCACGGCTCTGGTCGCGCTTGACGCCGATGTCGGCGTCTTTGTCCCACCAGTGAAAGATGAATGGCACGACCACGACATAGCCAGAAGCGCACAGTTTAAGGGCCGCTTGCAGTGTGAACTCGTCATTCTCGATGCCCGTGTGCCCCACCGGAATGTGTTGCGCGAGAATGACCCCGGAAAAGGCCCCTTACCCTCCGGCGTGTAACAAAAGACCTCCATATCGCTACTGGTCTCGCCACACGTGACTCGCTTGACTTTGATCTCATACGACATAGGCATCCCGCGACCTGTCTTGTTTTGTAAATTAAATGGCGTAGCGGTTAATCATTCAATCATTCAATCAATCAACCGAAGGTGCCGGCAAAAGGGCTTGCGGGAAAGCGACTGGCGAATGCCTCGCCGCCTGCGAGGGCCCAGGCCCGATGCGATTCGGGAACAAAGCGTATCGCGCGCCAATCCGGATCAAACGGCAAGTCGACATACTGTGGATACTTGTCGATCAGCCGCTCCGCCAAAACGTCGTTACCCCTGGTGAGCGATGCGTTCCCATTCAGGCGCAGCCACCACAGTGCGTCCCAGTCATCGCTGTAATTCTGCAACAGCATGACGCAGGCCGGATTACGCTCAAGATCATGCTCACGCTGCAGGCTCACCTGCCCCCGCGCCGTCTTCGGCTTGCCATCGACAGGCAGGACGAGATCATCGCCATCCGCAACAAATACATCGGGCACCGAGTGTAACTGTGCGCCCATTGTGGTCAGCGTGGCGACTGGCCAGGCCTCAAGGACCCGAGCGAGCAAAGCCGGTGGTAAAAGCATGCGCCATCATAGACTCGGCCATCCATTTCATCGAGTGCTGAGGTACCATCCCCTGCCCGTGATCCGGTGCGCCGGCGAACCACCCGACGAGACCGCAACCCACCTCGACGCCAGGAGGCAACAATGATTCTTTGGGGCCGGAAAAACTCGATGAACGTGCAGAAAGTGACGTGGGCGCTCGAGGAGCTTGGCATCGACTGCGTCCGGCACGACGTTGCCGGTTCGTTCGGCCGGACCGACACACCGGAATATATGGCGATGAACCCCAACAAAGTTGTGCCGACACTGCAGGACGGCGCACTGACACTCTGGGAGTCCAACGCGGTCGTTCGCTACCTTGCCCGCACCTACGACAACGGCACGCTCCTGCCGGCCGACAAAGCGCAGGCGGCGCTCGCCGATCAGTGGATGGAGTGGATGACAAGTACGCTCGTACCATCCTTTTTCAAGATATTCCTCAACAAGATTCGACTGCCAGACGGGAATGCTGCACTCTTGGCCGAGGGCATCGCTGGCTGCGCCCAGCAGTATGCACTGCTCGACCAGCACCTGGCGTCCAACCGGTACGTTGCGGGCACCGACTTCAGCATGGGCGACATTCCCATCGGGGCGACCCTATACCGTTACTTCAACATGGATATCGAAAGGCCATCACTGCCCAATCTCGAAGCATTTTATGCCCGGCTGTGCCAACGCGAAGCCTACGCCGAACACGTCATGATTCCGTTTGGCACGAACGCCGCTGAATGGCTGCAGTTGGAACAAGCCGGAGCCGCCGATTAGATCGCTGCCATTCCTGCCTCGCAGCGTGGGGGCGGACCAAAGCAGAAGGAGTCGATTTCCAGGTGCCCGCGCTCCATTGCGGAGACGGCACGCTGATCGCGAGGCGTGTTGTTTTGTTGTCTCTTCCCCAAGGCGCACAAGCAGACCAAAAGAGTGTTCGAGGCGATACGCCGTGCGTGACTATGGCCGACTCGACGTGCCGCAACTGACGCGGCAGTCGAAGTGCTGGTTCGGACCACACAATCATTCTATGCTCGGCAGGAAACCTGAACGGAGGCACTCGGTTTGATCAATATGAGGATGACTTTGGTCGGGGTCGCGGGTTGCCTCGCGATCGCCGCGACGTCGGCGTTCGCCGACACTGCTCGTGCGCGCCTGCTCGCGACGGATGACGGCCGACAGGTCGGGGATGTCGTGCTGACCGCGAATGCTAAATCGCTCAGCATCTCGGCACGCCTGACCGGTGCGCGACCTGGCCAGCATGGATTCCATATCCACGAGTTGGGCGACTGCGATAACGGTGGTAAGGCGGCCGGCGGTCATTTCAATCCGCGCAAGACCGCTCATGGACTCTTCACACGGGACGGCAAACGGAAAGCTCACGGCGGCGACCTTGGCAACATCACGATCGGTCCTGACGGGAACGGGACCCTGCAGGCAGAGGTGAAAGGCCTCACCCTGACGACGGGCAGAATGAGTGTGGCCGGCCGGGCATTCATTGTACACGCGAAGCCAGATGACTACGGCCAGCCGACCGGCAATGCCGGGCCCCGAGTCGCCTGCGGGCCGATCGTCCTTACTGCTCCCGAGGCTGCGCCCTCACCCTAACTCGTCGCACCGAGCAGTGGGGTCGCTGTGGCGATGACCGAATCAGTCGGCGCGAAATCGGTCAGTCGAACATGATCACGCTGCGCGCCACTTCGCCAGTTTCGAGCAGGTCAAACGCCTCGTTGATCTGCTCGAGTTTGATCCGTTGCGAGATCAGTTGATCCAGATGCAGCCGACCCTGCAGATAGAATTCGACGTACCGCGGCATGTCGACGCGAAAACGGTTGGACCCCATACTTGAGCCCTGAATGCGTTTCTCCTGCAGGAAATCCGCTCCGCGCAGGTCCACGGTCAGTTGCGGGGGGATCATGCCGATCACGGTCGCCGTCCCGCCCCGTCGCAACATCTGGAAAGACTGCTCCGCCGCAATCTTGAGGCCAATTGCCTCAAAGCTGTAGTGCACGCCGCCACCAGTCATGTCCATGACCGCTTCGACCGGATCACATTCACTCGCATTGACCGTATCCGTTGCGCCGAACTCGCGTGCAAGTTGCAACTTGGAGTCGAGCATATCGATGGCGATGATGCGGCCTGCACCGCCGATCAACGCCCCGTTGATCACCGACAGTCCGACCCCGCCGCAGCCAATGACTGCGACCGTGCTGCCCGGAACGATGGCTGCTGTATTGAGTGCTGCGCCTGCCCCGGTAGTAACACCGCATCCGATGAGAGCAGCACGATCGAGAGGCATGTCCTCGCGGATCTTCACGAGCGAGTGTTCGTGAATCAGCATGTACTCGGCAAACGAACCGAGGCGCGCAAACTGACGCAGAAACTCGTCGCCCTTGTGTAGTCGAGGTCCCTCGTCAGACGCTCGATTGACCTCGGGTTCCTGGCACAGGACCATCCGGCCTGTGATGCAGTCCTCACAGTGGCCGCAGAACGTCGACAGACACGTGATCACATGATCGCCGCGCTTCACATAGGTGACATCAGAACCAACCTCCTCGACGATACCCGCCGATTCATGGCCGAGAACCATCGGAAACCCGGCAGGCCAGGTACCATTGTAGAAGTGCAGATCACTGTGGCAGACACCGGCCGCCACCACCTTGACAACAACCTCCTTCGCTTTGGGGCCATCGATTTCAACGTCTTCGATCGTCTGGTCCCGCACGCCTCTCAGTACTGCTGCTTTCATGAATCCGCTCCTGGTACGGCTTGAAGGACATCAATATACACCTCTGCGCACCAATGACGATCTGTTTGCATCAGGTCCGGCGGGCGACCATAACGGTCACCTGTTGGGTCAGTACCTGATTGCCGCCGCCGTCTGTCAGTTCGTCCGCGAGCGTGACGATGCCGACGTCACTACGACTCGATGGCTGGCGCCGATCCACACAAGTGTGTGTCGTACGTGAGTACAACATCGGCCCTTGTGGGATTGGGCAGGCGGATCTGATCCTTGCCCAGCATTGCTGCAATCTGGATGCAGTCCTCATGGTCAAAAAAGAGGCGTGTCGCGATGGCAAAGAGATGCAGCGACGACGCCACGAGTCCGCCGAAGATGGAAGCCCTAGCGGCTGCCGGGTCAATGTGGAATGGCTGAGGATCCCAGACACGGGCGAACTCGATGATCTCCTCAGCGGACAGCCGCCAGGTACCTACGAGGCTCCGATAGCCAACGTCGATGTCCTCGAAATACTTCGCGATGCGGCTCTCCCCCTGACGAATTTGGCAAGCATACCGCGCCTGCCGCGTCGTGAGTGTGCTGCGTCGAGACCCGCGCATCGCAACCCCGGTTTAAACCAGCGCAACATCTGCTTTCCCGAGTTGATCGGGTCAGTCGGTCAACGGCTTGTCGCGCAAACGTTTGAGGGAGCTTCGTCGACTCTTGATGTTGAGGCGACGCTTCACCGATGCGCGTGTGGGCCGGGTCTTGACCCGACGCATGGTTGGCTTCTGCGCTCGCGCCAGGATCTCCGCAAGTCGTGCCAGTGCTTCGCGCTTGTTCTGATCCTGGCTACGGTGGTTCTGAGCCTTGATAACGATCACACCGTGCCGATTGACGCGTGCATCGCGCAATCTGAGGAGACGCTCCTTGACGACCGGCGGCAAGCTTGAGTTTTCCACGTCATAGCGGAGGTGGATCGCCGACGACACCTTGTTGACGTGCTGTCCACCGGGGCCGGCCGCGCGTACGGCGTTGAACTCCAGCTCTGCGGCCGGGATGTCTGTAACGGTGATCATAGGTTCGCGTGCAGCGGTATCGCTGACAAAGTAGCTCGTGTCTAGTTCGTGGGATGTCGGCTTGGAAGCAAACCTCGCGCCCTCTTTTCGCAGAAAATAGCCCCGCAGGTTTTGCAGAAAAATAGCCCAGCAGAAAATGGCCGTGCCTCCTGTACTCGCCAAGGAAGTCAATGGCGCTGGCGCGCATCCTGATCGGCAATCCAATCCTGAGCTTCTTCCTTGCCTCTGAACACTCTGAAGTCGATGTCGCCGATGAGTTTGAGTATTGTGAGGTACACGCGGACCAACTGGAAGTCTGCCGCCCTTGACGTCACCAGGGCCGCCTTGAAGCCATCTCCACGCTGGGGCCCGAAGTCGCGCAGCGACGGCAGCTTTCGAATCTCGCGACGCGGGCGTCTGGTCAGGTCAATGCATACCCCTGTAGAGCCCCATGGAGCGAGCCGGCTGGCTCACCGACACGTTTTTCGGGCTGTGCAGTGGTTCGATGACTTTGACGAACCCGCTCACGGATCCCGGCCAGCCCCGGGTGGTGCGGGGAGGCGCCGCCCAGGTACCGCTCGAACGCTGATGAATGAGTGTACGCGGCAGCGGCAGGATTGCTGCAATCACTCGAACGACAGGGCTTTGACGCGCTCGATCTCCGCGGCGAGCACCTCGATGTGCCCTTCGATGAGATCCACATCCTGATCTCCCGACGCTTCCTCGATGACACGCGCTGCGTCCACGATACGATGAGCCGAGAAAACGGCAGCCGAGCTCCTGATCGTGTGTGCGCCGCGACGAAACGTGTCTGGGTCCGAGGCGCGGAGGGCCGCGCGCAAGGGCCCGAGCTGTTTCTCGCAGTCCAGTACCAGGCAAGGCAGCATGGCCTTAACTTTCTCTCTGCCGCCCGGCAGAAGCCGGGCAGTGTGACCCAGGTTGATGATGTCGCTGTGATCGACCGAGCCTTCGAATGCAGGGCCAGTCGTCGGTTGATCGGCAGTCTGTTCATCGGGAGTCGGTGATGTGTCGCCATCTGACGGTTCTGACTACCCATTTATCGATCGCCTCAAAGAATTGCTCGCCTTCTACTAGTTTCGCAATGTAGTCATCCATTCCAGCCGCGAGACAGCGCTCCCGGTCGCCCTTCATCGCATTAGCGGTCATCGCGACAATCAGTATGTGGTCAGGGCCGCCCGCCTCTTGATTGCGGATCGCTGTCGTTGCTTCGTAGCCGTCCATCTCGGGCATCATGAAGTCGAGCAGCACGAACTCGTAGGGCTCTCCTTCGTCGACCGCCCCCGAAAGCTCGGCCAACCCGGCGAGTGGATCACCGACTGAACCCGGCTGCAAATCCCAGCTCTTCAGTATCTCTTCAAAGATTAGTCGATTGGTTTTGTTGTCGTCGACGATGAGTATCCGGAGCCCCTGGAGCGCCGCATCGCTGATTCGACGGTTCTTCGAACCTTCAGCTACGCCCAGGTCCATCGTGAAGTGGAATGTCGATCCCTCGCCAGGCGTGCTGTCGACCCATATCCGCCCAGGCATGCAGGCCACCAGGTCGGATGAGATGGAGAGTCCGAGTCCGCACCCACCGAATCGGCGGGTGCGGACGAGTCGGCCTGGCGAAAGGGTTCAAAGATGTGAGCCAGGTGTTCTTCGGAGATGCCGATGCCCTGGTCATTAACCGTCACAGACAGGGCGATGCGACCCTCTGCGGCGGCCTAGTCGGCCGCCGCGACGTCGGTCAGCACCTCGCCACGCTCAGTGAACTTGATGGCATTGCCGACGAGATTCGCGAGTATCCGCCTGATCCGGCCGGGATCGCCGAGCAATGAGTCAGGTAGCTCCGGTGCGATGCGACAAGCAAGCTCGATGTTCTTCTCACTCGCCTGAATGGCAAGAGACTTGCCCGTCTGCCCGACGCACTCGTGGAGGCTGAAATCAATCTCTTCGAGTTCGAGTTCACCAACTTCGATTTTTGAAAAGTCGAGTATGTCGTTGAGTAGCCTTAGCAAGGCGTCGTGCCGGGCTGACCGAGGTGAACCATGCGGCGATGCCGAACACCAACATCAGCACTACTGAGACCACGGCCGCGATGTTCCTGGTAGCGGTTACCAGCCGCGCGTCGATGGATATCAAGCGGTCTTGATCTGCAGTCATCGCCCGCAGCAGGTCGATGACTGCGCGCGCACGTGGCACGGCCTCTTCCGCCAGGCGATGTTGGGCAACGTTCCATTGCGCTGACTGCCGCGCTTCGATGATCCGGTCCAACATTGCGTAGAACGTCGGCAATTCAGCCTCGGTGATCTCGAAGAGTCGCCGCTGCTCGGCCGTCAGCAGCGCCCGCGATCGATCGAAGACGCCGAGTTGGCGGCTGGTTTCCTCGCGTTGTGTGCGGAAATCGTCGAGGCGCACCTTGTCGCCCTCGTCGACGAACTCGACGACAGACGCACGTGCCTGCGCATGGGATCGAGCGAGGTCGGCCATAGCGGCGAACAGCGGTCGCCGACCGGATTCCGACTGTTCCTTCTCGATATCGATCAGCGCATTGGTCGTTGCGACGATGGTCTCATGGACGGGTGCAAGCTCCTGGGCGAAAATGACCCGGGCAGGCTCGTTGCCCGGCGTATGCGCGACCTCTTCGATCCACCATTGAGCTTCTTTCAACTCTTCGCGGAGCGTCAGAACGGAGGTGAGGCGGACCTTGTTCTCATCATTGTCCCAGCGCGCACTCAGCATCCGCAGATTGGCGATGGCGGGGTCGATTTCGTCCCGCCACGCGGATTTCCGATCCGTCCTGTAGCTCTGATCACCAAGGACCATCCAGCCACGCAGGCTCGCCAGGGATCGCTGAACGCCCGCGAGCGCCAGGGTCGAATCGCGCACCGCCGGTCCCCTCAGGTCCGCCAGGCGGAGGGTGTGGCCACGTGCCCAAACGACCAGCACCAGCATCAATGCAAGACCGACGAGGCCGATGCCGGCGATGGCAAGGTGTGAGCGAACCAGGCGCCCGCGAAGGCTCGGGCGTTTGGGTGCCTTGGTCGTCACGTGCTGGGGAGAGTTCATGGGGATTGTGCCAGCCAGTCATGACCTCCCTTTGAGAGACGTTCCAGGGCCACCAGTTGGCGTTTCAGGAGACCGGTGCGCTGATACATGTGCGATGGAAATTTGCGACCCACGTAGTAGACCGTCCTCGGGGCGTCCGCGTCAGCGAGTTGTCCATGCAGAAATGCCAGTTCCGACACCGCGAGGGCGGCGATATGGTAGACGTCGCTGGGTACTATGCCGTCCAGGTGCGCCTCGTTGACGTCGAGTTCCAGCATCTGCTTGCCGGAGTTCCCGGCAATTTGTCGGATGAGGTCGATGCATTCAAGCAGTCGGCGGTAGACGTCGACGGGTAGTTTGCCGACCTCGAAGGGGGGGCGGTTCGGGTAACGTCGTTGCGCCAGGGAATCGGTCGAGGAGTTTCGATGCATAGGCCACGCCAAGTGTGACTTGCTGGAATACATCGCTCGGCTCCGTGTCCCGGTCCGGCAGCAGGTTGAGTTGACGATTGGCTTGCACTGCGGACCGAAACACGTCCGTTGGCGTATTGGCCGCGTCATGCGCGGGCGGGGCGACTGTGTCGACTATATCGAGACTTTTTTGACGCGCGGATTCGCTCGAGGGCCGCGTCGTCCACCTGGTAGACATCCGATGGCCGGATGTCGCCGGAAGGCAAGACGGGCATCGTCCCATGCGTGCGTGTGTGTTCGAAGCAAAGGCGCTCCGCCTTTCGATAGAGCGTCAGCGCCTGGAAATACACTTCGGGCGGCGCCGCCCCGTGCACGGCGATCTCCGGTTGCTGATTGGTCGGACGACCTATGACGAAGCGAATCGCGCCCAGTTCCTGACGAACCGTCTCGACATCGACCAACACATCGGCGGCTTCGATGACGGGTTCTGACGTGGCTGCGAGAAGGGGCGTGCACATTGCCCCGACGATCAGCCATGGTGCCAACGGGGGGGAAACGAGTACGCAATGCAGAGCGGAACATTAGAATCTCCTTGCATTCATTTTGAGAGTAACCTCGTGGCAATCCCTCGGTAAGTTGATCAAGAATCCTCCGGGAACGTTGAATCCTGCGTGCAAGCGCACTTTGGCCACGTTCATTTCCTCGCCTCCCGGCTGCGCCTCACATTTGTATGCCCGGCCAGTTGCTGTCCCAGAAACGGAGTTCCGGGACAGCAACTGGCTAGCAGCTATTGCATCCAGTGTGAAGGTTGACGATAGTGCTGCGCGAACTGAGAATCGCACTCCCTCACCAAAAGAAGAGAATGACATGGCAATCGGCATCATCGCCCGACTTAAGATCCAGGAAGGCAAAAACGCGGAATTCGAGGGCATTTTTCTCGAGCTCCAGGCAGCTGTGAAGGCAAACGAACCTGGCTGCAATTTCTACTCGCTGCACAAATCACAGGACGATCCGCAAACCTACGTCGTCCTTGAACAATATGCTGACGAGGACTCACTGAAGGCCCATGGCGGGTCCGATCACTTCAAGACAATCGGTGCAAGAATGGGTCCTTGCATGGCTGGACGCCCGGACCTCGAGCAAATGCAGGCAGTCTGAGATTCCGAATACGCTCCTGCTCGTCCTCATCGGACGACTAGGAGACGTGTCCGCTCCAGCGGGATCGTAGCCAACGGATTCCAGGGATGAACAGCATCAGCTGAGCCCAGGCTTCGGGGAGGAAGAGTCTCAGGTGCAGGCACATCGGCCGTTTAGTAGGTCGCACGTCGCGGGAATGTATCATGCCGCAAACAAGCCGCGGGGCATGAACGGACGAGCAAGCCAGCAAAGCTGATCGAGAGAATGCGCCTCGCAGTCACACCGGAATGCGACGTGCGTCCTCGGGTTCATTATCCCCATCAGCCCATGTCTATCGTCGGGGGCCCTGCTCTCGCTCTGATCGCTCGTTAATGCATCTGCTCGCGTACTACCCGGTCCTGGTCCCCGCGATGCGTCAGGCTCATGTAGGCACGGTTCAGAAAGAGCGTTGGATCACCGCCCCATTTATCAAATTCAGCCGTTATTCCTGCCTGCTGAATCTGTTCGAGGCTCTTGCCAGCTTCGATCAGAGGCACCATGCGCCCACGCACGGTCTCCAGCATCTCGATGTACCAACGCAGATCCTCCGCGGTCGCGATGGGACCATGACCGGGGATAACCACCGTGTCCTTGTTGATTTGTCGCAACGTACCCTTGCAGAACCGGATGATCCCGTCGATTGAACCGCCATTGCCGAAATCAATGAACGGGAAACCCGAGTTGTTGTAGACATCGCCAAGGTGTACTGCATTCGTCCCACGAAAGATGACTGCTGTGTCACCCGTGGTGTGGGCAGGCCCAAAGTGCATCAGATCCACGCGTTGTCCATTGAGGTGCAACTGCATTGAACGATCATAGGTGATGTCGGCCCACGCAGACTCGGGATAAGCCTTTTGATCGTACGCCACGCTCACCAGATCGATGACGTGATCGTCTTTCATCATGTCGCGGGAGTTTATGTGGGACACGAGCCAGGTGCCGTCAGGCCCGAGTGTCACATTGCCCTCCGCATGATCGAAGTGCCAGTGGGTGTTGATAGCAAACTCAATACCTTTCTTTGCGCCGAGGGACCGAATCTTGCGCTTTACCTTCTTCATGACCTGTGGAAATTGGTCATCGACTATCAAAACGCCATCGTCGCCGATGGAGACGGCAATGTTGCCACCGACCCCGAAGAGCACATGGAAGTCATCGGCCACCTTCTCGGCGGTGATCTCAGTGCCCTTGAAATCCCAACCAAAAGCCACGCCTATCTCGTCAAGGCTGATTGGTGTTGGCGTCGGTGGTATGTCGTGTGCCCAGACGCCACCGATGAAGAGAGCACTGAAGGCCGCGGAGAAAAATCGCGTTCGAGTCTGGTGTGTGAGGCGCTTTCGCACGCAGAATGAATCAGTCATCGTGAACCCTCTTATTTGCCGGGATTTGGGTGCCGATAGTACCCCAGCGCGTAGTTCGACACGAGACTCGTGCTGTCACTCGATTCGCACCCGGTACCGGCGTTGTCGGGGTCAGGTCGAGCCGGCACCGCAATGGCGTCAGGCGATCGCCCGGTACAGAAACGGCAGAGACTCGTCCATGCGGTAATCCACCGCCGAGTGATTGTCTGCGAATTCCTCGAATCGATGCTCGATCGCAAGGTCAGTCAGTTTTCGGTTGAGAATTCGCGCGCCAAACAGAAGCAGGAACTGATCGGACGTCCCGCAGTCAATGTAGATGCCTTTGAGCCGCTTCAAACTCGATTGGCATGCCGCGTCGTCGATCATGTGAATCGGGTCGTGTGCGAGCCACGCCTGCCAACGCTCATCGATCATCTCACAGGTTTCAAGATCAACCGGAAGACGTATGCCGCCGGGCAATGCGGGATCCGGGTCATACGTCGCCGCCATCGCGAGCATCATCAGGATGTGCGAGCTTTGCCCACCCGTCTTGCGCGCCGAGCGAAACCCCTTGAGAAACGACTCGATGCTCATGTCGTGGGCGGCGAGCGCCATCAGAATTCGAGGCATTTCGTTGCGGTAACACCAGTCGAAAAACATGTCGCCCGAATGGCAGGCGATCGCGCCCCAGTGCTCGCCGTAGCGCAAGCCGTGCGCAATCGCCCCGTAGCCACCGCTCGATTTGCCGAAAAGGGCCCGGTGTGCGCTGCCTTTTCTCACCCGAAACCGTGCTTCGAGTGCGGGCAGCATTTCCAGGCACAGAAAATCAGCCCAGTTACCCATCGCACTCGAATTGATGTATTGGTTGCCGCCAAGTGAGGTAAAGCAGTCGGGCAACGCGACGATCACCGGGCCCATCTTGCCCTCCTGGATCAGGCGATCAACACGCTGGGGGACGCTTTCGCCAAAGCCCTTCCACGCGATGTGGGCGAAGCCGCTAGCCGTGAAGCCGACGATGTCCACAAAGACCGGATACTCGCGATCGGCATTGTCGTCATAACCCTCTGGCAGATAGACGGCAACCTGGCGGATAGTCGGGTCGCCCAGAACATTGTTGGTCAGCGCTTTGCTGTCGATGGTGATGGTCTCGATGCGACCCCACGGGGCCTCGAAGTTATGCGCGGGCATTGCGGGTCCTCGGGTTGGCTGGGGGTCGTCGCGCGACGCAAATCATGTCAGGCAACGCCCGAGATGCGGTTGTGGATGCGTCCCAGTACATCCTCGATGGCATCCATGCTACGAGCCCCGGATTGAAAGATTGCGGTCGCGTTGATCGCCGCCCACTCGAATCCAAGGTCAGAGAGTCGTTCCGCCGCGCGTGCAACGAGGTCCATGTCCGAATAAAACCGCTTGCCCGCCTCGTCGCGCGGCGGCGTGTCGAGCATCATCTGCCAGCCAATTGCACTCGGGTCTCGACCCGCAACCTCGGCCATTCGGCGAATCTCCGCCATCCCGGCAAGGGCCTGATCGTCGGTCATCGCCGATGTTGCGAGCCAGCCGTCGCCTCGCTCGGCCACCCGCCGCAACGCAGCGGGCGCACCACCGCCAATCCAGATGGGAAGCGCCGCCCCCTGGGGCGGCTTCGGTTCCATCGCAATAGCGTCAATTTGATAGTACTGGGAATCGAAGTCGACGCGCTCGTTGCCCCAGTACATGCGCAGAATGTCGATCGACTCGTCCATACGCTTACCACGGTCCTCGAAGCGCTCACCCAGGGCCTCATATTCCGACTGTTGCCAGCCGACTCCCACCCCCAGCCGCACGCGGCCCCCCGACAGCGTTGACAGCGTGCTGACCTGCTTGGCAGTCAGCGTTGGGTTGCGCTGCGGAAGCACCAGAACCTCGGTCCCGAGGCCGATCGTCTGCGTTTGTGAGGCGATGAACGACAACGTAATCAGCGCTTCGATGATCGGCATCTGCGGCGGGTACATCGGCGCTTTACGTGTTTCAGTCGGATAGCCCATGACCACATGATCAAACATGTCGAGCTGATCGTAGCCGAGCGCCTCGATCGCGCGAGCAAGCTTGATGACGCCTGCCGGTCCTTCTCGGTATGCAACGCTCGGAAACTCCACGGCTAGTTTCATTAGGTTTCTCCTCTGTAAATAAATCGGGAATAAGTCGGGGTGAGTGGCAATAATGCGGGGGAGGTGAATATCTCAATGTGAGCCTGCACGCCCCGATCACCATCGACTGCAGTGCGAGAGTGAACAATCAGCTTCGGTCAGGCACCCAACATGACCTGCACGCCAATATAAGGTGCTGATGCTGACGGCGCCAGTGTTGCGGGATCTGCTACGATTCTCGTCTTTTTGTGGATGCTAACCGTGGACGATCTCGCCGAAATCAGGAATTCAGTCAGACAACTCTGCGACCAGTATGGCGAGGACTATTGGCTCACTCTCGATCAGGACAACTCATACCCGACCGAGTTCGTAAAGGAGTTGACGACCTCGGGCTTTCTTACGGTGCTGATTCCCGAGCAGTATGGCGGTGCCGGTCTCGGCGTCATTGAAGCCGCCGCGGTCATGGAGGAAGTGTGCCGCTCCGGGGCGCATGCAGGCGCCTGCCACGCGCAGATGTATGTGATGGGCTCCGTGCTGCGGCACGGCAGCGAGGATCAGAAGCGTGAGTACCTGCCTAGGATCGCCGCCGGCGAACTCCGTTTGCAAAGTTTCGGGGTCACTGAACCAACCACCGGTACCGATACGACCAATCTCAAGACCATGGCGGTCCGGGACGGCGACGACTACGTCATCAACGGGCAGAAAGTCTGGATCAGTCGGATTGAACACACGGATCTCATGGTACTGCTTGCCCGCACCACAGCCCGCGACGAGGTGGCCAAGAAGACTGAGGGACTGTCGGCCTTCCTGGTCGATGTGGCCGCGGCGACCGGCAACGGGATGGAGATCCGCCCTATCAATGCGATGATCAACCACCACTCGTGCGAACTCTTCTTCGACAACCTGCGTGTTCCGGCGAGCAACCTTCTTGGCGAAGAGGGCAAGGGTTTCCGCGTCATCCTCGACGGCATGAATGCTGAGCGCATTCTGATTGCAGCGGAATGCGTCGGTGACGGCAAGTACTTCATCGACAAAGCATCAGCCTATGCCCGTGACCGGATCGTGTTTGGGCGGCCGATTGGAATGAACCAGGGCGTGCAGTTCCCTATTGCCCGGTGCTACGCCGAGGTCGAAGCGTCATCACTCATGGTCGACAAAGCGGCACGTATGTTTGATGAGGGTCTGCCATGCGGGGCTGAGGCGAACATGGCCAAAATGCTGGCCTCGGAAGCATCCTGGCACGCCGGAGACGTGTGCATGCAAACCCATGGCGGCTTTGCGTTCGCGAAGGAATACCACATTGAGCGAAAATTCCGCGAGACCCGTCTTTATCAGATTGCGCCCATCTCGACCAACCTCATCCTCAGCTACATCGGTGAGCACGTGCTGGACCTGCCGAGATCATTTTGACGTCAGGCGGCTGCGGACTTGATTATCCGCGGGTCAGCCAGTGACGTCCCTGCCGGTGAGTCCGGCGATGCAGCAGACGCGGGTCGCGGGCTGATCGATTCGAGATCAACGGGACCGGGACGCTTTGCCCCGTCCGTTCCGCTGTTCGTTCCGATTGGGGATGGCACCTTGACGACGATCTTGTGCAGCGGTCGCACCGGGGTTCCGCGTGCAGTTAGCCGCGCTTGACCTAACAGAATCGCGAAGCCAGCGAGTAGACCGAACAACAGTAGGATCGCAAACTCGGTCATGTCGTCCTCCTTGCCTGATCTGTGAATTTACTGAGGCCCGTCTTGCGGTCGCTGCGCACGTTAATGATGTCCTCGGCGGCGCAGAACCCGCGCCGTCTTCCCGAAAAGGGTGCCGAAGAATTCAACCGTACCCTGCAGCATCATCAACGCGGCGACCTTCGTGCGGGTCGACCAATCGACGCTTTCCAGACGCTCGGTACGGCGTTTGAGCTTGGCGAGCAGCGGTTGGCCATCACTCCATACTCGGATACGCCGGGACACTTTGCTCGCAAGCAAGATAGCCAGGACCAGGAAGATGATCCCTGGAATGATCGGAATAATCAGTCCAAGAATCCCGAGGAAAAGAAACACAACAGCGAGAGCAGTCAAACCCGCCTTACGCAGGCTCCACCCTCGACTGGCGGACTCAAAACGTTGAATTCGTGGTGTCAGTTGATAGGTCTCGCGCATTGGTCATTCCGATGAAGTGGTAACAACCTTCTCGATGCACGATGTGTGCCATATTCCTAACTAACTGATCTGTCAGACGTTTGTTCCCTGAGCCCCGTCGGTGAACCGTAACGATTGACGAGATTCGCTAACGTTTAGCGACTTACCGACTTGCGCCCTCGTCACGAAATCGGAAAACCACCTGCGGTTCATGTGGTCAGTCGCCGGCGTACCCATCGGCGACAATCATCTGCGTGCTCGCAGCCGAGTGACGGATGGCAGCGACAGGTGCGTATTCAGGGTCATTCACAAACCCGAGTGCGTGTTGACGGTCTGGAAATTCGATGACGACCAGCCGCCCCGGCGCGGGCTCACCCTCAATCGTCGCAGCATCACCCCCGCGAACTCGGTATTGACCGCCATGCTTCTCGACAAAAGCCGGCACCTGTCCGACGTAGTCGAGGTAGCGGTCTTCATCATGTACATTAATTCGTGCGATCAGGAAGGCACTCATCGGGTTCTCCAGCCGGTTGCATCGGTTTCAGCGTCGCGGACAGTATATTGGGTATTCAGCCGAGGGGGCTCACGCGTGAAAATAACTGCCCTCAAGCGATTTTGCGTTGGTGATGAGCGGCGCAAGTGTTTCATCGTGAAAGTTGAAACGGATGCTGGCATCCACGGACTCGGCGAAGTCGGTATCCCACACTGGGGCGGCGCTATCGACCAGGCGATGGGGCATCTGAGCGAACGGCCCATCGGCCAGGACCCGCTGGGTTGCCACGCGCTTCGTAGTGAACCGTACCTTTAATCCGTGTCTCCAAGCCTTGAAAGCGGGCAAGCGCATCAGTTGCCGTTTGAATTACCAGCACACCCGAGATGCGGGTTGCGGGGTCCCAGCGAGGCGCTGTCCCATGCACGGTACGGCGGGTAAGGTGCTGGCTTCACGTCATCAAACTTACGGATTCCTGTATTAGCGCAACGCAGAAAACCGCAGCGAGCAATGAGCCAAAAGCGTCGCCAAAGCTCGTCAAGGCAGCGTTCCAGAGCCACTTTCGCCCACCAACCGGCGACGACGGTGCGACAACCGGAAACGGCTTATTGGAGATGTTGCGAACGCTCCCGGCTCTATCGGTTGAATAACACGTGGACCTGGTTCACGTGCAGATTCAAAAGCACTACAGCGGTGTGTCGTTCAGTCCCGACGACTACGCGATGATTGCATTCATCGATGCGGCGATCACTGAGATCCTCAAGCAGATCGACGTCGATTATCACATCGAGTCCTACATTCGTGACATTACTCCAATAATCGCAGCCGACGCGGTCGCTGACGGACTGCCGGCGGTGACCAGCGCTGGCGACCTGCTGTCGCTGATCGACCTGATTCTCAAACTCTTCGTGAGCTGGAGCGAGGACCTCGGCGAGCTCGCCGAGGTCCTCATGGAGAGCATGGACCTGATCATCGGCCAACTCGTCAACCGTCGCGAAGATGCCGCAACGACATGCGTGCCATAACAGAATTCATGGACGGGGAGGAGCCGCGTTTCAAGCGCCTCGAAGAGCGCTTGCTCGATCGCGAGATGTCCGTACTTGCCGGTCAAAAGGCTCGTTTTAATGCGTACTAGTTGCTCAATCGGCAAATGACAAGCAAACAGCTGCCCATGTTTGTCATCTTCACGTTGCAGGGTCCATGGCACAAACTGTTGCAGGCGGTCTACGCCGAGCAGGGCCCGGCTCTGCAGAATGGCAGACAGTTGGCAAACTCACGGGCCAGATCATCGACGCCATGCAGCCAGGGGCGAACACCCGAGCACGCCAGGCGTTTATCGACGACTTTGGCGACACCGTCGATGGCTTCTTCGATTCACTTGCCTTCGACACGGACGGGACACGCGCGGC
>Ga0114999_10003352_pt1 | contig 20164 bp, 15 predicted proteins | sample ArcticOcean_MG_C_3_FD_89820 | JGI IMG/M metagenome (GOLD analysis project Ga0114999, IMG submission 89820) | Marine microbial communities from western Arctic Ocean - ArcticOcean_MG_CB8_126 | ecosystem: Environmental > Aquatic > Marine > Oceanic | place: Arctic Ocean: Canada Basin | collected...
AGGTTTTCTGGTTGCCACACGCGGTTACGACAATCTAGCCAGAATTCATCAGGTCGACATGGATTTTAACTTGATTCAGGAAGCGAACATAACTGAAAACAATACCTCCATGTCTTCTTATATTGGAAGACCACGACTCTTTAGCTACGATGGCGCTTATTTTCTAATTGGTCGTAATTGGCCAGCCCCCAACCGAGAGCTCCCTATGGAGATCGCTCTCATTCGCTTTGACCCAGAAACGTTGACCGTCGAGAAGCACTACGTCCTTGACAATGAAGAACAAGGGGATGTCACCGACGGGTATTACACTTGCCCCATTCTCGTAGATACGGGAGAACGAACATTCTTGAACGTATTCACCTACAAAGCTCTATTCGGAAATTCACCCGACATCTTACGGCTGCAGTTCGACAGTAAGGAGTTTTTAAAATAGCGGAATGTTTGGGATTCCTGGAACTCTCCTGAAGGCATCTCATTGGTCTCACGACCAATGCTACAATGTAGCCATGCTAGTGAAAGCATGGAAGAGAGCAATTTCCTGGCTTATAGTATTTCAAAAATGACTAAGAAATGAGACCTCTAACCACAACCACTCTTAAAGGCACCTGGTCCACTTTACTGCTTCCGCTTTCTGAGACGGATGAGATTCAGTGGGAGAATATAGACCTTCAGTTGAACGCCCTGGCGGAGACCGGAGTGGATGGCATCTACATTAATGGTACCGCCTGTGAGTTTTACAGCCAAAGCAATGAGGAGTTTCTGCGCTTGGCCAGAACGACGGCCACTTTCTGTGAGGAGAGAAATATTCCCTTTCAAATCGGTGCTTCTCACGCGCATGCAGCTGAATCCCTTCGAAGAATCGAACAGACGCGCGAACTGAACCCCGGGGCCTTCCAGGTTATTTTACCTGAGTGGACGCCGCTTGACTGGGATGAAATTATCCGATTTCTGAAACGGATGACCGATACAGCAGCGCCGATACCTCTCGTCATCTACAATCCACCCAATGCTCAAAAAGTGCTTACACCTACTGAATGGAGTCGGCTTGCGTCCAGCGTTGATAACGTCATCGGAATCAAAGTTGCAGGAGGCGATGCCCAATGGCATTCCGAAATGAAAGAAGCAGCCGAAAAGTTGTCCGTATTCGTGGCCGGGGTACGTTTGGCATCAGGAGTGATTCACGGATGTGCCTGTGGAAGCTATTCCAACCTGGCTTGCCTATCACCCAAAGGTGCAAACCGTTGGGGTCGTCTTATTCATTCAAACCCTGAAAAAGCACTTGAGCAGGAAACTCAAATCCTGAAAACCTTTGATAAAGCGATTGATCCATTCCGCGGAAAATTTTCCAACAGCGCTTTAGACAAAGCCCTGGCATCGTCGGGAGGTTGGACCCAACTGACGTCGAGAGTTCGTTGGCCACTTTCGAGTATTCCGGATTCGGAGATACAGAACCTGGCGACCCTGTTTCGTGAGGAGCTTCCGTTCCTTTTCGCCGACACTGATTAAATTTCAGAAATCCAGGTTACCCATAGAATCCTAACTCATAAAAGATTATGTCATTAGTAGTTATTACCGGAGGAGCAACCGGCATCGGCGCCGCAGCAGTAAGAAAATTTGCAGAGAACGGGTATGACGTTGCATTGTTGGATATTGAAAAGGAAGCGAGCTTCGAACTCACCAAGGAGTCTCATCCAGGGACCGTGGCATTTTTTGAAACTGATGTGCGCGACCGAATGGCAATTGAGACGTCTGTGGCTCAAGCAGCCGAACAGTTCGGTACTCCAACCGTTCTATTCGCCAATGCCGGAATCCAAAGGCTTTCTACTCTGTTTGAACTCAAAGACGAAGATGTGGATGCCATCATTGATATTAATCTCAAAGGCGCACTTTACTCCGTCGCGGCTGTAGCCACCTACATGCGCGACGAGGGATCTGGAAGCATCATACTCATGGCCTCTGACCAGGTATTCGCCGGCAAGAAGGGTTCGATCGTTTATGGGGCAACCAAGGGCGGCGTAGCCCAGTTGACCAAATCTATCTCGGTGGAATTGAGCCAGTATGGCATTCGAGTGAATGCCGTCTGCCCGGCCACAGTAAAGACTCCAATGACAGATACCATATTCAAGAATGTAGGAGAGAAACAATTCGGGGGTGATACCGATGCAGCCTGGCAAGCTGAAGCCGATACCATTCCATTGGGCCGTATAGCGGCGCCCGAAGAAATTGCCAACGTGGTCTATTTTCTAAGCCAACCCGATTCGTCGTTTATGACTGGAGCTCTCCTTCCAGTGGATGGTGGATTTACCGCCCAATAAAACAAGATATGAAAATCATTGATGCACATCACCACTTCTGGAGTGTAAGCAGTGGAAACTATAGCTGGCTAGAAATGAGTGATCCGGAAATGTTGTGGGGAAAACCATCAGACCTTCCTCGTGAATATTTCCCGGCTGACTTATTGGCCAGCACAGGTGACCTGGAACTTGTTAAGTCGGTGCATGTGCAATGTGGTTTCAACCCGGAATACTCAGCCCATGAATCCAAGTGGTTGCAGAGCCTGGCAGATGCGCCCGGTTCCCATGGTTTTCCACATGCCATCGTGGGCTATGCAGACTTTTCAACATCCAACGTTGAAGAATTATTGTCACAGTACTGCCAATACAAAAACGTGCGAGGCATTCGCCAGATACTGAACCGGCACGACAATGAACTATGGAACATGTCGGATCGCGATTACTTAAAAGATGAAAACTGGCGGAAAAACTTCCAATTGCTGGAAACGTTCAATTTGTCGTTCGACCTACAGCTTTATTACCATCAAGTGGATGACGCCATTTCACTGGCCAAGGATAACTCGAATATTCTATTCATCCTAAATCATGCCGGCATGCCAGCCGATCGAGATAAGGATAGTATCGATGCCTGGCGTTCGGCGATGCATCGTCTTGCAGCATGCCCCAATATGGTAGCAAAAATTTCAGGTCTGGGCATGTGCGATAAGCAATGGACCACCGATAGCATTCGACCCTACGTAATCGATGTCCATGAAGCCTTTGGAGTAGATCGTTGCATGTTTGCGAGCAACTTCCCGGTGGATATTTTGTTTAGCGATTATCAAACCGTCTGGAATGCTTACGACGCGATTACATCTGAATTTTCAGAAGATGAACGGGCAAATCTCTTCCACGATAACGCAGAAAACTACTACCGGATTTAAGGATCGACTGGATTCCATCTGCGATAATTCCTTTAGTTGTAGGAGGGAGTTTATCCCCCGATTTTTGGAAGGCCTTTAAAATGATCGCGGGATAAACCCGCTCCTACAGTTCACCCTCACTTCCGCGACAATTCCGGAATTGCATCACCTGATACCAGCGGGCGGTTACCATCCACGCCGGACCCAGTGGCAGTGAAACTTTTCCTTTTTTCAATACGGCAATCGACCGGTCGCCCAAAGCCAGTACCGGTTCTCCAGGGTTCCAACAACGGTAATTATTGATTTTCCATTCGCGACTCGCGTAACCCTGCTCATCTTCCGGTTTCGGATGATGGGGATTAATTAGAGCGGGAAACAAAGACAAGGCATCGCGCGTGGGAATATCGTTTACGGGAAAATCATTGATCGTTCCTATGACCGGCCCAAGAACATTAGCACCTGCACTAGTACCTCCCACGGGTATCCCGGCCAGCGCTTGTTTTTGAATGACTTCTAATTGCCCGGTCGAGCGCAGGTCACGTAACAAGGCAAAAGTGTCTCCACCACCAATAAAGATGGCATCGACTTCCCTGAGTAGTTCCAAAGCACCGGGAGCAAGTTTTCGAACTCGCGCTAGACCTAGCGATCAATCATCGAAAGTGGGCAGCGTAGCGCTGATAAGCTTGGACACCCAACGAAGATTTGAGGGTCTCTTCAGCTAGATCCCAGTCACACTAGGATTACGATTCTATACCTTGTGCAACTCAGATTCTCCTTACGAAAACCGAATAATTCGACGGGCATTAAGGGAAAAGATCTTTTCCAGGATCTTCGGGTCCGGTGCGAAAGTCTTCAGATTGGCGATCTGGTTCACACCCGTGCAGGTCTCACCCTCTCCTTCTACATCTGGACAATCAGTGCCGAGGCAGAGTTTATCCTGATGTCGTTCTAGAAATGCAGTGGCATGTACCGGATCGCGAGCCAAGGCATTCTTACCAGAGCCAGCCGAAAGATCACCATACATGTTCGGATAGTCGGCTAGGTAGCGATCCGTCAATCCACCCGGCGTTACCTTCGTATCGGGATACATCACTTCCTGCTTGTGAGCAGCATCAATATTCCCCCACCAGGTCTGTGCATGACCAATAAAGTTAACTTTGGGGAATCGTTCTAGAATTTTATGAAAGCGGTCGAAGCCATGGTTGTACATGCCGTGCTGAAAATGAATAAGTACCGGCACCTGGTACTCATCGGCCAATTCATAGACCCGAATCATCGGGGCCGAATCACAGTCGATGTTAAACTTCATTTCGCCGATCCCAACCGCTCCTTTTTTCAGCCAGCCCTCCATGGTTTTGATCGCTCCTTCTGTATCCGGTACCTCGCAGCAGAAATAGACAAACTTGTCGGAATGCTTCTGCGTTAGTTGATAGGCGGCTTCGGTCACTGAAATGTTCGCTGCGAGCCCGTTGGACTCTCCAAAATGAGTAGAATCCACATCAAGATAGGAGCCTGCTGGAAGCAGTACCGACCGTGTGATTCCCATTCGATTCTGATGAGCGATAAAGTCTTCGTCACTCCGATTTTTATAGTTCAGGTGTTGGTGAATATCTATCAATTCAGGCTGGTCCTTTTTTGAACAGCTTTGAGAAACAGCTAAACTAGCGAGACCGTAAGCGGCAGAGATTGCAAATTGTCTTCTTCCTATCAACATGGCAGTAACGTGATTAGAAACCCCCTTCCATTAATTAGCCAGTCTTTTTCATCGTTTCCGGTAAAGCGGTCCCTATTGTCTCTTCTGTTGGCGGGCTCCTTAACCAGTTTCGGACAGGAACCGGGAATCGATCCGTCGCAGCTCCCACGCATCCCCGCCACGGAACCAGCAGAGGTGCTCGACACCTTTGAAATTCGTCCCGGATTCCAGTTAAAACTTGCAGCTCATGAACCAGATGTTGTGGATCCCATTGCCATGGCTTTCGACGCAGATGGCGGCATGTATGTCATTGAAATGCGTGGCTACTCCGAACGCCGTGAGGAGGCGCTCGGCCGAATCCGTTACCTGGAAGATGAGGATGGAGATGGGGTTTTCGAAAGATCCACAGTTTTTAAGGATGGATTGAAATGGCCGACCGGAATCGTGTGTTACGGCGGAGGCATATTTGTCGGTGCAACGCCCGATCTCTATTACTTCAAAGACACCAACGGCGACCGGGTGGCCGACGAGGAGCGGATCGTCTTCACCGGATTTGGCAGCGGTAAACCAGAGCTCAACATGCAGGCCTTGTTCAACAGCTTTCGTTGGGGACCCGACAACCGTATTTGGGGAGCAACGGCTGCTAATGGAGGAACCATAAGTATACCAAACGACACGTCCTTTGAACCCGTTCCCATTCGCGGAGCAGACTTTTCCTTCGATCCGGAGAGACTGGGTTTCCGAGCCGAAAACGGAACAGCCCAGTATGGGATGAGCTTTGATTCTCTAGGCAGACGCTTTGTCTGTAGCAATTCACACCACGCTCAGTGGGTAGCCTACGAACGCCATCAGATCCGGTCCAATCCCTACTATGATCCACCGGCAGCCTTGGTTGATATTCCCGATGACGGAGCCGCAGCTCCCGTCTACCGCATCAGCGCCGATGAACCGTGGCGCGTGGTTCGAACCCGTTGGCGCGTATCTGGTGTTGTCAAGGGAATGATCGAAGGCGGAGGACGTGTGTCTGGCTACTTTACCTCCGCTACAGGGATCCATATTTATTGGGGGAACTCATTTGGAGAAGCATTTAGAAACAATATTTTTGTCGGCGATGTGGGGAGCAATCTGGTCCACCGTAAATTACTTCGGGACACGTCCGGGCTGGTTCAACTACTAGCCACTCGTCCTGACGATGAACAAGAAACAGAATTTCTCCGTAGCCACGATAATTGGTTCCGCCCAGCGAGTTTTGCAACAGGTCCAGATGGCTGTCTCTACATCTGCGACATGTATCGCGAAGTGATCGAGCATCCCTGGTCCCTGCCTTCAGGCATTAAACAACACCTCGACCTCAACAGTGGCTTTGATCGAGGTCGTATTTACCGGGTGGAGCCTGATGGATTTATACGGGCGCCCATTCCAAAGCTCTCCGAAGCGAGCAACACCAAGCTCACCTTCCTCGCCAGACGTGCGACTGATGATTGGACTCAATCCACGGCCCGACGATTACTTTTTGAACGTGGAAACAAAGTTCCTCCCAAGCAAAGTCCAAGGCCTTTTCCAGCAGACCTTTCCAGCGAGGCCTCACTTATTGATCATTTGAATAAACGGAAAGACGACCCCTGGCTAGAAGCCACGATCCTCAACTCACTTCAGAATGAAGCCGCTATTTTAGCCGCATGGAAACATCCATCCGTTTCTGTCTCCGCAAGCTTTGAAACCGAGCTGGCCAAAATGTCTGGCCGAACCGGAAAGCAGAAAGTGATCGAGGCAGCTGTAAGCCGCCTGACAGGTTCAAGTTTATCTCCTCGATTAATTGATTCATTGACCGCTCTGAAAGACGGTGTCCTCTACTCCAAAGGCGATTGGAGCCAAATAGAATCCCTTGAGAATCTCGCATCCCTTTTCGAAAAAGCTAAAGAAGCAGCAGACAATTCTAATAATAGGGAGAGGGACCGCCTTTCTGCTCTTAGACTGTTGGGCCTCCAGACGGACACTTCGAACGAAGCGATTAGAAAACATATCGTGGAAGACAACACATCATCGGAAGCTTTGGTAAACCAGGCGGTTTTAAGTATCACGGACAGTACCTTCCTCATCGCTCACTTCGACCGACTTTCACCACAGGCACGATCCCAGGCTGCTTCCAAGATGGTCAATACTTCTGAAGGAGCAATTCAACTCCTTGAAGCAATTCAATCGGGGAAACTAAACCTTGAGAACGTACCCGCCGATGCGGTACAAATCCTTCGCAACCATGAGGACGAGAAGGTTTCGAAGATAGCCTTCGAAGCGCTTCCTAAAATAGAACTTCGCTCTGAGGTCATTGCGCGCTACCTATCCGCACTCGAATCAGCCGGTGACCCGGAAAGCGGACAACGAATATTCATCCAAGTGTGTTCAAGCTGCCACCAAACACCGGACGGAAAGGGATTCAATTTTGGACCGCCAATCAGCACCTTCAAAACCGCTGGAAAAGACTCCATCCTCGGCAACATCCTCGATCCCAACAAAGAAGTCGCCCCTCAATTCCAGGCCTTTGAATTCAAATTGAACGGCGACGAATCTTACACAGCAATGATCGCCTCAGAAGATACTCGCAATGTCACTCTCCTACTCCCCGGAGGTATCCGCAAAACTTTCCCCCGAACTGAAATCAAAAGCATGCGCGGAGTTGGACTTTCCTTAATGCCTGAAGGTCTGGAACACACCATTAGCGTAGATAAAATGAAGGATCTTTTGGAGTATTTGACTCGAACAAACTAGGAAGGCCCACTTTTTTTGACGAACTAGAAAATCACAATGCGACCTTTTCAAATAAAACCGGTTTTATTATCACGCCCGTTTTCACCTTGCTCAACCGGGAACCCTCAGTTTTACTTAGTTTTCGACCACGCAAACCAACCAATTAACCCCAACACTCAATTCTGTTATCCGAACATTCTATGTGGGATAATAATACTGTTGTAGAAAGAATAGATTAACCGCAAAGAACGCCGAGGTATTTTGAACTGAAAATAAAAGAACAGGAAATTCCTTAGCGTTAGCTAATTTGAATAGAGTAAATCATGAGCAATCTGGATATCAAAGCTATCTAGGAACTTCGTGACCGAGATGCCAAGGCTGGAGATTTTGAGACCCTTCGTTCCATCATGTCTGATGAAGCAGTCGTTCTACCTCCTGGCGAAAAACCGCAGGTAGGAAAAGCAGACCTTGATGCTGCATTTGCTCAAATGTCCCAAGCCCCTATAACTTATGAAACTCTAGAATACACGTTTGATCTCTCAGAACCGGAAATCATTGGATCATTTGCGTTTGAGTATGGTGCCATTCGAGGGGTTACTCGAAATTTGAAAGATGGAAGCATTGAACAATCAAACTATCAAACTATCATGTGATGCGTATTTTGCGGAAAGAAGCCGGGGAAGAATGGAAAGTGTATCGAACAATCTGGACAACAAGTGGCTAACTAGGCAGATCAGCTAACTCTGTTACACTGCGCTCCACAGGGCAACTCTCTTTGACGTTCTACGAAAGAATTAGCACACAGATATATGAAAATAATTACCAACCTGTTTCTCTTGCTTATCCCCTATATTGTCCAATGTGCGGAGAGACCAAATATCGTCTTTATCCTTTCTGACGATATCGGAACGGGTGATATCAAATGCTACGATGAGCCCTCGAAGGTAACGACTCCGAATATTGACAAACTGGCTACGCAAGGAATGAGGTTCACCCAGGCTTATGTTCCAGGTGCAGTTTGTTCGCCTTCACGTTATGCTTTTATCACAGGATTTTACCCTTGTCGCGGACCATTAAAGGATGATACCGCGAAGTATACGAGTCCGCTAACCATTGATACGGATAAGCTAACCTTGCCAAGGCTGTTGCAACAGCAGGGTTACTCCACAGCACACATTGGTAAGTGGCATTTGGGATACGGTGAAACGGGCATTTCAAACTGGGCCGGTGAAATCAAACCCGGACCTCTTGAAATCGGATTCGATTATCATTTGGGCCTTCCAACCAATCACAGCGATAGTTTCAAAACTTATGTGGAAGACCACAATTTACTCTTGCTGAAAGAAGGTGTTAGCGAGCTTCCACAAAAGCCTACGAAATCTCACCTGACAACAATTCGCTACGATGACGAGGTAGATTCCACGCTTACCGCAAAAGCGATCGAGTTCATGAAGCAAAACCGTAAGGAACCCTTTTTCGTCTACCTGGCTCTGGTCGCGGTACACACGCACGTTACACCGCATGCGAAATTTCGTGGCACAAGTGAAATAGGGCAACTTGGTGACTATATTAACGAACTTGATTATCATGTGGGCGAAATCATGACCGCACTTGAGGAACTCGATTTGGTCGATAATACTCTTTTGATCTTTTCAAGCGACAATGGCGGACAACGAGGAGACCATTCATCGGCGGGAAAAAACCTGGACTTGAGAGACGAAAGCCAGGATGTAGCTATGAAAAGCAAAACGGCAAAAGATGTGGCTCGCGATCAATTCGGCCACCGCCCAAATGGCGATTTTAATGGCTACAAAGGGAGTAACTTCGAAGGTGGTTTTCGGGTACCTTTTATAGTTCGTTGGCCGGGAAAAGTAGCAGCGGGATCCGAGTCTGACCAGGTCATAACGCTTACCGACATGCTTGCGACTACTGCAGGCCTGCTAGGGCAAGACCTACCAGAATCAGCCGGCGGCGATTCTTTTGATCTTAGCCCGGTCATTTTGGGTAAGCGTGTGGATGGACCCATACGCACAAGCACCATTTTGCAGACGGGTAAGGGCCTATTGGCTTTCAGACAAGGTGATTGGAAACTGCGTGCTACAAAACTCCCCAAATGGACCGGCACAAAAGCCAAGTTTCCGGATGAATCTTTTGAACTCTATAACCTTGCGGTTGATCCGTATGAGAAAATCGATCTTGCAGAACAGGTCGTCGACATGCATAAGCTCTTATTAGATCTACTTGAGAGGGGCCGCTCCCGCTGATCAAAGAGAAGTGTTTACAGAAAAACAGCCTCTAAAGAATATCGCTTGGTTCCCTTGGCTGGATTGTATCGTAAACTGCAGGATCGATTGCCTTGTATTGGTCGATTCCTCTATCTTAAACTCCATGTTCTCCCAAGTGCGTTATTTCTTCGTCATATTTCTACTGATTAGTCCGGTTAGTATAAGTCAGTTAATCCTGAACGCCTCATCAATTCCGGATATAGAAAAACACTTCAGCATCTACGAGAAACGGGATGCCTACTCCGCTTGGCCTGCCATTGCGCGAGCTCAAAATGGTGACCTATTGGTGCTTTTTACACGGACGGATGAACATATGGGACCCAATGGGGAAATCATGATGGTGCGCTCGACAGACAATGGCGAAAGCTGGCAACCACCCACGATCATTTACGATACCATCGTTGATGATCGGGAATCCGGGATCACGGTATTGCGCGATGGTCGACTATTAACTCACCTGCGCTCTGTAAAGTTTCCGGAGTCGACTTATACCTCGATGACCGAGGACAACTACCCAAGAGAATCACTCGATCGATGGCAGGGCTACGTGAACAAAGAAGAATACAAAAATGCCGACCACCTTCACCGGGCGTTTCAAACCGTTTCCTCGGACAATGGCTACACTTGGTCCAATCCCGAACACGGAACCGATTCCATCCACGGTGGTATCCAACTGGCCAACGGATCACTGCTTGTTGCCTCCTATCGTGAGAGTCCGGAAAAACTTGGCATCTACGCTACCCCAAATCCCGAAACACCCTGGGAACACATTGCGACCGTTCATACTCCAGCAGAAGTGTCCGATAAGATCCGTTTCGGCGAACCGCACATACTGCAACTTCCCAGTGGACGAGTTATTCTGATGACTCGCGCTACAGCCAAACCCTACGACGACCAGTCTCCAAACAGTAAACTCTGGGGCACCTATTCAGATGACAACGGCAAGACCTGGGCGCCACCCTACGAGACTCCGCTCTGGGGGTTTCCGCCGCACCTGACTTTGTTGTCCGACGATCGCGTTCTGTGTACTTACGGCCACCGCCGTCCTCCTTATGGTCAGCGAGCCTGTGTCAGCGAAGATGGTGTAAACTGGAGTTTGGAAAACGAATTTGTTCTGAGAGACGATGCACTGAACAAGGACCTGGGTTACCCGGTTTCTATCGAACTTTCACCGGGAAAGATTCTCTCCGTTTACTATCAACCCAACCTTGCCCCTGGCACAAAACTAGAAAAGGGTCCACCCCACCCCAATCGAAAGAAACCTGGTATACTTGGCACCATTTGGAAACTGCCCAGCAAAGACGGGAAGTCATCGGAAGTACCGGAAATCGGTTCACGTCGCGAACTCTTTGTAGACTCTTTCCTGATCGACGAACTCCATAATGTACGCCAGCAACTGCACCATCCCAAACGAGAAGGCGTTGCCCTACCCTTCGACAAACCCTGGGAAGGAAATTGGTCCGCCTACCCCACGATCATAAAGGAAGGAGACCTCTGGCGAATGTATTACCGAGGGCTACCTGGTGTTGGAGACGAATTCAAAGCGGTGACTTGTTATGCGGAATCTACGGATGGCATTACCTGGGCGAAACCCAACTTGGGACTTGTTGAGGTAATGGGCTCAAAAGAAAACAATGTAATCCTCAAAAAGAAAGAGGTGTGGTGTCACAATTTTAGTCCTTTCCTCGATACACGACCTGGCATCCCAAAATCAGAACGTTACAAAGCCATTGCCAGTGAAAAGAAAGATGGTCTCGTTTCATTTGTATCTGCCGATGGGATACATTGGAAACGATGGAAGGACGGATTCTTCTTCACCGACGGTATGTTCGATTCCCACAACGTTGCATTCTGGTCGCCCAGTGAACGACAATATGTTTGCTATTTCCGCACCTGGACAGGAACCGAGTATTCGGGGTTTCGTACCATCGCCCGGACCACCTCTAAAGACTTTGTTAATTGGGGTCCTCGAGTTGAGATGACTTACGGAAATACCGCACAAGAGCACTTATACACCAACGGCACGCACCCTTACATTCGCGCACCGCACATTTACATTGCACTGGCCAAACGCTTCTTCCCGGAGAAAGCCGCTCTCAGCAAAAGCCAGGCCCTGAAATTGGTAGACAATCCTGATTACGGGAAAGCCTCGAGCGACTCGATATTGATGACTACCCGCGGAGGACACCGTTACGACCGCACTTTCATGGAAGCCTTTATCCGCCCCGGGGAAACACTCCAGGACTGGGTAGCCCGCGACAACACCCCTGCCCTTGGCGTAATCCAAGGCAACGAGCGCGAATTGTTCATGTACCGCATGTCCCACTACGGCCAGGACAGTTCACACATGACTCGTTATTCATTGCGTATCGATGGTTTCGCATCACTCTCTGCACCTTACGAAGGAGGAGAGGCGATCACGAAATTTTTCACCTTCGAAGGCGATCAACTTTCGATCAACTATGCCAGTTCGGCAGCGGGCGAAATTCGCGTGGAAATCCAAGACGAATACGGTCAACCCATTCCTGGCTTTAGCACAGATGAATGTATCACCATCTTTGGCGACGAAATCGAACGGACAGTCCTTTGGGACGGAGACCCTTCATTGGCCAATCTAAACGGAACACCAGTCCGCCTGAAGTTTCACCTCAAAGACGCAGATTTGTTTTCGATAAAATTTTCGGAGAACGAAGGGTAACAAAGGTAATTTACCCAAGCGCTCCAGCGTTCTTTTGATTTTCTCTTCCCAACTGGCGAACTTGTAAACAGCCCTACTCCCCAAAAACTAAATAGCCAAACTGGCTCGGTTGATGAAAGGAACGAAGCGTCACCGATGACCAAGCCAGCAGTTCCTCCTCAAACCCGGAACCACGGTTGAATCTGTAAAAGTTGCCACGCCAAGTTTCGCCTGGTTTGGGCGTAGTAACGTTTAGATCGGAAAACGGCACCCTCACTTCGGCCAGCCATTCCACATCGATGTCACTTGAATCGCTCACACTGCCATCGACCACCACAGCGCTTTCCATTGATTCGGCAGTAAATTCCCAATGACCCTCGATGCCGTTTGAAATTCCTGAACCGTCGAGCTTGTTATCGATGATGGCGTCGAATTCTCCTCCCAGTGGATTCCATTGAAGCTCAAAGTATTGTTCCAGATTTCCTGCGGTGACAAAAAACTCACACACCTCTTCTTCCCAAAACCGGCTGTCCCGTTCGGTTAAGGTAGCTTGGATATCCGAGTCACTACAAATCCAAGCTAGATAGAGGGCCTCATCATCATACCACAGTCTGACTTCAGTAGCCTCTCTGCCCGATTTAGCGCCGGTTTTTTCGGCTAGCGACAACCGAACCGCCTGTTGCCAAACTGGCTCGTTCAGGCGAGCGTCTATGCTTATATCCGCAACTATCTTTGGAATAATAATCCGCTGAAGAGATGCTGATGATTCCGCCCGACCTGATTCAATCCTTTGGCATCCAATAAAGCTCCAGCTTGAAATCACAATTAACCAAAACAAGGCCAAATTCCTGGAATGACCAACTGACTTGGAGATAACTTCGAGATATGTCATATTGAGTTCGAGTTGAATTAAATCCTAAAGATTCAAACAGTAACGTAAAATCTAAAGTAGTATAAGTTTGTTTACAAATAGTAGGTGCAATTTATAACTAAAGCGTAACATTATGCCGATGATGAAGACAAAATACAGCTGGCCCTTGATCGCGACGGCCTTGTTGATCATAGCCCATTCGAGTTCTCTTTATTCAGAATCTGAAGCTAACTTAAGGCTGTTGGACTGGAAGCCAAAAAGCCAACTGGATGTTCCACAAATCGATATTATCAAACCGAGATTCCCGGTTATCGATATTCATAATCATCTGAGACGTTCGCTAGATGATCCAGCGCTCATGGACAGCTACCTGGAGGAAATGGACAAAGCAGGAATTTGGATGTGCATTAGCCTGGACGGATCAGGAAAGGAAGACCTCTACCTCAAACACCTGGAAATAGCCAATAACACTGCTCCCGATCGATTCTCAATTTTCTACCGAGTGAATTTGGAACGAGCCTATGACAAGGGGATTCGAGGTTTGAAGATCTCCAAAGCCCTGGGTTTGGCCGTAAAGGACCAAACTGGCAGATTAGTGACGGTGGACGACCCGAGGATGGATCCGGTTTGGGCAAAGTGCGGCGAACTGGGAATTCCTGTTTTAATCCATATTTCAGACCCAAAAGCCTTTTACGATTCCATCGATGAATTTAATGAACAGTACGATGAGTTGGCTGCTCACACCGAATGGTTTTTTCACGGTGACGAGTTTCCACCGAGAGAGGAAATCCTGGCAGCTCGAAACCGGGTCATCGCCAGGCACCCAAAGACAAACTTTATCGGAGCTCACGTGGGTAACGCTCCTGAGGAGTTAGGTAAGGTCGGCCTCTGGTTGGATAGGTACCCCAATCTGTATGTTGAAATAGGTGCAAGAATCAGCGAGCTCGGTCGACAACCCTACACAGCACGCGATTTTATGATCAGGTATCAGGACAGGGTGTTATTTGGAACCGACACACCACCCAATGCAAAAGCCTATTCTTTATATTATCGTTTCCTTGAAACTAAGGACGAATACATAGCCCCAACCGAAGCGCATCATCTACAGGGACGATGGCACATCTATGGACTACACTTGCCAGATGAAGTTTTAGAAAAGGTCTATTACTAAAACGCCCTCAAGGTTCTGGGACTGAGTTCCACACCGGCGAAATTCTGATAGCGGCTTAATGTCTAATTTAAACAATCGAAGCGTATGGCCTGGCCTGGCCACTCTTATTCTTTTGATCGTAACAACAGTCTCAGGTCAGCCGGAAACAACTAAACCTGGAATTGGAGCAAAACGTCCTAACATCTTATTCGTCCTCCTTGATAATATCGGTAAAGATTGGTTCCGATGCTATGGGAGCCAGGAAAATGTTACTCCCAACATAGACCGGCTAGCACAGACAGGGGTGAAGTTCCGCTCCTTTTATGTCACACCTGTATGCAGCACAACTCGCGTGGCTTTATTAACCGGACGTTACCCGTTTCGCACCGGCTGGCATACCCATCACGATCCAGCCATTTACGGAGGCGGCTATTTTGATTGGAACCGTGAAACTTCCGTTGCCCGCGTTTTACAGAAATCCGGTTATCGCACCTTCATTTCTGGGAAGTGGCAAATTAATGACCTGTTTGATCCAGAGCAGAAAGACGCACTCGAGAAACACGGTTTCGACGAGCATTGTATTTTCCCTGAAGGAAAGAAAGAACACCCTGCCCACAAGAAACGCTACTGGGATCCTTACGTGATTGAGAATGGTCAACAGTTAGAGACCGAGGGTCAGTACGGACCGGAAATCTTCACTAACAAATTGATCGACTTCATGTCCCGAATGGCAAAGCAGGATGACCAACCTTTCTTCGCTTACTATTCAGCAATCCTGACTCATATCTCGGTCGGAAATACTCCAGACAATAGCGAACGAAAACTTAGTTCCCGTGAACAATTTGCTGGTATGGCTCGCTATGCGGACAAGCTAGTTGGGCGAATGGTCACTGCTCTCGAAGACTTGGGGCTTCGGGATGATACCATTCTTATCATCGCCACTGACAATGGTACCGATAACGGAATCTATCACGGTTATGAACATCTCGGTGGTCGGGTGTCTGGAAGAAAAATTGATGTCGGTTCGACAATGAAACCTGATGAGCAAGGGTACTACAACTTATCTGAATTTAACGTGAATACACCCCTTATCATTAATTGTCCCAATCGGATTTCCGGAGGCCGGGAAAGTGACCAGCTTGTAGATGCGTCCGACATCTTTCCAACTCTGGTTAGTCTATCCAACGCGGAGATTTCAGGAAGTTTGGAACTGGATGGCCATTCACTCGCTCCGCATCTTCTAGGGCAGGATGTCGATACGCCACGGCGAACCTGGAGTTTCACACAGTATTACCAGATTCGCGTTATTCGGGATCATCGATTCAAACTATTCTCCAATGGACCATTCTTCGATCTTTCGGAAGATCCAATGGAATTGCACGATCTTCAAAATAGCCAGCGATTATCTCAAGATGATACTACACACCTAGCCCACCAGCGACTTCGCAACATTCTCCAAAGCCTTCCTCCCAACGCTCAACTTCCCTGGGAATTCCAAAGCATATCCGCTCGCCAAATCAAAGCAGCACAAGCGAGTCAAACGAGATAGATGACCTAGGACTAAACGCTTGGGAAACGCCACACTATCAATGGACACTCATCCGTCCATCTACAGTCCCAAAGCCTTTCGTAGAAGCGGTTCAAAAGCATCCGCCTGGCGCATAAATCCAAGGTCATTCGGATGAGATGCGTCGGTGGCTCCTTCCCCATCCTGACCGAGAAGATGGTCACCTGGAAGATAGTAAATTTGTTCCATACCTTGAGCTACTAAGGAATCAAAAGATTCACGCAAAGCCGCGTGGTTTCCATCGTGATGCTCATTACGTGCAGGGAGTATCCAAGAATTAGTGTTCCGCCGATCTTCGACAAGTAGGATAGGCGTGTCAGGATGAGCATTGCGGAGTTGTCTTACCAAGGGGATGGTACGCTCGCGCACTTGATCAGGTTTTAGGTTAGGGTTACAGTCGATGACGAAAACAGATGCATCAACCCGCGTAAGAAATTCGCCGACTTCTGGCTCCATTTCTCCGTTTCCTGAAAAACCAATATTCAGGACCGGACGATCCAATCGACGGCCGAGTATGGCTGTGTGGACCATGCCGGGCCTCGATGCGCAAGCGCCATGAGTTATTGATGTACCATAAAAAACAATCGGTTTCGCCTCTCTAGGCGCCAGTCCCTTGAAGAACGCGCCTTTAGGAACACCGATTTGGAGATGCTCTACCCCGTTGTAAAGCGGTAAGTACGCGGCATACTCTCGCCGACCCGGTGCAAGCCCTTTAATGATCGAGGTACGAATTTCTTGAGCGTCAGGCTTGGTGACCATCACCCAGCGCCAGGCTCCGGTTTCGTCACGAGCGTAAAGGTCGATTCCGCTAACGCCGGTTGCAGGCATGTGCGGCATTGCGAGCCCATCATCCATAAGCTTGTAGTCGACCCAAATATCGGTGGCATCGGTTTCAAAACGGACCATCATCCCGGTGCTGTCGCGACTAAGTCGCCAGACAGGTTCTCGCACTTTTCCTTCCGCAGAAGCGGGAAGTCGATCAAACCAGCGCGCCCGAGGTTCGTCCCCCCAAGCTCGACCTTCAACACCCCAGTCAGTCACATCATGCCAATCAAACTCAGGCTCCACGATTTCCTGGCTAAACGCATAAGAAGCAACAACTAGAATCGAGAATAAGATTAAATATGAGCGCATGATAAGAAAACTACGCACTGGTTCTGAAAAAAGAAAGAGGTATATCTAGAAAAACCAGCAACATTGCACAAAGGCTCATTCCAGAGTTTACCATAAATGCACATTCTAATGGCATCACCCTTCGATTCAGACAAAGTATTGAATCATCATGACGCCGAATCTTATCGATAGAAAAGAAGCACTCTTAAGGCTGGGACTCCTATCCATGAGTGGAATCGTCGGCACGTCATCGCTAAAGAGTGCGACGCTGAGATCGGCAACGAGCCATTGACAGCAAGGTCAATGTTTGAAGGCCGGAATGCAACTATTGCGAAGCAAAACAATCCCGACTATGTCATATGTGCCACAGCAGGACGGATAGAATTCGTAGTGGCAACTGTAGGAGAGGAGCTTGCTCCCGATTAAATTAACCCAGGAATGGCCAATTCGGAAGCAAGCTCCTCTCCTACAATTGCCACCAGGCTGTTCGAACATTTTCAAACTAATCAAACGGCGCTCTCGGCGTTTCGCGCGAGGCAACACCAACGATCGCCCTACCCGTTCACCGGTCTGACGAATCCTGCGGATGGAAGCCCAGCTTCTCTTTACTTTCGGTCAGGTCAAATAGTCCATACTGCCTGTTATCACTCGTTGCATAGGCGACAAGAAACGGAGTATCGATCTCAATCGCGCGCTCGAAAGTATGAATGCAATCACGGTGACTAAGGTAAAGGGCACGGAGGTGCTCTTCTTGTTCTGTCCCGTCTAAGAATCCTGGATCGTCTTCAACCGTAGTCCAACCTATCCTGAGGGCGATGAACTGAATTCCGGACACAGTGGAATAATATCGTCCTAGATTTTCACCAAACAATTTTGAAACACCATAAATCGAATCCGGATACGGCTCATCACTAATCTTGAACTGACGCTTATTGCCACGATCGGTGAGATGAGTCTTCAAATCCTTCATAAAGTAACCGTGCTGAGCATGATTGGTGCTCGCGAAAACGACCTTTTTAACACCCGCACGTACGGCTTCCTCTAACACATTCTTCGTGGCAATAATGTTATTTGGAAGAATTTCCTCCCAAGGAGCACGGGCGCTTACTTGGGCTGCGAGGTGGATAACACATTCCAGGTCATCGAATACTCCACCAACCTGGTCGGGGTCCGATAAATCAGCAACGGTCGATTCGTAATCGACGGGGTTCAAAGTGAAACGACGTAGGTCGTATTGAGCAGCAAAGGCTTTGCTCAAGATAGAACCGATACGACCGTCCGAACCCGTAATACCTATACGTTTCTTAACAGGCATTTAGCAACGCTCCCAAATTTCCCTAACCAGATCTTTGATTTGGTTGGAATCGGCCCAACGATCGGAAAGTTCATTGCCGTCTGCTCCCTGCATGGCGTAGCCAGGAGGCCCCAACTCGACCACAAAAGTCAGCGTGGCATCTTTAGGAGCAGTCGCTTTGAAATGTTTGAATCCCTGCTCCCACCAGCCGGCGAAAAGATCCAGCCAGATTTTATTGTGAGGAAAGGAGATCGGCACCTGAACCTGTTCACGTGAGGCGACGCGTCCATGAAAGAGTCCGCAGCGTTCAACGATCTGCGTAATATAGGCCTGGTTTTGCTCAGATATCGGAGGACCGGCAAATTCACGGGCCACCACGAAATGAGAAAGATCTCCGCACAACTTCATTTCAGGCACGGCTTCGATCAAATCGAGCGTGAAATACATGTCGGTGGTCATGCGGTCGCGATGCGTTTCAAAATAGAGCGGAATTGCAGCTTCCTCAGCCAACTGGATACACTCACGGATATAAGGAACGCCTTCATCCACCGTACGTGGCATGGGCATGGGTTGTAAATTGATGTGCGTCGCTCCGCCCTCCTGCGCCGCTTTAATATCGTCCTTAAACTCCTCAGAGCTCCACGGAAAAACAATGTTTCCACGTTTGAGACGATACTTGTCCGTGAGAGTCACCATTGCTTCTCGATGCTCTGTCTCTTCTATTATAAACTCAATGCCATCGAAACCAGCTTCGGCAACTTGCGCCACTTTTTCTTCCCTGGACCACTCGTCTCCGCCGAAGGGCAACTGAGTCAATCCCCAATACGATTGATATACTTGAAAATTCATAGGATGCGTCTGCAATAGTTGTATGAGAATTCTCCTTTAGTTGGCCAGAACAACTGTCGCTTTTTGGTAAAGCACAACGGATGTTTAACTTTGAGGCAGATTAGAATTGCGACCGCTACCCAGGTTTCGGATCGTTTACTCAATTTATTTTTCACTATGAAACACACCTATTCTCTCCTACTCCTCACTCTAATCGGATTTGGTTCGATATCCCAAGTCACTGCTCAAGAGCACGATATTTCAGAATCATTAAAGAAAGAGGCGCAGGCGCTTTCCCAAGCCGCCTTGGAAGAGAATATCGCCTACGAAATAGTCGAATCTCTAACTACTGAAGTAGGGCCTCGCCTGGCAGGAAGTAAAGCTGAAAAACGCGCGCGCGAATGGGGTGTTGCCAAATTGAAAGAACTTGGATTTGAAAACGTCCATGTAGAGCCCTTTGAGGTTCCCCTTTGGGAACGAGGTATAGAACGAGCCGAGATCGTATCCCCTTTCCCCCAGCAACTCACAGTGACTGCTCTTGGAGGAAGCGTTGCGACACCAGAGGAAGGCGTGGTGGGCGAATTGGTGCGCTTCGGTTCAATCAAGGAATTGGAAAAACAGGCCCAGGGGAGTCTCGTCGGAAAGATTGTCTTTATCGACGAAATCATGACACGGACTCAGGATGGATCGGGTTATGGAGTGGAAGTGGCAAAACGACGCCAAACCGCTTATGAAGCCTTCAAAA
>Ga0114999_10003353_pt1 | contig 20160 bp, 11 predicted proteins | sample ArcticOcean_MG_C_3_FD_89820 | JGI IMG/M metagenome (GOLD analysis project Ga0114999, IMG submission 89820) | Marine microbial communities from western Arctic Ocean - ArcticOcean_MG_CB8_126 | ecosystem: Environmental > Aquatic > Marine > Oceanic | place: Arctic Ocean: Canada Basin | collected...
AACTCGTCGGGACCATTGCCTCGATCGACCAACGAGTCGTTGGCGCACTGGTGCGGGAGCGGATCGTAGAGGTATTGCGGTTGATAAATGCCACGTTTTTAATCCCGCTGCTTTTTGGCATAGGCCTGGCGATCGTATCGTTGGCGAAGTTGATTACCTGGTTGTTGGCGACACATCCGCAGCCGGTGTGGGGTTTATTTACTGGTTTGATCCTGGCTAGTGCGCTCTTCGTCGCGCGGCAGGTCAAAGGGTGGTCCGTGCCGCAATGGGGTTTGACTGTGGTCGGGGTGGCCGTCGGCTACCTGGTCACGACGCTGGTGCCGGTAGAGACGGGTATGGAAAGCTATAAGTTTGTGCTGGCGGGCATGGTCGCGATTTGCGCAATGATCCTGCCGGGGATCAGCGGGTCGTTTCTGCTGGTCGTGATGGGCAAATACCAGCAGGTCTTCGGTGCGGTGCACGAAAGAGAATTTGGTATCATTGCTCTCTTTGGCGTTGGGGCGATCATTGGCTTATTGGGTTTTTCGCGTTTGCTCAAGCGGCTGCTGGCCCGCTTTCACGCCGAGACGATGGCCTTTTTGGTCGGGTTGATGCTGGGGTCTTTGCGCAAGGTCTGGCCGTTCCGCAATGTGCTGGAGGAGAAGCTGATTGGCAGCAAGGTGCGGGTCTTGCGCGACGAGTGCGTTTGGCCGCAGGAGTACAGTGGCGAAGTGTTGTTGAGTTTCGTGCTGATGGTCGTAGGGGCGGTGCTGATACTGGCGCTGGAGCGGTTGGGACGCGAGAAGAGTTAGTTCGAGCCGTTTAAAAATCTGCGGGTTGAATTCGCCGCTGCTTGCGGCGTTAGAATGCGCAAGCTAACCCGATACTCCGCTGCTTGCGGCGGGGTCGTTCATTTTACTTATCTCGATTGCCCGGATCTGGTACTGCTTCTATTTGCGGCCCTTCGTCTGTGCTTTCGCTCATGGCGTCGCGGGCGGCGTGGAAGCGGCGAATGCGGCGGATGAAGACATAGACCAGTCCGGCCAGCGCTATGTAGAGCAGATACTGGTAGATTGCCTCGGTCCAACCCAAAACTACCGGCCAGAGGCTGATGATACAGAGCAGAGTGAAAATATCCTCGATCAGCTTGCTCTTTTTCTCTTTACTCGAGTCTTGTTCAGGCGTCATTCGATAGGGCCTTATAGATGGCGTAGTTTTTGAGGACTAACTTGACGTAGAGACGGGTCTCTTTGTAGGGGATGCGCTCGACGAAGGCGTCTATATCGTCGAAGGGGAAGCGGTCGAGCCATTTGCGGGCGTTGTGCGGGCCGGCGTTGTAGGCGGCTAGTCCCAGCTCGAAGCCCATTTCGGCGGCCGGTCCCTCGGTGAATTGGCGCACCTGGTCGCCGAGAAAATAACTGCCGAGGCGGATGGAGACGGCCGGGTCGAAGAGCGAACTGCGTTCGAAGCTCGGTATGCCCAATGTCTCGGCCAGAGTTTGCCCGGTGTGCGGCATGATCTGCATCAGGCCCATCGCACCCGCCCTTGATACGGCGCCTTCGTTGAAGGTGCTCTCCTGGCGGATAACCGAAAGCACTAGAAATGGGTCGACCTTGGCTTCGGCGGAGGCGGCGAGTACTTGGTCCCAATAATAATCGGGGTAGATCCGCGGCAGTTCGTCTGGTTCCTGGCCGTCGACGAAGATTCGCATCGACAGCCGCAATGCTCGGTCGAGGAAGCCTAGGCCCTCATAGCGGTCGCGGATGACTTTCAAGGCCGCCGTATTGCCGCGATTGGCGCGGGTGGCTTGTTGCATCTCGGCCCCGGACAGTTGTCTCAGCCCCAATTGGTATAGTGCTCCCGCACGTTGCAGATACTCCAGGCCCTTGAGTCTGGCCTTGTCCTCGGGGCGCGGTCGCATGGTCGCCAGCGGGCGGCTCTTGATCTGGATTCGGTCTAAGTAGCCTAATTTAACGGCGCGGGACGAGTAGTAGGAACGCGGGAAACCGGCGGCGGCCCGGCGGTAGAGTGCTGTCGCTTTATCGTCCTGGCCCAATTCGGCGGCACTCTTGCCGGCCCAATAGAGGCACTGGTCGACGATATGTTCTTCGCGCGCCAGTTTACTTAGGCGTTCAAAAACCACGAGTGCCTTGCGGTATTCCTTCCGGCAATAGAACGTAAAACCTATGCTCCAGCCCGCTTCGTCGCGGTATTTGCTTTCGGGATAGTCCTCGGTCAGGTGGCGATAATGTTTTTCGGCGCGGTCGAAGTGGTTGTTGCGTTCGAGGGCCTTCGCCGACTGCCAGAGGGCATCGTCGGCCAGGTCGTGTTGGGGGAAGCGTTTGACGAAACGCTGATAGCTGGCGATGGCCTCTTCTTCGCGATTGCGGCGCACCTGGATTCCGGCGATGCGGTAGAGGGCCGACGGGCGGCCGTATTTGTCGTAAACTTCGTTGAAAGTTTTTTCAGCTTTGTCGTAATTGCCGGCGGCGAGATAGGCTCTGCCGAGCATGAAACGGGCTTCGGCCACGCGCTGGTCGCGGGGATACGAACGGATAAAGCGATCAAAACCTTTGACGGCCTTGTCGAACTGCTCTTGGCTATAGCGAACCAGAGCGGCGGCATAGGTCGTGCGGGCATCGAGTGATCGCGGCAGCTTGCTAAGGGTCTTGAGGCCTTGCTGGGACTTGGGATGGTCTTCAATGAGTTGCAGGCGCCATTTTTGCGCTTGCTGCGTATCCTTTTGCTCGTCGCTGGTCGCGGCGAGTTGATAGAGCAGGTGTGGTGCCTGATCCGGATTTGCTGCCAGTTGCTCTTGGTAAAGGGCCAGGGCTTTGGCAGGTTGCTCGTCGGTCCGATAGAGGGTCGCTAAGTGCAGGCGGGAGGAGTGCTGCAACATCGAGTTCTGCGCGGTGATTAAGAAGTCTTGATAGGCGGCGACCGCACCGCGCGTCTCGCCCATATCCTCCAGCGACCGGGCCATCCAAAAACGGCGGTACTCTTCTAGATAGGGTAGGTCGTCGGGTAAGTCGTGCAACCGGGCGTAGGCGCGGCCAGGTTTTTTGAGTTGACGTTCGCAGATCGCCCGTTGCAACTGGATCCGGGTCTGGTCTGGGAGAGGCAGTTCACCTAGGTCGAGCCGCATCAGCTGGCGATAGGCCAGGGCATAACGCTCCTGAGCGATGAGCTCGGCAATATCGCCGCCGGCCGGAGCGCGGTGCTCGATGACCCCCGAAAAATAAAAATAGGCCACGAAAGGCAATAGTACCAGCAGGCTCAGGCCTAGCGTTTTCCACGCTAATTTGGCCTGGTCGGTCATTTAAATCGGGACCTAAGGTGAGGAAGGTGGTATATCTACACTGAAAACCAAAAATACGCTAAAGAGTTGCAATGAGCCAAGCGGAAAATATCAGCCCTTTGCGTACAGGGGGCGATCAAGAGGGTTTTTTGCTATTTTGCTCGTCGATTGATGCTTTGAGCAAGTCGGCGAAAGGAGCTTTACCGGCCGCATTTTTTTCCGCTTGTTCTAAGGCTTGAATATGGCGGCGCACTTCGCTGAGACTGTGTTGGATCTCTCGATCCAGTTTCTGCAAGCGCGGGCCAAACTGAGGAGATAGAGGCGTATTATTCATGGTTATTGCATTGGTTTTAATGGGTGATACTAAAGATATATGCAAAGTTCATGCCTATGATTTAATTGATTGCAAGATACTGTAAAATAATAACTTGTGTCATTTGAAATAATAATAATAAATGGAAATAATTTCCCTCGATTCTATAAAATCGAGAAAAGTTTGCCCGAAGATGAAAATATGGAAAAGCGGAATTATTCCCTCTTAGAGTAGCGTTTAGCGGGGTTGGGCTCGATGCAATTAGTCGCCGAATACGGTGATTATTCTGTTCAAGGATTGATATTGGGTACGGCGGCTGAAGCACAAATTTTACTGACAGCGGGTTTGCACCGTGATGAGCCGGCCGGGTCCGGAAGCTGTGCTGAATTTTGTTGAGGGATTGCATCCGCGATTGTTAGAACATTGCCAATTTGTCGTCTTGCCCGGTCTAAATCCCTATGGCTTTTCACAATACGCGCGAAAACGAATCGGGGCTGGATCTCAAGCGGGAAATTGACGGAGACAAGGTGGAACTCGTCGCAGGTGTCAAAATATTTCTACGCGACCGGCGCTTCGATTTTGTGATCGATTTTCATGAGGATTGGGAGGTGTCGGAGTTTTATTTTTACGAGGCCAAGCGCGATGGAAAATGGTTTGGTCCAGCGATTATAGACCAAGTGCGCGATGTGATACCGATCGACGTGGAAGTTGGCGAGAGCGATGATCGGTAATTTCCACAGGTGTCTTTCAGCTCGACCCGAAGTGGGGCACTTCCGCGGTGGCGTCTCATTTATATGTGCACCATACGGATCATGCGATGATGGGCGAGTCGCCGACGGGACGCCCATTGGCCGAACGGGCGCAGGCGCATCTATGCTTATCGCTCTGTGCACCGTGCTTGCGCTACGGGGCTGGGACCTTAGCCTAACTTCGTTTCGGAGCGTAGAGGTGGGGGCTCTGGCCGTAGTGGACTTCGGCCGCTTCCATCACCGTTTCGGAGAGCGTTGGGTGCGGATGGATCGATAATTGGATATCGGAGGCCAATGCCGCCATCTCTATCGCTAATACGCCTTCGGCAATCAGTTCCCCGGCGCCGCTACCGGCGATGCCGACGCCCAATACTCGGTCTGTTTCCGGGTCGATGAGCAGCTTCGTGACGCCATCGTTGGTATCCTGGGTCGTGGCGCGCCCCGAAGCAGCCCAAGGGAAGCGCGCGACCTTTATTCGGCGGCCGATTTTCTTGGCTTCTTCTTCCGTCAGGCCGCACCAGGCAATTTCCGGGTCGGTGTAGACGACGCTGGGAATTGCGTTGGGTTCAAAGACCAGTTTGTCGTGGCCGGCGATGACCTCGGAGACCATCGCGCCTTGGTGCGAGGCGGTGTGCGCCAGACCGGCGCCAACGAGGTCGCCGATGGCGAAGACCGAGGGTTCAGCGGTGCGCATCTGGCCGTCGACTTGCACATAATTGCGCTCGTCGACGGCGATGGCAGTGGTCTCCAGGCCAATATCGCCGCTATTGGGCACTCGGCCGACGGAGAGCAGGATTTTGTCATAGGTTTTGGCACTTTTTTTGCCGTCGAGGTCCTGCAGGTGGACGGTAAGCCCGTCGGGACCTGCTTCCAATTGGGTTACCTGGGTGTTGAGCATCACTTCCTCAAAGCGTTCGGCAACCTTGTTCTGCAGTGGTTTGACCAAGTCCCGGTCAGCCGGGGGGATAAGCCCCGGCAGCATTTCGACGACGGAGACTTTAGTGCCAAGCGCCGCGTAGGCCTGGCCGAGTTCCATGCCGATGATGCCACCGCCTACCACGAGCATCGAGGCGGGGATGTCGTTGAGTTCGAGTGCTCCGGTCGAGTCCATGATGCGGTCGGTGGCGAGGCGGAAGACGCCGGGCACCGCCGGGCGCGAACCGGTGGCGAGGATGGCATTTTCGAACTGCAGTTGATCTTGGTCGCCGTCGGCTTTGTCAATATGCAGGGTGTGGGCGTCGACAAAGCGGGCGCGGCCCTGTATATGCTTGAGTTTACGTGCTTTGACCAATTGGCCCAATCCCCCGGTCATCTTGGTGATGACCTCGTTCTTCCACTCCCGCAAACGGTCCAGGTCTATCTCAGGTTCGGCGAATTTTACACCCCACTTTTCGGCCTCCCTCGATTCATTGAGTAATTTGGCGATATGCAATAGGGCTTTGGAGGGGATACAACCGCGATAGAGGCAGACGCCACCGGGGTTGACTTCTTCGTCGATCAGGGTGACGTCCAAGCCCAGGTCGGCGGCTTTGAATGCGGCGACATAGCCGCCCGGACCGCCGCCGATGATGGCCAGTTTAGTTGTGTTCATATGGGCTTAGCCTTCTAAGAGGACGACGAAGGGATTTTCGAGGGCCGCGCAGATCCAGCGCAGAAAACGAGCGCCGTCGGCGCCGTCAATCAGGCGATGGTCATAGCTGAGCGAGAGCGGAAGGATGGTCCGCGGCAGTAACTCGCCGTCGACATAGGTGGGTTCGATGCTCGAACGCGCCACCCCCAAAATCGCCACCTCGGGCGGGTTGACGATGGGCGTAAAGGCGGTGCCGCCCATCGAGCCGACATTACTGATGGTGATCGAGCCGCCCTGCATATCGGCGGGGCCGACTTTGCGATCGCGGGTCTTCTGCGCCATCTCGCCCAATTCGACCGAGAGTTCGATAATATTTTTCTGGTCGACGTCGCGCACGACGGGAACCAACAAGCCGTGCGGGGTATCGACGGCGATACCGATATTGCAGTAGCTCTTGTAGATGATTTCCTGGCTGGCGATATCGATGCTGGCATTGAATTGCGGGAAGGCTTTGAGCGCCGCGCCGAGGATCTTGATGATAATCGCCGTCGGGGTCAGTTTGCTGCCGGCGGCCTCGGCCTTCTTGCCGTATTCTTTGCGCCATTTTTCCAGGTCGGTGGTGTCGGCCTTGTCGAATTGGGTGACCATCGGGATTGTCGACGAGGCCTGTGCGAGGCGCTGGGCGGTTATCTGGCGCACCTTGCTCATCGGCTGTCGTTCGATCTCGCCCCATTGGCTGAAGTCGGGCAGCGGCGCGGCTTGGGCGATACTAGAAGCCGCGCTCGGTGACTCGTGCAGTTTTTTAGAATGCGCTTTGACGTCGTCTATCGAGATGCGGTCGGCGGGGCCGGAACCCTTGACTTGGGTGATATCGACGCCGATCTCGCGCGCCAGACGACGGGTCGAAGGTGCGGCCGGTACCAGCTTGGTTGGTGTTGTTGTCGCCGCGGCGGTTATAGGTGCTGGCGGTGTTGCGGCCGCCGGTGCAGCAGAAGGGGTGCCGGGTGAAGGTGTCGGTGCAGGAGTAGCTGTAGTTTCTTGAGCTCCGGCCGTAGATGCCGCCGCAGCAGGCGCGGCGGCGGCAGATGGTTCGACTTTGATTATGGCTTGCCCGACGGTGACAGTGTCGCCCTGCTGTACGAGGATTTCGGTGACGGTGCCGCTTATAGAGGAAGGGACCTCGATAACGGCTTTGTCGGTTTCGAGTTCGATGACGGGTTGGTCTTCGGCGAGTGTGTCGCCGACGGCGACCAGTACGCTGATGACGTCGCCGTTTTCGATATTTTCGCCCAAATCGGGCAAGGCGAATTCTATCGGGCCTGCCGAGGTCGGTGCTGGTTGCGGCGCAGGTACGGCTGCTTCCGCTTGCGCTTCGGGCGCAGGGGGTGGCACAGCAGCAGGCGCGGCGGCGGCAGATATTTCGACTTTGATTATGGCCTGCCCGACGGCGACAGTGTCGCCCTGCTGTACGAGGATTTCGGTGACGGTGCCGCTTATAGAGGAAGGGACCTCGATAACGGCCTTGTCGGTTTCGAGCTCGATGACGGGCTGGTCTTCGACGAGTGTGTCGCCGACGGCGACCAGCACACTGACGACGTCGCCGTTCTCAATATTTTCGCCCAAGTCGGGCAGTGCAAATTCTATCGGCATAGCGTAGGCAATCTCTTTAGGGCTAGTCTAAGTGAATGTCATAGATACAAAACCGGCATTGCTTAGAGATAGGCCGGATTGGCTTTCTCGGGATCGATCTTGAGGTCTTTCATGGCTTTCGTTACCGCCGCGACATCGATCTCCCCTTCGCGGGCAAGGGCGCCTAGTGCACCCAACACGATAAAGCGGGCATCCACTTCGAAGTGGTCGCGTAGGGCTTCGCGGCTTTCGCTGCGCCCAAAACCATCGGTGCCCAAGGCGACGGGAGGGTTGGGAAACCAGCGAGCGATGGACTCGGGCAACGCTTTGACATAGTCCGAAGCCATGACATAGACGCCGCTTTCTTTTTCGAGACATTGTTCTAGATAGCTGAGTCGGGTTTTGTCGCCGGGATGCATACGGTTCCAGCGCTCGGCGTCAAGACAGTCGCGGTGCAGGGCCTTATAGCTGGTGATACTCCAGACATCGGCACTGACCTTGTAGTCTTCTTCGAGAATTTTCTGCGCCTCCAGGGCGCCGTTCATAATGGCGCCGCTGCCGAAGAGGTTCGCTTTGAGCTTGGCGCGTTTTTTGGTCGAAGCCTTGAATTTGTACATGCCTTTGAGAATGCCCTCTTCGACCCCGTCGGGCATTTCCGGCATCCGGTAGGGGTCATTCTCAACCGTCATATAATAGAAGATGTCTTCTTGCTCGACATACATCCGGCGGATGCCCTCGCGGATGATGACGGCGATCTCATAACCGAAGGCTGGATCGTAGGCTTCGAGGTTGGGCACAGGATAGGCCAACAGGTGGCTCTGGCCATCTTCGTGCTGCAGGCCCTCGCCGTTGAGGGTGGTGCGCCCAGCGGTGCCGCCGATCATAAAACCTTTGACGCGCATATCGCCGGCCAGCCAGACTAGGTCGCCGATGCGCTGCATACCGAACATCGAATAGTAGATGAAGAAGGGGATGGTGTTGATGCCGTGTGTCGCGTAGGCGGAGCCGGCGGCGATAAAGGAGGACATTGAACCGGCCTCGGTGATGCCCTCTTCGAGCATCTGGCCATCGATCGCTTCTTTGTAATAGGCGATTACGTCCTTGTCGACCGGCTCGTATAACTGCCCCCTACTCGAATATATGCCGAATTGGCGGAAGAGCGGATCCATGCCGAAGGTGCGCGACTCGTCGGGGATGATCGGCACAATGAGCTTACCAATTTCTTTGTCCTGCATTAGTTTGCGCATTACCGAGACAAAGGCCATGGTGGTGGCGAATTCGCGGTCGCCCGAACTCTTTTTGAATTCTTCCCACATTTCCTCTGGTGGCATAACCAGTGGTGCAGCCTGTACGTGGCGCGCCGGTACGGCACCTCCGAGTTTTTCGCGGTGTTCGCGGATATACGCCATCTCTGGGCTGTCTTCGGCAGGCCGATAGAAGGGCGTCTCGGCGATTTCGTCGTCGGAGATGGGGATGCCGAAGCGCGTGCGGAAGATGCGAATCTCGTCTTCGTTAAGTTTTTTCTGGTTGTGGGCAATATTCTTGCCCTCACCTGCTTCGCCCAAGCCATATCCTTTAATGGTTTTGGCGAGGATGACGGTCGGGCCGCCCTTGTGCGCTACGGCCTGATGGTAGGCGGCGTATACTTTTTCGGGGTCGTGGCCGCCGCGGCGCATCTTCTGCAATTGATCGTCGGTGTAGTGCTCGACCATTTTGGCCAACTGTGGGTCGGCGCCGAAGAAGTCTTTGCGAATATAGTCGCCGTCGGAGACCGAGTATTTTTGGTATTGGCCGTCGACGACCTCGTCCATACGTTGGGCCAAGCGACCGTCGTTGTCCTTTTCGAGCAGCGGGTCCCAGTCGTCACCCCAGACCACTTTGATGACATTCCAGTTGGCCCCGCGGAAGGCGGCTTCAAGTTCCTGGATGATCTTGCCATTGCCGCGTACCGGGCCGTCGAGGCGTTGCAGGTTGCAGTTAACGACCCAGATGAGATTGTCGAGGTTTTCGCGCGAGGCTAGGTGATCGCGCCTAAGCTTTCGGGCTCGTCGCACTCGCCGTCACCTAAAAAGGCCCAGACCCTGCCGTCATCGGCCGGTTTGAGGCCGCGGTGTTCGAGATAGCGGTTGAAGCGCGCTTGGTAGATCGACAGAATGGGACCTAGGCCCATCGAGACGGTGGGGAACTGCCAGAAGTCGGGCATCAACCAAGGGTGCGGGTAGGAAGACAGTCCGCCGCCCTCTTGTAACTCGCGGCGGAAGTTCTCTAGTTTGCGCTCGCTCAGGCGGCCCTCGACGAAGGCGCGGGCGTACATCCCGGGCGCGGCGTGGCCCTGGAAATATATTTGGTCGCCGGGATGCCCGTTACTGGGGGCGCGGAAGAAGTGGTTGTAGGCGACCTCGTAGAGCGTTGCAGAAGAGGCGTAGGTTGAGATATGACCGCCGGGGGCCGCCTTGTCGCGGTTGGCGCGGGTGACCATCGCCATGGCGTTCCAGCGCACGATGTTTTTGATGCGGCGCTCGATCTCACGGCTGCCCGGATAGGGGGGCTGTTGTTCGCGGTTTATCGTGTTGAGATAGGGGGTATTGGCGCTGAAGGGCAGGTCGATGCCGGCTGCTGCGGTTCGGGTCTGTAGTTGCTGCAACAGGTAGTTGACTTGCTCGGGTGTTCTATTGGCTAACACATAATCTAGCGATTCGAGCCACTCGTGCACCTCGGCTTTTAGATCTTCGCTTTCGTTCATCGTTGGGATAATTCCTTTGCGTTGGCCGTTTTACAGGCGTAATAAGCACTGGTCAGACGGTCAGAAGAAGATAATATGAGGGTGTTTTCTATGCAAAAAGACATTTTCTTACAGCCATTTATGGCATCTGGGGCGAATGTGTTAAAATTACTATCTTTTAGCGGCATTTGTGCATCTATTGGGGGGAACTTACCCGTTGTATGATCGTTAGAAGGTATACCGAGATCGCGACCGTCCATAGGGACGGCGCTGCAGAAAGATTGCTTCCGTGCTGAAAAAAAAGGTCATCTGGACCTGCTTGCTGATATCGGTATTTCTGCATTTGGCCGGGCTTTACATGACGCGCGACCTGTGGCTGGGTGAGCTTGACGCGGAGTCTTTTCGCGCGCGCATTGCGCTGATTCCGCCGCAGTTCAAGCCTCGCCGCCTGAGCGCGCTGCCAAAGCAGGATACCGCAGCGCCCAAAGTCGAGATGGAGTATTTGCAACGGCCTGAGGAGCAGGCGGCGGAGATACGCGAGCAAGATCTCCGGCTCGAGACGACCGCGCCCGATATAGAGACACAGCAAGCGCCGCTGGTCCTGCGCGAGATTGCCAGCGGTGCCAAAGAAGATGCACCAGTTTTCGAGCGGGTAAAGATGATCTCGCCTTCGGCGCTGGGTTTGGCTGACAGCATGGGCATTGCTTCGATGGACCTGTTGCGGATGGTCGATTTGGCACGAGCAAACAAGGATCACGCCGCCGTTATTCGCGACCCGGGCAGCCGGCGGGATCTGGCCGGCTATGTCAATTTTACCCAGGTGCACGTTTACGGGGCCGGCTCCGGGCGCGGCGCGCTCGACGCGATGAGCCGCTATTTGCGTGACCACACGAAGCTTTTGGCGCGGGTCAGCGACGAGACCTACGAACATTTCCTCTCGGAAAAACTGCTCAAGGATCCCATACATTTTCTTTTTCAGGGCGGGGGACTGATCCCCTATCGCGATGAAGTGCTGACCATGTTCAGCGAAGAAGAAAAAGCACTTTTGGGGCGCTATCTGCACGAGGGCGGTTTTCTCTTTATCGAAGGCAACAACCGCTATTTGCGCGAGATGACCCGGCATCTGCGCTCGATTCTGGGTGTCGAGGCGCAATTGGCGCCCATTCCGACTTCGCATATGATCTACCATTCTTTTTATGAATTCGGTGGCGGCTTTCCCGGTGAGGACAAGGCGCAGGTGGCCGATGTGGGCAGCAATCCGACCTGGTATTACCCGGTCTCGAATCGGGAGGACCTGCTCGCTGTTCAGCAAGATGTTACTTTTAACCCGGAAACCAGCGAGTCGGGTGGCGATGCAGTGCCGCCGTCGCAGGGCTTGTGGGGCGTCGAAGTTGACGGCAATTTGGTCGCGGTGCTTAGTGATCTCGGGTTGCAACAGAATTGGATGGCCAGTTTAAACTCCGAGAGTGACGGCACTGAGCCGGTGACTTATTCGCTGATGGCCGGGAGCAATATCGTGGTCTACGCGCTCACCCGCGATGGTGGCATGACGCCGAAATTGCCGCCGCCCGCTTGGATGCAGGGCCAAAAACCCAAGGTTGCGTTGCAGGAGCCCGCGCGCGAAAGCGGATCGGTGGCCTATAATATAGACACCGAAGAGCTCTTCTCTGATCTAGATGCTTCGTTGGCGCTGGTCCAGGCCCCTATCGGTAGCGAGATCCTCGAGGATATTATCATTCGCATAGATGGCCGCTATAGGCTAGAATTGTTCAAACGCGGCTATCAGGGCTTGCTCTTCCACAATTTGCCGGCGGGTCGACATTGGATTGATTTACAGTATGGCGGCCAGACCCAGCAATTGGAAGTGGATTTAAAGGGCGGTAAGGTCGCGACCCTAACTTTTGCGCTGAATCGTTTTGCCTTTGTCGCCCAACTGCGCATGCAAGAACAGGAGGGAAAAGTGGGTTTCGAGCGTTGGTCGGAGGCCTTTGCCGACCTGGCAATCGAGGAGATTTACCTGGCGGAAGATCGAGAATGGCTGGAGGGGGCAGGAGAAGGATTTATTGAGGCACCCTAGGTTAGTACAAAGGTAATAATAACTACAGCTTAGGTCAATTTCATTCTGCCAAATCCCTTATTGGGGAAAATTTAATAGGCCACTTGCTTTTTCTGGTGTAAGTGGCCTAATTTCGTATCTAAGTATTTTATTAACAATTTGTTAATTTTTGCCGCTGCTGGAGTAATCCTTGGTTTTTTTAGTTGGCCTTATTTTTTGCTTTTTAGCGTCCGTGCTCGAAGCGCAAGTCGCGGTGCGCGATACGGTATTGACTGTGCGTCCGGGCGATTCGCTTTTGGCGATTGCCTATCGACTCTTGCCCCATAGCACCGAGTACACGGCGGAGGAACTTGTCGATACGATCAAGCGGCAGAATGGGTTGCAAGGCGATGTGATTCAGATAGGGCAGCGTCTGGATGTTTCGCTGAGTTATGCGGAATTATTGGACCAAACGGTTACCCGTGCTGCTGATTTTGCCGCGCGGGGCGTCTATATCACCGCTGCACTGGTCGGTAGCCGTAGGATGCTCACTTTGGCGGATGCTTTGGTGGCGGCAGGGGGCAATACCGTCGTTTTTGACGCCAAGGATCGCTATGGGAATCTCGGGTATGCTTCCTCGGTGCCGCTAGCCTTGGAAATCGGCGCTGGCCAGCGGGCGTCGATCGCACAACCGGCCAAAATGCTCGATGCGCTGCACCGGCGTAATATTCATGTCGTGGCGCGGTTGACGTGTTTTTACGACGCTCGTTTGGCTCGGGAACGCCCTGATTTTGTGCCTTTATCGCGCGAGGGTCCGGCGCTGTGGTCGGAACGCGGTAAAAGTAATTGGGTCGATCCGTCGCTGCCTCAGGTGCAGGAGTATCTCTTGGCCATAGTGCGCGAAGTCGCGGAGTTGGGCGTCGACGAGATACAGCTCGACTATGTGCGCTTTCCGACGGAAGGGAATTTAGCCGACGCCGTTTTCGCATTTGACCCCGCTGTGGTAGCGAAAGACCGCATCATTACTGATTTTGTCATAGAGGTCGAGCGCGTACTCGAGCCTATGGGGGTATTGCTCTCGGCCGATATTTTCGGGGTCGCGGCGTGGGGGCGGGAGGCGGATCGACGAACGATCGGGCAACACTTGCCCGATCTACTGCCACATCTCGATGCGGTCAGTCCTATGCTCTACCCCTCGCATTTCGAAGATGGATTTGAGCGTATCGACCGTCCGGTCGATTATCCCTACTACTTCCTTTTGCAAGGGTGCCAGCGCTTGCAAAAATTAGCCACTGCGCACGATGTGCCGGTGCGGCCCTGGATCCAGTCCTTTGATTATCGGGTCACGCATTTTGATTCGCTCTATGTCACCGAGCAGTTGCACGGCGCCGAAGACGGCGGTGCGCGCGGTTGGTTGTTGTGGAACCCGGCCAGTCTCTACAAAATCGGGCTTGCGGCGATCAAAGGTTTTACCGACGGCACGGCGGCGACAGTGCCGGTGCAACAGCGCTTTCCTAAATCGTTGGGTATGGATCTGACGCAACCGACTTCGGTAGCAGACTAAATCCCCATTGGCGTCTTAGCTCTCCGTTATTCTTTTTCGTACAACATTTGTCCGAGAACGGCGGTCCGGAGGCGAAAAAGATCTCGCACATCTTCCACGACGAAATAGAGACAGGGGATAACGATCAGCATCAGTGCCGAGGCGGTACCGAGGCCGAAGACGATCAGTGTAGCTAGCGGTGACCAAACTTCGGATTTACCCAGCAAACCCAAGGCGATGGGCAGCACACCGCCGATAGTCGTGACTGTCGTGAGGATAATGGGCCTGAGGCGTTTGCCCGCCCCGGCCAAGATCGCGGTAAGCCGTTCATCACCCTTTGCCCGGGCGGTGTTGATAAAGCTGATGAACACGATTGAATCATTTACAACGACCCCGGAGAGCCCGACCATGCCATAGATAACCGTGATCGAGAGGGGGAAGTCGCCGAGCACCAGGCCGAGTAGAGCACCGGCGAGGGCGAAGGGGATGGTGGTGAGAATGATAAAGGGTTGGATCAGAGAGCGAAACTGCACCACGAGAATGAAGAAGATGCACAAGGCGCCGAAGCCGAAAAGTAGAATTATGTTGTCGAAGCTACGCTCGAACTCCTGGAATTGGCCGCCAAATATGAGGCTGTAGCCCGGGTAGGCAGGAGCGACTTCGCGCTCAAAATAACCGCGTAGACCCTCAATGGCCGGGGCCGCAGTCCCGAGGGCGTCAGGGGCTTCGTCGGCAAAGACCGTGACCGTACGGCGAAAGTCCCGGCGTTTGATCTCACTATAGCCGACGCCGCGTTCGAGGTCGGCGACCGAACCGAGGTTGACGAATCCGCCGGCTGGAGTGCGAATTTCGAGGTCCTGCAAGTCCGCACCAGTTTGGAACCAGTCGGGGCGATAGCGGACCAGGATGGGCATTTCCTCGTCGTCGGCGCGATAGACTCCGGAGGGACGTCCCCGCAATGCCCCTTGTAGTGCCCCTCCGACATCAGCCGCGTTTAACCCCAGCCTACGTGCTTCCTCGTGGCGCAGGCGAAAAATGAGCTCGTTTTTACCCTCGGCAAAGTCGTCGTCAATGGAGACCAAGCCCGGGTAGGTTTTCAGGTGTGTTTTGAGCAGGGTGGCGATTTCTTCCAAGGCAACGAAATCATCGCCCTGAATTTTTGCTTCCAGCGGGGCGTCTTTCGGCGGTCCGGCCTGGATGATCTTGACTTGTACTACTTCGTCATCGTAGCCGAGGTCGCGGGCTTCGTCGCGAACAAAGGCGACCATTCGTTGTAACTTATCGATCATTTCGGGGCCGTCGGTGACGTCGACGACAAGCTCGGCGAAATTGGGGCGTACGTAGGAGCGGTCGGCGGCGTTTTGTACGCCGACATTGACCAGGATACGTTCGACTAGGGCCAGGTCATCCGGCGGTAGGCGGCGGACGGCGGCTTCGAGTATGCGGGTATGCCGGTCCGTTTCATTGAGTGCAGTGCCCTCGGGCAATTTTAGCCAGACGGCAAAATAACTTTGCGGATCGGAGCTGAAGAGCTCTTGACGCAATTGCGGGAAGATATAGGCGGAGGCCGCGAAGATCGACAGGGGGACACCTAGCGCTATGGCATAGCGCGTCCAGGAGGGCAGGATTCGGCTGAGCAGGGCCTGGTAGGCGCGGGTTAGCCGCGCCATGGGTTCGTCGAGTGGGCTGCGGCTGTCGCGGCTGCCGCCGTAATCCGCGATGTGCGAAGGCAAAATCGCGAAACACTCGACCAGCGAGGCCAGTAGGGTTAGGCTGACGGTGATGGGCACGACTTGCAGGAATTCGCCGATGGTGCCAGGTAGCAAGACTAAAGGCATGAAAGCGGCGATGGTCGTCAAAGTTGAGGTCAGCACCGGTGCGAGAACTTCACGGGTGCCTTCGATCGCGGCTTGGCGGCGTTGATGGCCGGCCTGAATATACCGGTAGACGTTTTCAATGACCACGATGGCGTCATCAACGACCATACCCAATACGAGTACTAGGCCGAAGAGCGTATTCTCGTTTATCGAGGCGCCGGTAAGTTTGAGCAAGACGAAAGCTAAAGCGAACGCGACCGGAATGCCGACGGCGGCCAGCAGGCTGTTGCGCAACCCCAAAAACATCCAAAGCACGAAGACTACTAACAGGCCGCCGGCGAGCGCGTTGATCTGCAGGTTGCTGAGGGCATTTCTGACGCGGATCGACGTGTCATTGACCAGCTCGACTCCGATCCCAGGGGGTAGGCCGACGGCGAATTCGGCCAATAACGCGTGGGTTTTTTCGAGCAGGTCCAACGACGAGCCGACGTCTTTCTTGGTAACGCCGAGGGCGATACTGCGCTGGCCGTTGAGCCGCGACCGCGCTTCCTCGCGGGCATAGGTGTCGCGGACCGCCGCTACCTGACCGAGGCGCACGTGGTTGCCTAGGGGGTCGGGGCGGACTATGGCTGCCCTGATGTCGCGCAAGCTGCGGAACTGATCCGCGCTGCGGATAAGATACTCGCTCGAACCCAGTTCCAGGGTACCGGCAGGCAGGTCGAGGTTGCTCATTTCGAGTGCCCGGCCGAGGTCGTCCAGGCTGAGGCTGAGCGCGCGGGCGCTCAGCGGGTCGACTTCGACGTGGATCTGGCGTTCGCGGTCGTCGTAAAGAAAAACGCGGTCGACCTCCCAGAACCTCTCGATGTTATCGCGCAACTCTTCGGCACGGTGGCGAAGTTCGTGGTAGGCGATTTCTGTGCCGCCGGTCAATGCGATCTGCACTAAGGGGATGAAGTTAGATGATTTAATTTTTATGTAGAAGGGGTCGAGCACGCCGTCCGGTAGGTCGGCGCGGTCGACCCCTTGGCGGACTTCCTGGTATTGGCGTTCGAATTCGTCTAGCGAAATATCCTCGAACTGCATGGAGAACTCGACGCTGCCTTCGGTGCTGGTGGAGTTGAACTGATTGACGAAGTCTATTTCTTCGAGCTCGTCTTCGACGGGGCGGGTAATGATCTGCTCGATATCGGCCGCCGATACGCCAGGGTAGGAGAGCACGGCGATCAGCCATTTGAGGTTTACCGGGGGCAGATACTCTTGTGGCATGGTCCGGTAAGCGATCCCGCCCCCGAGCAGGAGGCAGAAGGTCAGTAGGTTGGCGATGAGCGGGTTGTGGACTATCCAGCGAAAAAAAACGTTCATCGCCCGACGCGTTCTTGCTGCAGGCGCCGAGTCCGAGCAATTTGTACGGTCTGGCCAGGCGCGAACGGGACGGATCCGAATTCGACGACTCGGTCGCCCGGGGCCAGACCATCGGTGATGAAGAACCGGCCGCCGGACAGCTCCGCGCCGATCTCAACCTGGCGTTCTACTAATTCGCCGCTATTACCCGAACCGGCGACGATATAGGTGTACGCTCGGTTCGAGCGAAAGCGCAGCGCAGTGGCAGGCAATTCGACGCCGCGCAGGTTCTGTTCACTCGTGACAGTGAGCGAGGCGAGTATGCCCAGGGGGCCACCGGGATCTGCCGCTAAAAGCTCTATGGGATATCGTCGTGATGTTGGGTCGGCGACTTGGCCTATATGGGTGATACTAGCGAAGAAGGCCGGTCGTCCGTCTGCTGGTTCAACTTTTGCCGATAGGCCAATTTTGAGCTTGTTGAGTGCAGTCGCTGAAACGTGGGCGCGTAGGATGACCGTGTCGCGCGCGGCGAGTCGCAGGGCGGCCTGTCCAGCAGCGACTCGTTCTCCTATCTCGACATGAAGGGCGGCGACCTCGCCGGCGAATGGGGCGCGGATCGAGCTCGCCATCAGGTCTAAGCGAGCCAAAGCTAGTCTCGCACGGGCCACATCCCTTAAGCTCTGGGCCGCGTCGCGTTGGTAACGGGATTGATCGACCGCTTCTTGGCTCAGGGTGCTGTCGCGGTACAGAATTTCGGAGCGGTGGAAATTTAATTCGGCGAGTTCAAACTGACTTTGTGCGCCTTGTAATTCGGCGTTCCTGAGCTGCTTTTGGATTTTGAACCGGCGCGGGTTGAGTGTGAGCAGTTCCTGACCCGGTTCGACCCTTTGGCCCAACTCGGCGGGGCGGGTATTTACCTCGCCTGGAACCTCAAACGCCAATTCGGCTTCTCGCAGAGGTGCGAGCGTTGCGGTGAAACGCAGAAGCTCAGGGTGAAAGTTTTCTTCTAGAAGGAGGACATCAAGTTGCGTCGGCTCCTCGGCGAAAAGTGGCACGGCGACGGCGAGGAGTATACAAAAGATCATGGGTCTCATTAGAGGCAAAACGGCGTTGGCGGTTAACGGAAGGCGCACTATACTAGTGGTTCGGTGATGATACTCTAATCACGGGGCAGTGCAAGGCGCCTATTTGAAACGCCGCATTTCGCCGCGTTGCAGTCGTGCCCAATATTCTTGCAGCTTCTCCTTGATCAAGGGGCTGAGAATAATTCCGCCGATGATATTGGGAACGGCCATACTGAGGATCATCAGGTCTGAGAAGCTGATGACGTTGGCCAACTGACTGACGGCGCCGATCCAGACAAAGAGGATAAAGAGCAGGCGGAAGATCAATAGCGAGCCGCTGCCGAAGAGGTATTCCCACGCGCGTTCGCCGTAGTATTCCCAGGAGATCATTGTCGAGTAGGCGAAGAGGCAGATAATGATGGCCAATGCGATTTCTGCACCCGGGATGACCGAGCCGAAGGCGGTGGCGGTCATCTCCGCGCCTTTGCCTTGCAAGTTGGGGTCCTTGTAGACGCCGGTTAAAAGCACGACTAACGCGGTCATGGTGCAGATCACGATCGTATCGATAAAGGGGCCGATCATCGCCACGATGCCCTCGCGCGCCGGCTCCTCGGTTTTGGCCGCTGCGTGCGCGATCGCCGCCGAGCCGATGCCGGCCTCGTTGGAGAAGGCGGCGCGGGTGATACCGATAATCGCTATGCCCAGAATACCGCCTTCTACCGCTTGGCCGGAAAAGGCCTCGCTAAAGATGAGCACGAACATCGCGGGCACTTCGCCAATATTGCTCAAGATAATGAAGAGGGCGCTGAGCACATAGAGAATGCACATGGTCGGAACGAGGCGAGAGGTTACGCTGGCGATGCGTTGGATGCCGCCGATGATGACTGCGCCGACCATTGCAGCGAGAATCAACCCGAAGAGCCAATTATAGGTTTTGAAGATGGGGCTGACTACGCCGAGCGCTTCTACGGTCTGATTCGATTGAAACATATTGCCACCGCCGAGTGCACCGCCGATACAGAGCATGGCGAAGAGCACGGCGAGGGCGCGGCCGAGTCTTTTGAACCCCCGGAGTTCAAGCCCTTTTTCAAGGTAGTACATGGGGCCGCCGGTGACGCGCCCATCGCTTTGGATCGTGCGATACATAATCGCTAGGGTACAGGAGGCTAATTTTGAGGACATGCCGAAGATTGCGGTAACGATCATCCAGACCAGCGCCCCGGGGCCACCGGTGCCGATGGCGACGGCGACACCGGCGATATTACCGAGGCCGATGGTTGCGGAAAGCGCGCTGGTCAGCGCCTTGAAGTGCGATATTTCACCGGGGTCGTTGGGGTCGTCGTAGATCCCGCGTACGACGTCGATGGCGTGGCGGAAGGCACGGATGGAAAACCAGCCGAAGTAAAAGCTGTAGAAGATGCCGCCAAAGAGCAGCACGGCGACGATCAGCGGCAGGCCGGTGCCAAAGTCGAAAAGCAGCACGGTGGAAAGCAGGGCGACGATCTCTCCCATAATCGAATCGAGGCTGGCGAGGTAACTCTGGGTCCTACTCGACTCGTCGGTTTGGGCCAAGGCGGGGGCGGCAAGCCCCAGAATCAGTGCGGTGGTGTAAAACGAGCGCATCTAAGCATTCTCCTCTGGAAGGATCAATCGTTCTTGCCGTTGCCTTTGAGCAATGCATCTAACTCGGCGTGTTTATCGGGTTCCATATGGGCGACGTTTTCCGCCGTGGGAAATAAACCCTCGGCCACTTCCCGACGATAAGTGCTAAAAATATCCAACCAGACCTGGCGCGTCTGGCCATAGGCCTTGGCCAAGATCAGGTCTTCTTCGTTGAGCCCGACCAGGTCGTGCACGATAAGGACTTGGCCGTCGCAATAGCGTCCGGCGCCGATGCCGATAACGGGGATGGAAAGGCGCTCGGTCACGGCCTGCGCGGCCTCTTCGGTGACTAGCTCGAGCACTAGGGCGAAAATGCCGGCGTCTTCCAGACGTAGGGCTTCCTCAATAAGGGCTTTGGCCCCCTTGGGTCCTTTTCCCTGAAATTTGGGCACGGTGCCGCGTCGGTCGCTGAAGAGATAAAATTCGCGGGCTTGCGAC
>Ga0114999_10003357_pt1 | contig 20138 bp, 20 predicted proteins | sample ArcticOcean_MG_C_3_FD_89820 | JGI IMG/M metagenome (GOLD analysis project Ga0114999, IMG submission 89820) | Marine microbial communities from western Arctic Ocean - ArcticOcean_MG_CB8_126 | ecosystem: Environmental > Aquatic > Marine > Oceanic | place: Arctic Ocean: Canada Basin | collected...
CCACTAGACAGTCTCACGGATCCGTTATAGGCTCTCACTCCCAGTGGTCGGGCCCGTATCGACGGGTCGGACCGGACGCCCCCCGATCCTCGATGAATTATAGTAACATCATTACAAGTTGGTCGAGCACGCCATCACCACCATGCCGGGTCGGACGTCCGGGGAATCGTGAACGTTCCTGGGAGTGGGAAAGGGAGTAGTACGTGCGACAGATTGTTTTGGAGCTTCCACCAGAGTTCGGGCGCTTCGTCTTGGTGTTCGCGGCCATCGGGGCAGTCTCGGCGGTTCTCGCGAATCGTGGACTCAGCATCTTTCACGATGGACTGCGGCCGCTCATCCCGTCCATGGTCAGCGGCGTGCTGCCGCGCCGCGATATCGCCAATACGTCGTTCCGGCTAGGCCTGGGATTTTTCTGGTCCTTCGCGTTGCCGTTCTCGCTCGGTCTAACGATCCCACTCGTGTACCTGATCTTCATGGCCACAGACTGGATCGGGGTCAGGTTCAACGCAGATCACGATCGGCGCTGGTACGAAAGCGGCCTCTCTTTGCGCGGCCTAGGTGGGTCGGCGGTGGCTGGGGCGGCATGGAGTGCTGCTGTCGCTGTGGGCGTCTACGGCGTCGTCAACGTGATGCAGGACCTTCCGATCCCGATGGCCGATGCTATGGCGCAGGTGGCAGACCCTGTCATCTTCATCTTTTTCCTCTTCCCGGTGCTGACCGTGGGTTATCAGTACGGCCTCCGACACTCCATTGCCGGGCTAGGTATCGGCACCGTCGTGTGGTTCGCCGTCGCATCTCAGGGCAACGAGCATCATGCGGCCATCTGGGCCTTTGTTGCCACCCTCGCCCATCTGGCGGTGGTGGCCTTCGGGAAGATCCGGGCGATTCATCTGGCTGGCGACGACGTAGACCCAAACGACATTCTCGCCCGCTGGGAGCAGGAGGCCGAGGCTCTGGACACTCCCGACGATTGGGAGCAGTTCCGGAAGAACATCGCCCGCATCAAGCGCTCGATCATCCCCCTCGCCAGCCTCTATGCCCTCATGGGCGCTGCGTATCACCTAGCGATCATGTCGAACGGCCCGATAGCAGGGCGCCTGTACTCAACTGGCTTTGTGGTACCAGCGGCCCTTGTCATGCTCGCGTGGGCGCTGTCTTACGTGCCCATGAAGTTCGCGACCGCAGTGGTGACGGGCTGCATGGCCACGGGAACTTTCATGGACATGGCCGTGGCGATCCTCATGCCGAACTGGTGGTCGGCGGCGCTGGCCCTCTTCATCCTCAGGTTCGTGGAAGTCTGGTCTTTAGAGCCCGTCGTACGCTTCCTTGATGCCGTCCCGGAGGTTCGTGGCTTGTCCGAGACGATGCGGACGTCAATTTTTCACGTGATGGAAATCGGCTTCCTCATTGGTGGAGGCTTGGTCGCCGCCCAATTCGCCGGCATGTTCGGTTTCGGTGCCGTCGTCGTCATCTGGTGGATCAACAGCAAGGCAGGATCGAAGATCATGCCGATGGCGGTCGGCGCCCTCGCTGCTCTTCTCGTTGGCTTCGTGGCCAACTTCTTCGAGGCCGTTGGCTTGGGGATGCCCACCTGAACGGACGAACTTTCGCGGATTCGAACTAGAAGGGAACAGACGAATGACCGATCTCACAGGCAAGCGAGCCATCATCACTGGCGCGGGGGGAGGCCTAGGCCGGGCCGCTGCTCGGCGACTCGCCGCAGACGGCGCCGACTTGGTGCTCACCGACGTCGCCCTCGACATGATGTCGGACCTGGGCGAGGAACTTGGGGCTTTGGTGCTGGAGATGGATGTCCGGTCATCCAAGTCGATTCGTGGCGCCTTCGCCGAGTCGCTGGCGGACGGTCGCGGCCTCGACGTCCTCGTGAACTTCGCCGGTGTCGTCGACACCACACCGCTCGACCAGGTGACCGCCGATGATTGGGATCGTGTCATGGAGATCAACGTCCGCGGAACGTTCGTGTGCTGCCAGGTGGCACTTGAGTACATGAACGACGGCGGCGCGATCGTGAACATCGGCTCGCGTGCCGGTCTCGTAGGGGGCACGACAAGCGGGGTCAGTTACGCCGCATCAAAGGCGGCCGTCATCTGCCTCACCAAGTCGCTGGCCAAGTTCGCAGCTCCCCGCAGCATCCGGGTCAACTGCGTGAACCCAGGGCTTATCGACACCCCGATGCTTGACGAATTCTCACCGAGCGTTCGAGAATCCATGCCAAAGCAGAGTCCCTTTGGGCGCCTTGGGACGGCTGAGGAGATCGCTGGGGGTGTCGCCTACCTCGTCGGCAACGACTCCACCTATATGACTGGAGCCCAACTCAACGTCAACGGTGGGAGCATCATGCTCTGATGCTCTTCCCCTACGAGTGGCGGGGTGGATGTGTCCGGTGACCGGCTCGGATTCGTCGGTGTCACCACCGAAGAATCCGCGATCAATCGGCTGTTTCCCCTGTGGGCGAGCCATCTAGGACTCGAAGCCGCTATCCAGGGCTTCGACCTACCGCTCGGCCCCTCTGCGAACACGTGCCGAGACTTCGTGTCCACCATCCGGAAAAATCGACGCTTGCAAGGAGCGCTCGTAACCTCTCACAAGACGGCGCTGTTCGAGCATGCCGGGGATGCCTTCGGCCGCCTCGATGACAATGCGCTTCTGTTGCGTGAAATCTCATGCATCAGCCGGGACGGAGACGGCCTCGTTGGATCGGCGAAGGATCCAGTGACGGCGCACCTCACCTTCGATCGGATGGTCGGCGCCGGCCACTGGGTGACGCACAGTTCCGCCGAGGTGCTCGTCCTGGGCGCGGGTGGGGCAGGTGTGGCTATCGCTGCCATGCTTGAAGGTGTCTTGCCGGGTCCGACTCGTCTCACGGTGACCGACACGGCACCCGCCCGTATCACCGAGGTCCAGCGAGTGGCCGGTACTTTGGGCTCGACTCGGCTAGCGACTGCCGTCGTCGCCAGCGCGGAGGACAGCGACGCCCTCGTCTCTTCGCTTCCGGCCGGATCTCTCGTAGTGAACGCGACAGGGATGGGCAAGGACCTGCCGGGTGCACCAATTTCGGAAGCGGCGACATTCCCGAGCGACGGTCTGGTTTGGGAACTGAACTATCGGGGCGAGCTCAATTTCCTGCACCTGGCCGCTCGTCAAGCCGACAAACGCGGTCTCAGCATCTTTGACGGGTGGGTCTACTTCCTCTTCGGCTGGGCTGCCGTGATCTGCGAAGTTTGGGGGTTGGAACTGACGCCGCCGCTGTTCGATGAGTTGGAAGCCGTGGCATCCTCCCTCGGGCACGTTCCGGCCGTAGCCGCAGTCAGGACTGATTGCTGACTACGTTGATCCCGATTCGGGTTCGGTCTCCACGATGCCATGCCCGGAAGAACTCCACGGGTCGCTGGTTTGCGTCGAATCCCACGGACTCAATGTACATTACTGCGGTTCCCGCTTCTACGTCGATCAGGTGGGCGATGTGTTCGGTTGCCGGAAGGGCCTCCAGTGTCCGCCTGCCGGTGGCGATCGTCACGCCAGTGTCCGCCAGGATTTGGTACAGGGATCGCCCCTCGAGTTCAGCCGACCGGAGGGTCCCCAGCAGGTCGTCGTTGATCCGCTCGGGAAGCCATGACCGGGTGTACGTGATGACCTCGCCGTCCACGCTGCGAACGCGTCCGAGCTCGACACACCGATCGCCGTCGGCGAGTTCGAGGGCGTCGCGGACACGAGCGGATGGAATGACGGAGTCGAGCTCGACAATCTCGCTATGCACCCCGTGTCCGCGCGAGGTCAGGTCCTCGAAGAACCCTTCGGTCGACTTGAAGAACTGCTCGTCAAGTTTGGGCTCGGCTACGAATGTGCCTTTGCCGCGCTGGCGCTGAAGCCGGCCTTCGTTGACGAGCTCACCGATCGCCTGGCGGATGACCGTGCGCGAGACGGCGTACATCTCGCACAACTCGGTCTCGGACGGCAGCAAATCTCCGGGTACGAGTTCGCCACCGGTGATGTGCCGCAGGATTAGTTGGCGGAGCTGCTCGTAGTAGGGGAGAGGGTTGTTCTTGTCGATTCGGTCCAAACTGAGCAATTGAGAAGTCGACAACTGCTTTCACCCTTCACATAATGGTTATGATAATAGAACATTATGACGTCAACTTGGAATATCCGCTAGGTGTCATCGTGAGCTGGCATAGGAGCAAATGGTGGAGCGTCCGATCCGAATTGTAACTGCTGGTGTGGACGCAGACAGCAACGCGCTGCTCGTGACCGAGGCTGGCGGTGACAGGGTTGAGGTAGCGTCCGCCGGCGATCTCCAGGGGGCAAGGCTCTTGCGCAGCGGCATTGTCGACTACTACCTGGGCACGTGTTGGTCTGGTGGAGGCGGCGCGCTTGCGGCGGCCACGGCGCTGCTCGGGGCCGAGCGGGTCGCCATTGTTGCGACGCCCGGCATGTCCGTGGACCTTTCCCGCGTCGAGTCCTACCTTGGCGAAGGCCGTCGGGCCTTCGGATTCCCCTATGAGCAGTCGAAGGCGGCGATCTCTACGATTGTGCAGGCAATCCTCGCTGCCCATACCGACGGCCCACGGTCGCACGCCGCCGGGCCCGTACCGTCGGCATCGGTTGCCTCGGACGAACATGGTCCTTTTCAGGAGCGGTTCGACCTGCTCGAGGCCGGCGGAGAGCTCGACCCGGACGTTCGCCCGCTGGTTGAGCTCTTCCTCGGCGCCATTGCCACGACGTTCGCCATTGTCGTCGACGAGACGACCGCCCCCCAGTTCGCCACCCATCTCGCTACGGCCTTCACGCGGATCCGCGCAGGGGACCAGGACCTGGAGCCGTCAGCCGTGGTCGCTGCCGAAATCAGTGACCGGTCTGCTGAGGTCCAGTTCGTCACCGAGGCTGCCCGCCGCGGCGAGACCGTCCTCGGACGCACCGTGCCTCAGGCCGAGATCGAGTACATGACCATCCACGTCTGTGCGCTCATCGATTCACAGAATCGCGGTTGATGCGCGTCGTCGTCGTCGTTCTCGATGGGTTCGGTGTCGGGGCCATGCCGGACGCTGAGGCCGAGGATGGAGTTGCCAACACGCTGGGGTCGATTGCCCAGGCTGCCGGCGGGGGCCTCTACCTCCCGTTCCTCGAGTCCATGGGACTCGGCAACGTCGCAACCGGAGTCGCCGCCGTCGCGTCGCCGATAGCCGCCCACGGACGCGCCGCTCTCGGGTATCCCGGCGCGGACAGCTTTATGGGCCATCAAGAGCTGATGGGCGGGTCGCTCGCATCCGTGCGCCTCCAACTGCTGGGCGATATGGCAGCCGACGTGGACCGAGCGGTTCGAGCGGCCGGACATGACATCGAGATTCTGCACCACGGCCAGTCGGCCCGTCTCGTAGATGGCTGTGTACTTGTCGCCGACAACGTTGAAGCGCGACCGGGTCTCAGCGTCAACGTGACCGCCTCTCTCGACGACATCTCGTTCGATGACTTGACGGAGCTTGGCATCATCGTGCGCCATGCCGTTCCCGTTCCCCGTGTGATCGTGGTCGGTGGTCGCGGCTATGGCGTCAACGACATCTCGGCTCACATGATGGAGCGCTCGCCGGGCCAGTACGGCGTGGACACCCCAGGCCTCGGCGTCTACGACGAGCACTACCGGGTCCGCCATCTCGGGGCCGAGGTCGACTACGACCGACAGCTCGCCAGCAGAGCTCGGTCTGAGGGTCTCGATGTGGTCCTGCTCGGCAAGGCCGCCGACATCGTCCTCTGCGACGACGTCGTCTCCGAGAACATCGTTGACACGTCCCAGGTCTTTGACGCCGCGCTGAGCCACCTTGGGTCCATGAATGAGGGCCTCGTCGTGGCAAATGTGCAGGAGACAGACCTTGCCGGCCACGAGCAGGATGCCGAACGGTTCCGGTCTGTGCTCGAGATCGTCGACCGGCGGCTCTCCGAGGTAGTCGACGCGCAGAGGCCGGGCGATGTCCTCATTGTTACTGCCGATCACGGTAACGACCCCACGATCGGCCACAGCCAGCACACCCGCGAGTTCGTTCCCGTCCTGGCGATCGGACCCGGTATCCGGCCCGTCGACCTGGGCACCCGCCGGTCGCTCGCCGACATTGGCGCAACCCTCGCCGACGTTCTTGGCATAGATGGCGTCGAGGCAGGGGAATCGTTCCTAAAGGAGATTGTCTAAAGTTGTTCGTCGAAGTGACCCGCCGACGAAATCCAGCCCTGGTTGAGGTGGCTGTCGAGCTTCACAGGCGGGGACAAATTCCGCCGAACACCTATGTGATCGACGTCGACACGGTGGAGCAGAACGCCGCGGCGGTTGCATCGGCCGCTACCGCCGCCGGTCTCGAGACGCTGCAGATGACCAAGCAGTTCGGCCGCAATCCAGTCGTTGCGGCAGCAGCGGAGCGCGGCGGCATCCCGGAGGTTGTCGCTGTCGACTTCGAGTGCGCACGCGTGCTGCATGCGTTTGGGCTGAAGATTGGCCACCTGGGGCACCTCGTCCAGATCCCCTCCACCGACAGAACGGCTGCGATGCGTTTGGACCCTCGCCAGGTGACGGTCTTCGACATCCAGCAGGCGGCAGCGATCGGCGAGGTCGCCGCAGCGATGGGGCGGACCCAAGGAGTCCTCCTGCGAGTGGTCGCCGAGGGCGATATCTTCTATCCCGCGCAACGGGGCGGGATCCCCGAATACGATCTAGTTACGGCCGCCAAGGCGGTCGATGATATCGACGGGGTGAAGGTCATCGGCGTGACTTCCTTCCCCTGCCTGATGTTCGATCCGGACGCCGGAGAAGTGAGTCCGACGCCGAATCTGTCGACAGTGGCCGGGGCCGCCCAAACCCTCCGAGACGAGGGTTTCGAGATCTCAGTCGTCAACACGCCGAGCATGTCCACCTCGGCGACCGTAGGTATCCTGGCTGACCACGGTTCGACGCAGATCGAGCCGGGCAGCTGCCTTATTGGACACACGCCCCTCCACGCCGTGTCCGATGAGCCTGAGCTTCCTGCGATGGTCTACGTGAGCGAGATAAGCCACCGCTACAGCGACTGTGCTTACGCTTTCGGTGGCGGCTTTTATCCGCGCTCACGGGCGAAGACCGCCCTCGTCTTCACCTCCGACGGTTCGGTCCACGAAGCTGGTGTGGAGCTCGATCCTCCGGACGCGATCGACTACCACGGCACGCTGCACGTCGATCCAGCGCTGGTTAAGATTGGCGACACCGTCATCTATGCTTTCCGCTCGCAGGTATTCGTCGCGCACTCCTGGGTCGCACCGGTGAGCGGCCTGGCCTCCGGTGCACCGGTCATCGAGGGTCTGTTCACCGAACGAGGTTGGCCGGTCACTGAGGATCTCGTCCCTGCCGCTTTCGGGGGGTTGCAGTGAACGTCGCATCGTCGTCCATCGAGGTGCGCAATCGTCTTGGCCTCCATGCTCGACCCAGCGAACAGTTTGTAAAAGCCGCCCAAGGGTATGAGTCCGACATCTCGCTCCGGGTCGGGGACCGGATCGGTAACGGCAAGAGCATCATCGGCCTCCTCGGCCTCGGGGTTGTCCACGGCACCATCCTGGAGATCACGGCCAGCGGTCCGGACGCTTGCGAGGCCGTAGACGGTCTCGCCGCACTGTTAGCGCGTTTAGCCGCCGAGGAGGTGGACTGACCCGTGAGTTTCGCAGGAGTCGGCGTATCGCCCGGACGAGCGTGTGCACCGGCGTTCGTGCTTGACCCCGGCGGAACCGGAGTCTGGGCCGAAGACCACCTTGAGGGGCCACCCGAACGCCACCGCGCCCTCGACGGTGCTCTCGAGGTGTGTCGGGGTGAGATCGATGAGCTGATCGCCATGACGACGAGCCGGCTCGGCGCTGACGCCGCCGCCATTTTCAAGGCCCACCGGCTGATCGTGGATGATCCCGAGTGGCTGGAGGCCGTGCGAGGACGCATCGACGCGGGAGCGCTCTTCCCAGTGGCGGTTTCGGAGGCAGCCGAGCAGATGGCGGGTCTTCTGCGCTCGCTGTCAGACGAGTACCTTCGCGAGCGCGCAGACGACGTTCTTGACGTCGCACATCGGGTGTTAGTCAATCTCGGGTTCGCACAGAACCGATTGATGCCAGATCCGGGGCATCCGTCAGTCGTCCTGGTCGCAAGGGACCTGGCGCCCTCCGACGCGATGGAACTCCCGGCAGACGTCGTTGCCGGAATCGCAACTGAGATGGGTACCCGGACCTCCCACGCCGCGATCCTGGCGCGCCAACTCGGCATACCGGCGGTCTGTGGAGTCGCCAGGCTCCTGGAGGCGGTCACCCCGGGCGGCCTGGTTGCCATCGACGGAGAGACGGGCGAGTGCGATGTCGATCCGAACCCAGCCACGGTCAACCATTATCGCATCGATGTGCGGGCGGTTGAGATCCGCATGGACCCGGTGGCGACTCTCGATGGCATCGAGATCAAGGTCATGGCGAACGCAGCTAACTATACCGAGGTGGGACGGGCCGCTTCGCTTGGAGCCGACGGGGTCGGGTTGTTCCGCACCGAGTTCCTATTCCATACCGGGTGCGGCCTAGAGGACGAGGAGGGCCAGGTCCGCGCCTACCTCGCCGCACTCGAGGCGTCAGGTGGTCGGCCGGTGACATTCCGGACGATGGACGTGGGGGGAGACAAGCCGCTCAGCGGTTTGCCGATGGATCCGGAAACAAACCCTTTCCTTGGCGTCCGGGGCATCCGGCTTTCGCTTAGGCGGTCCGAGATCTTCCGCACACAGCTTCGGGCGCTGGGCCGGGTAGCGCTCGAATTTGACAGTGTTCGGGTCATGTTTCCCATGATCTCTGGCCTCGAGGAGGTTCGCCAGGTACGCCAAGTCCTTGAGGACGTGCCGGGAGCGGATCGCTTCGAGCTCGGGGCGATGATCGAGGTCCCCAGTGCTGCTCTTCTCGCCGACGAGATACTTGACGAGGTCGATTTCGTCAGTGTCGGCACCAATGACCTCGCGCAGTACGTTCTCGCTGCAGACCGCACTAACCCGATGCTCGGCGAGCTCTACCACGAGTTACACCCGGGCCTCCTGCGCATCCTGGCGACTGTCGTCGCGGCAGGGCGGCGCCATGACAAACCGGTCGGCCTCTGTGGGGAGATCGCCGGCGACGTGCGAGCCGTGCCGTTGCTCGTCGGGATGGGGTTTCGCAGCCTCAGCGTGGCACCTCCACTCGTCCCACACGTGAAGGCCCGAATCGTGGCACTGTCCGCCCGGCGCGCCGGGGAGCTTGCGACTGTTGCGGCACGTGCCCGGACCGTGGTCGAGGTGGAGGCGCTGCTGTCGGTCGGCGAGGAAGGCCTTGCTCAATGACCGCAGCGTGGAAGGCTATTGTTGAGGATCGTGTGATTGCGGTGGTCCGGGCCGGGCGCGTCCCTAATCCAGCCGGTGTCGCCGACGCCTTCGCCGCAGGGGGTATCCGCTGTGTCGAGTTCACGTGCACGATCCCGGAGGTGACCTCTGTCATCGCTGCCGCCGCAGACGCCCGCTATGCGATCGTTGGAGTCGGGACGGTTATCCGTGACGATCAAGCGCGCTCCGCTGTCGAGGCGGGGGCGCAGTTCGTGGTGTCGCCTGCCATGCGGCCCGAGATCGTGCCTGCCGCTGGGGGGCTCCCCGTATTCATGGGCGCGATCACGCCGACCTAGATCGTCGCGGCGTTGGAGGCCGGAGCGGCCGCGGTCAAGCTCTTTCCGGCGTCGTTAGGGGGTCCTGGCTACCTGCGAGCACTTCGCGGGCCGTTCCCCGATGTCCCTTTCATCCCCTCCGGAGGCGTGGATGAGCGGACCGTCGCCGACTACCTGGCCGCGGGCGCTATCGCGGTCTATGCCGGGTCGAGCGTTGCCGACGTCGGTGAGATCGAACGGGGAGACACAGATGCGATAACTGCCAGGTCGGCGGCATTCATGGCAGCGTTGCGCTCGGTCGACTGACCCGACAGGGCCTTGACCAGCAGTTCAACTGCCATGGTCCCGGCGCGTACCGTCGCTTCGACCGTGGCCGCTCCGCAGTGTGGCGTCAGAATCACCGAATCGATATCACGCAGCCGGCTTGATGCCGGGAGCGGCTCGTGCGAGAAGCTGTCGAGGGCGGCTCCTGCTAGATGACCTGTTTCCAGGGCATCGGCGACGGCCTCCTCGTCGACGATGCCACCTCGGGCTGCGTTGACGAGAAAGCCACCGGGTCGCATGCGGGCGATCCGGGCGGCGTCGATCAGTCCTTCAGTGGCTGGCATGAGCGGAACGTGCAGGCTGACGATGTCGGAGGATTCGAGCAGTTCGTCGAGGTCCAGCAGTGGGACGTCGGCTTGTGTGAGGTCCGGGTCGTGTGCAACGACGTTCATGCCCAGGGCGGTGGCGCGTTGGCCCACCTCTTGTCCGATCTTCCCATAACCGACGATACCGATGGTTCGGCCAGCGATTTCGACGCCGATAATCCGCGACCACGACCCGGAGCGCACCCGGCGGTCCATGGTCGTGATCCCTCTTGCCAGTGCCAGAATGAGGCCTATGGTCAACTCGGCTACCGATGCTGCATTGGCCGCGCCTGTCTTCACTATTGGGATGGATCGGGATGCTGCGGCTTTGAGATCGATGTTGTCGGTGCCCGAGCCATACTTGACGACCGCCAGAAGTGGGCCGGCGTCCAGGACCTCTGCCGTCACGGCGTCAACGCCAACGATCAAGCCACTACATTCGGCGACCAGTTCGGCCATTTCCGGAGCGTTGAGGGGTCGGTCCTGGTGGGGGTACCGTGCCTCCAGACCGTGATCTGACAGTAGTTCGTGGTGCGGGCCGGGCGTCGATCGGAACGAGCGCGGCGTTACGGCGACGCGTGTCATGGCGTCGGGTCGGTGAGGCGGTATCGCGGATTCGGCCGCAGCGTCACCTGGTCTCCGTCCGCCAGGACGATCACCGGGAAGCCCTGGCTCTCGATGATGGCGTAGTCGTAGCCGGCATCGGCTATGAAGACGGCGAAGAAGATGAGCGGTTCGTCGCCGACATTGACACTGCGGTGGCCCCAATGTCCAGGGATGTAGTTGGCGGTCCCGGGGAGCATGTCGAGGGTCTGGTGTCCACCATCTTCGAGGGCGAGTAGGAGCCGACCCTCACCCGACAGGGTGAAGTAGAATTCGGCTCGGTCTCTGATGGCGTGGAAGTGGCCTTTGGTCATATGGAACTCATCGCCGACCTGTCCCGGGTGCAGGATGGTGGTGCACGCACTGAGATCCGCGCTGCCGGTCGGGGTGTCGACGTAGTGGACTTCGTATACAACCCGGTCGGGGTCCGAGATCGGCAGCTGGTACATCCCGGCCATGTCCCGGAGGTAACGAGTGACTAGCAGTCCGGCGGGAGGGCTGATGCGTCCGGAGTCAATGTCGACGTGGGCGGTGAAGGGGTTCGTCATCGGGTGATAGCCGTCAGGCGGCCTGGGTTGCCAGGGCCCGGAACTGCTCGTCTGCTAGAGACGTTTCAAGGATCCGCAGGATCGTGTCGGGACCGCTGCGCATGGGGTTGATGCGTATGGCATACCGCTCCAGTCCCGGAGTGCCCTTGAGGAAGGTGCTCGTGATGTACGTGAAGAGTGGAAGGAATTCGTAGCGGGCCTCCTCGCCGACGGAGCGGCTTGGCGAGCCGTTGCGCCACGCGCTGCGCACAAACTCCTCAGCGATGGGTCGATCGAAGATGAGTACGACGCAGCGGATACCCGGCTGGGCGGCGATGGCGGCGCGCAGGTAGGGATGTCGGCCAGCGGTGATTGCATCGTTGATGCGCTGGGCCGTTTCTTCGACTACTTCGTTTTGGATGGCGAGCGCTACCGGTACGTGGACGAGGCTGCGGATCGCCTCCATGGCATCGCGACCTTGGACCTGGATGCCAGCGGAGGAATTGGCGATCCGGATGCGGTCGACGATCTCGGTGCTACCGATCACACACCCCACCGGACTCGGAGCCTGCAGCTTGAATAGCGAGAAGGCGGAGGCGTCGGCTCCCATGTGGGTTCCGGTTCGGCGTGACCGGAACATGGCGTAGTTGTCGTCGACGAGGATCCGCACCGCTTCACCGCCGACGTGGCGACCGATCTCAATCACGTGGTCGATTTCGTGGTCGTCGCCGATCTGCTGGGGCACGTGCTGGAGATACAGGCCCGACGGTATGGCGGCGGCGAGATCTGCCTCCAGCTCGGCGAGGTTGTTGAAGTCGACCTGCCTGATGCGCAGGCCCATGTGTTCCATCGAGGGCGTCGTGGTCTTATAGGGGTGGGCGCTGTGGACGACGACATCGGAACCGGGAGCCAACGCGGCGTTGAGCATCGCCCGGATCGCACCGGTTCCGGCTCCGTGAACAAGCACGGCCTGGTCTACATCGAAGTATCGGGTGAGCGCTCGCTCGACGCGATCGGTCGCGTGAGGCCGTCCTCCGCCACCGAACCCGACCGTCGCGAGGTCTCTCGCTTGGCCGGAGTCCTCCTCGAAGGCGACGTCGGAGCCCATTTCCTGCTGGAGTGCGTCGACCAGCGCAAACTGCTCCTGGCGCGCCTCGTCGATCCCCATGTGAGGCCGGACAACCGTGGCCCGTAGTCGGTCGACGACACTGTCGAATTCGAATTCAGAGTCCGAGCTCATCGATGGTCCCTTCGATGGCATCGATCGTGGCGTCGACGATGGCATCGATGTGTTCGTCCTCGGCGACGAGTGCCGGGAACAGCTGCACCAGGTCGCCGGATCCCCGGCACATGAAGTTGTTCTCCATGGCGCGGGCGACGAACTTATTGCTGAAGCCGAGCTCGGGCGGCAGCCGTTCCTTGGTCTCGCGGTTGGCCACCATCTCGATGCCGACCAGGAACCCTTTGCCGCGGACGTCACCGACAAGTGGCTGGTCCTTCGCGTACTCCCAGAACCTGTTCAGCATGTGCTCGCCGAGCCGGGTGACGTTAGCGAGCAGGTCCTCGCGCTTGATGATGTCTAGGACCTCCAGTCCGGCAGCACATGCGCTGGCGTGACCCGAATACGTGTGCCCGGCGACGTTCGCCCATGTCGTTCGGTCGTCTCCGCGTATCACCTTCATGACGGCCGGCGATGCTACGGCTGCGGACAACGGGATGTATCCGGCTGTGATGCCCTTGCTGACCGTGATGATGTCGGGGACGACGTCGAAGTGCTGATACCCGAAGTACTTTCCGGTCCGACCGAAGCCGATGAACACCTCGTCGTCGATCCAGAGAATGTCGTACTTCGTGCAGATCTCCCGGAGGCGGCGCATGTAGTGTGGTGTTGGTGGGAGCACCCACGCTGAGGGAATGGACTCGGCGAGGATCCCGGCGATCGTCTCGGGCCCTTCGCTCAGAATCGTCTCCTCCAAAGCGGCGGCAGCGCTCTCACAGGTGTCGGGGTCCTCGGCACGGTATGCGTAACACGCTGCCGTCTCAACGAATCCCGGCATGACCGGCTGGAACCAGTCGGCGTAGGACGATCGGAAGCTGTTGGCGCTCGCGCCGATATGGGTGGTGCCGTGGTACCCGCTCGTGCGGTAGAGGAACTTCTGCTTCGAGGTGTTGCCCTTGTTGCGGTGGTAGCTCTTGACGATCTGCACCGCCACTTCGACTGCCTCCGACCCCGAGCACGCGTAGAACGAGGTCTCGAAGTCGCCGCCGGTGATCTCAGAGATCTGGGTGCCCAGTTCGATGGCGGGCCGGTTTAGGAACGTCCGGAGCGACGACCACTGCAGCGTCGTCATTTGGTCGTAGGCGGCTTGGGCGATGTCGGCCCGCCCGTGGCCCAATGTGGCAGCGGCCGAGCCGCCCGACAGACCGTCGAGGTATCGCTTGCCCATTGCGTCTTCGATGTACATGCCGGAGCCGGAAACCGCCATGGGACCGTGCTTCTCGATGGTGGTGATCGGTGGTTGTCCGTGTCTCCAGACGTGTTTCAGGCCGCGTTGCAGGACCTCTTGGAGGTCGGCGGAAGGGGTTGCGTCCGTGGGCACTGTGGTTGCGTCTCCTTGTACCGAAGGGTTGGCACGGTCTGGGGGGCTGCGACCACCCCGTCGGCAGTCATCATGATGTTATAATTATAGCACTGCGTGGAGCATCGTCTACTGGAGTCAGGAGCCCCGTGCCGTATCAACCCGGCTCAGCGATGGCGGCCGAAATCCGCGAGCAACCCACGCGGGTCCGAGCTGCTTTCGATGGCGCTCGGACCCAGCTTCCTGCTCTGGCGGCCCTGCTCGGGGATGCCCGCAGTGTTGTCTTTTTGGGCCGGGGCTCGTCGCGCTCAGCCTCCTCGTTTGGCGCGCTTGCGCTTCAGCGGATCGCCGGGGTGCCAGCGAGGCTCGGCTCGCCGGCCGAACTCGGATGGGGGCCTAGCGAAGGTGCCCTCGATGGCTCGCTGGTGGTGGCAGTTTCGCAGTCCGGTGAGAGTACAGAGATGGTCGCGGCAGCCGAGGCGGTGCTGCGTGCTGGACGAGCGATGATCGTCGTCACAAATACAGCGGACTCGACGATGGCGGGGCTCGTCCCGCCCGAACGATTGCTGCTCTGCCACGCGGGGCTCGAGCAGGCGGTACCCGCCACTAAGAGTTTCACGACCTCTCTAGCGTGTCTGCTCTCGATCGCACTTTCGACAGATTCCAGCGGCTTCGAGCGGGCCGTAGTTGGGATACCATCGGCGATGGAGGAGATGCTGGCTCTCGATCCGGCACCTCCCCTTCCCCCTGAGGTCGGTGGCCTCATCCTCGTTGGCGAGGGGTATGCGTCGGCGGTCGCCGAAGAGGGCGCGATCAAGTTCCGCGAGGTGTTGAAGATGCTCGTGGCGTCGCTCGAGGCGAGCGATTTTCTCCATGGGAGCATCACGTCGGCGCAGCCTGCGGTCGGAGTCGTGACTATCGCGGCGGATGGAATCGGCACGGGCCTAGCCACAAAGGTGCTCGTGGAAGCGCAGTCCCGAGGTGCCACTACCTTCGGTATCGGACCCGAGCCGCTGTCGGCAGATCACGCCGGGGTCGTACCCGCGATGCCGGCCGCGTGGGTTCCGTTTGCCGCGATTGTTTGGCTCCAGCAGATGGCGCTCGCGACCGGACTCGGTCGCGGGCTCGATCCGGATCGCCCGCCCGGGCTCTCGAAGATCACGCGGATTGGTGCCGTCGGGGATTGACCTAGTCCTCGCCTCGCCAACCCAGGAGCGACGACGCCTCCCTTGTCGCTTTAAGGAGAGGATCGGCTAACCCCAACAGCTGGTCGCTGTCGACGCGACTCGTCGGGGCCGAGATGCTGAAAGAGCCGGCCACCTGGTCGTCTGCGCCGATAATCGGTGCAGCGATGCAGTGGATCTCCGGTTCGTGTTCTTCGTCATCAAGGACGTATCCCCGCGCCAGCGATGCTGCTAGGTCGGTCTCCAGGGCTTCGACGGTGGTCCGGGTATTTTTCGTGTGGCGGGTGAGTTCGTATCCTTCGATTAACTCGCGTTGACGCTGTTCTGGGAGGAAGGCGAGGATCGCCTTGGCGACGCCAGTGCAGTGGAGTGGGGCGATGGCTCCGATGCTGGAGTGCATGCGGACCGTGTGGGGCGTATCGACTTTGTCGAGGTACACAACTTCCCCAGCCTCCAAGACCCCGAGATGGATCGTCTCGCGTGTCTCGTGGTTGAGGCGCTCCATGATGGGGCGGACGATTGCGCGCAGATTGAGATCGTTGTAGGCCTGGAATCCAAGTCGCATAATTGTCGATCCGAGGCGGTAGCTGTGGTTGGACTCCTCGGCGACGAACCCGTGCTTGCGCAACATGTGCAAGGGCCGCAGGGCCGTGGAGTGATGGACACCGAGCGACTCGGCGATTTCGCTGATGCGCTGCGGGCGATCTGCCACGAGTCCCAGGATCATCAAGGCACGCTCGAGTGTCTGGCTCACGGTCTTGGCTGGCTCATGATGGGGGACGGACGCTCCAACTTCGTCAGATGATACGGTATTTGCAGAGTCTCTGCATATATCGAAGAATAAAGAATATAGATGGTCTCGGAACGGATTACGATATGCCCTCCCAATTGAGGATCTACACGATCAAGCCCGGGCTCATGAGGCAATGGCTTGAATTTTTCCACGAGAAGGTGGTTCCCTTGCAGGCCAAACACGGCATGTCGGTCCATGTCGGATTTGTAAGCGAGGCCGCCAACGAGTTCATCTGGGTCCGCGACTTCTCCGACGACGAGTCCATTGAGGTGCAGGAGGAGCGCTACTACAAGTCCGAGGAGCGACTGCGGGTGATCGGGGACGAACCGAAACGCTACATCGACGCCATCTCGGTGCGGGGCGTTGATCTGGCGTACGAGCGACCGTGACCGACCGCGAGATTGAGGCCCGGTCGTGAGGAGTCTTCAACTTGGCGTTCTCGATGTCTCCGCGATGGGCCTTGGCTGTATGAGTATGTCTGGCGACTACGGGGCGCATGACGACGCCGAGTCGGCGGCCACGCTGCGGCGGGCCGTAGAACTCGGGGTCACCCTCTTCGACACGGCCGACGTCTACGGGCCGTTCGCCAACGAGGCCTTCGTGGCCCACACCCTGTCCGCCGTTCGCTCTGACGTCGTGATCGCCACGAAGTTCGGTCTGGTGAGAACGTCGCGAGGCGAGCACATCGGCGTGGACGGGTCACCCGACTACGTCAGGCGGAGTTGTGAACTATCGCTCCAGAGAATGGGGTCCGATCACATCGACCTATACATTCAGCATCGCGTCGACCCCGCTACGCCGATCGAGGAGACGGTCGGGGCTATGGCAGAGTTAGTCGATGCTGGCATGGTTCGCTACATCGGGCTGTCGGAGGCAGGCCCGGATACGATTCGCCGAGCCCATGCCGTAAAACCGCTCTCGGTCGTCCAGAGCGAGTATTCGCTGTGGAGCCGCGATGTTGAGGCCGGGGTGTTGCCGACCTGCCGTGAGCTTGGCATCGGATTCATCGCCTACAGCCCACTCGGGCGGGGCTTTTTGACCGGCGGTATCACCAGCGAGAACGACCTCGCACCCAAAGACTATCGGCGGGGCGATCCGCGCTTCCAGGGCGAGGCCCTCACCCAGAATCTGAAACTGGTTCGGCAGGTCGAGGCGCTGGCGGTTGAGATCGGGTGCACCCCGTCACAGCTTGCCCTGACGTGGGTGATGAGTCGGGGGGCTGTTCCGATCCCGGGAACCAAGCGCCGCAATCACCTGGAGGCGAACGTCGGAGCGGCTGCCATCGAATTGTCGACTGACCAGCTCGCACGGCTCGAGGAGAGCATCTCCAGTGCGGCCGTCGTAGGTGATCGCTATGCCGATATGAGTGCGATCAACCCGAATGAGGGCACTTGATGGGCCCAGCGCTCACAGATCTGCTCCTCCCGGAGGTTCTTTGCCGCCGCGCAGCCGACACCGGCGCCGACACCTTCTTCCAGATGATCGGTGGAGGGCCGGTCACCTATGCCGAGGCATACACGGCTGCGTGCGCAGTCGGCAATGGTCTCGTCGACCTCGGCGTCGAACGGGGCGAATGCGTCGTGATCATGGCCGACAACTCCGATCGAGCACTATTCAGTTGGCTGGGCATCATCCTCGCCGGGGGCGTTGAGGTCGCGATCAACACCGCATACCGCGGCAACGCCCTCCGCCACGTGCTGGAGAACTCCCAGGCGTCCGTCGTCTTCATCGACGCGGCCTTGCTACCGAGAATCATTGAGATCGCTGACACCCTCGACCACCTGCGCACCGTAATTGTCTACGAGGGTGCAATTCTCCACGAGGGTGCCGACGCTGGCCCCGAGGTTCCTAAGGGCTGGCGGGTCGTTGGTTACGACGAGGTCCTCGGCGACCCGGCGACACCGCCCGATCGACCGGTCGGCCCAGAGGATCTGTGCTCCATTGTGTACACCTCGGGCACGACCGGCCCGGCGAAGGGCGTGATGATGCCGCATGGGCAGGTGTCGCTCTTTGCTCGGCTCGGCGTGGAAGGGGCGCGGCTCACGGCAGAGGATGTGTATTACTCCTTCATCCCGCTCTTCCACGTCGCGGGCAAGTTCATCGGCATCCTCGGGTCGATGATGACAGGGGGCCGGGTCGTGGTCGACACGAAGTTCTCGGCCGAAGACTGGCTTCCCCGCGTCAGAAAGCACGGAGTAACCGTCTCGCTGGTGCACGGTCCGCTCGTTGAGATGATCTTCGCCCAGCCCGAGCGCGAGGACGATGCCCAGATCCCAGTCACCCGTATCGTCGCCTCACCGTTCCCGGCCAAGATCGCCAAGGCCTTCGAGCGCCGCTTCGGGCTCAGGGGGATCGAGACCTGGGGGATGACCGAGGTGACCGTGCCCATTTGGCAGCCCTGGGACGAGCCGCTCAATGTCGGTTCGTGCGGGCGTATCCGGACGGAATACTTTGACATCCGGATCGTCGATCCCGCAACAGACAGCGAGCTGCCGGTCGGTCAGATTGGCGAGGTCGTCATCCGTCCGAAGCGGCCATGGACGATGATGCAGGGCTACTTCCGCATGCCTGACGTCACCCTAAAGGCGTGGCGCAACCTCTGGTTCCACACCGGTGACCTCATGTACCGCGATGAGCACGGATACATGCACTTCGTAGACCGGGTGAAGGAACGAATTCGACGGCGGGCGGAGAACATCTCGTCCTACGAGATCGAGTCCGCGGCACTCCTACATCCTGCGGTTGCCGAGGCAGCGGCCGTCGGTGTGCCGTCGGAGTTCGAGGGCGACGACGACGTCAAACTCCTCATCATCACGGTGCCCGGGGCCCAGGTGGCACCCGAAGCACTGCTCGGAGATCTGGCGACTGAGCTTCCACATTTCATGGTCCCGCGCTACATCGAGTTCGTCGACGTTCTTCCCCGCACGCCCACCGGAAAGGTCCAGAAAGCCTCGCTGCGTGATCAGGGAGTGACGCCGGCCACCTGGGACCGGAAAACGGCAGGAGTCTCAATCCGGGACCTTGTGGACTCCAGCGAAGGGTGAGGATGATGACGGCCTCGATGACACGCGACGAGTTCAATCGGATCTTCGATGCGGTTTGCACTTGGGGGCGCTGGGACGATGGGCGGGGATCGGTCAACCACGCCGGTCCCGGGCAGATAGTGGCGGCGGCTGAGATGGTCGTCACCGGCCGAACTGTGAGCCTGGCGCACGACCTAGACACCGTCGCCGGGCCCGACAATCCGAACCCCACCATTCATCACATGACGCAGTTGAGCGATGTCGGTGTGAGTGAGCCCCGGGCGAACATGGATTTCATAGGCACCGCATACCACGGCAAGTCGGTGACCCATCTCGATGCGTTCTGCCACTGCAATCTCGAGGGCAGCATCTACGAGGGTGTGTCCTCGTCTGCAGCGGTTTCCAGTGCGGGGGGATCGTCTGGATCGGTCCTCGATCTCGCGGCCGGAATCTTTAGCCGCGGTGTGTTGCTCGATGTGCCTCGTCATCGTGGTGTCGAGTGGCTTGAGCCAGGGACGGCCGTCGGACCGGACGAGTTGCAGGAAATTGCACTGGAGCAGGGCAGTGAGGTGAGTGTCGGCGATCTGATTTTAGTTCGTACGGGCCAGCGGGCTCGCCGCACAGCGCTCGGCGCTTGGGATCCCAGCAACTTCAGCGCCGGTTTACATCCGACCGCCATGGTTTGGATGGCTGAGCGCCGCATCGCCGTGCTCGGTTCCGACGGTGACAGCGATGCCCGACCGAGCCCAGTGGAGGGGATTAAGTCGCCCATCCACGCGCTTGCCCTGGTGGCTATGGGCGTTCCCCTGCTCGACAACATGAATCTCGAGGATCTCGCCTCTATGTGCGGCGAACTGGGCAGGTGGGAGTTTCTGTGCACGGTCGCGCCGCTGAGGATCCCGGGCGGCACCGGCTCGCCGGTGAACCCGGTGGCGCTGTTCTGATGAGATCAGAAAAAGAACAGCTCGCCCTCACCTTCGATGGCCACGGTTCCATCTTCGAGGGTGAGCGTCGTATCTACCCACACACGGTTGCGATCCACGTCCAGGCGGACGACCCGGGTTGTCACGGTGATCGTGTCGCCGATCATGACGGGGGCTCGGAAGTTAAGGGTCTGGCCGACATAG
>Ga0114999_10003360_pt1 | contig 20113 bp, 21 predicted proteins | sample ArcticOcean_MG_C_3_FD_89820 | JGI IMG/M metagenome (GOLD analysis project Ga0114999, IMG submission 89820) | Marine microbial communities from western Arctic Ocean - ArcticOcean_MG_CB8_126 | ecosystem: Environmental > Aquatic > Marine > Oceanic | place: Arctic Ocean: Canada Basin | collected...
CACGAATAATATCAAATAATTTATCCATATAAAATATTACGTAAGCTTAAATTCAAATTTAAAATTTAGATATTTATGATATATACCTCTACTAGTTGTTTAAAAAATCCTAAAAATATTACTAAAGTATTAGATGAATATGAAAAAGCAGGAATTAAACAAGTTGAATTAGGCTCAGTTCATGAATATTTTGATATAAATAAATTAAAAAAATATAGTTTTGATTTTTTGATTCATAATTACTTCCCACCACCAAAAAAACCATTTAATTTGAATTTAGCATCACAAAATAAAGAAATTTTAAAAAAAAGTATAGATCTAGCTAAACAATCTATTGAATTATGTAGAAAGATTGAATCTCCACTCTATACTTTTCATGCAGGATTAACAATAGATCCTCCAAAATTAGGTACGGTATTTCCCAAAAAAGGATATACTGAGAGAAATATTTCAATTAAAACATATGTCAAATCAGTTGAAGAATTATTAGATTTTGCTAATTCTAATGGAGTGAAAATTGCTATGGAGCCAAATGTTGTTCAAAAATTTAATCTGATTAATGGAAAAAATGAAATGTGTCTTTTTGCAGAAATTGATGAAATAAATCAACTTTTTAATTTAATAAAAAATAAAAAATTGGGCATTTTATTAGATTTAGGTCATACAGCAGTTACATCTCATTGGTTAAATTTTGATAAAGATAAATTTGTTAAAAAAATTAGGGAGAAAGTTTTTGCCATACACATAAGTAATAATAATGGATTAGCAGATCAACATAAATCACTAACTAAAGATTGTTGGTATATCACAAAATTAAAAAATTTTAAGCACGTTCCCATAATTTTAGAAACTATGAATCTAACAAGTGAACAAATTAAATCCAATATAGAATTAGCTAAAAAATTTACAAATAAATAATTAATCAATAAAAAGGGCTAAAGATAAAACATTCTGAAATTTTTTATGAAATTCTTCATTAACAAACTTGCCTTCTATATGAAATCCTAATGATTGATGAAGTTTTACTGAATTAATATTATTTTCATGTATTGTAGAACGAATTTTATTTATTTTTCTTTTTTTTGAAATTTGAATTTCATTTTCAAGTAATTTTTTACCTAATCCTAATCCACGAAATTCTTTATCAACAATTGTTCCTACAACAGATATATGTTTTTTTTCAGATTCTTCAAAAAAATCTACTAACCCAAATCCTATAATTTGATCAAATGGAGTTTTTGCTACAATTCTTTCTCCATTTAGAAAAGAAAGGGTACAATCAGTACGAACCATTTTTTCTCGAGATTGATTTAATTTATTCCATCGTCTAAAGAATTTAAGATCTTCTTCAGATTGCTTATTTACAAAATCTAGTAAAGAAGATTCATCAGATAATGTTAATTTTTGAATGATGTAATCCATATTAAGAAATTTTCTTAGTTGGTAATATCTTATGGGTGTAAACAGATTGTGGTAATTTGCCTTCCATTAAATCAGAATAATTATCAGATTTAATTGATTTTTGAATAAATTTACAAACATTTTCCCAAGCAGAAAGAGTTTTTTGAATTTCTTCAATTTTATGAGAATATGAAATAAAAGTAGGGCCCTGAGCCATAAAAATTCCTCGTTTCACCATTTCCTGTAAAATTAATCCTTTTAATGGAAGTGAATGATTATATTTTGAATCTTTACAATCCATTGTCATTCGAATAGGATAACCAGTCATTAATGCATTAATTTCATGTTCTTTTGCAATCTGATTCCATCCATCAAATAATTTTTTTCCTACTTCCCAACAATGAGAAATTGTTTGTTTGTTTTTTATTTCATTAATTGTAGCTAAAGTTCCTGCTAAAGAAAGAGTTTCACTACTATTAGTGGTAGAAACCCATAGTGTATCAAATATTTTCATAAATTCCTCTGTACCTGAAATTGCAGAAATTGGGAGCCCATTGCCCATTCCTTTTCCAAAACAAACAAAATCGCCTTTTAAATTGAAATATTCTTGACATCCACCCATAGCAAATCTAAATCCAGTAACAATTTCATCTAAAATTAGAATTGAATTATTTGAATCAGCAATTTTGCGAATTTTTGATAAAAATCCAGGGAGTGGTTTTTCATATACAGTTGGTTCAAAAACAATTGCTGCAATTTCATTTTTATTTTGCTCAAATATTTCTTCTAAACCATCTAAATCATTATAATCAAAAACTTTAATCAAATCATCATTAAATTTTGGAACTCCTCCATCTCTACTAATTGCAGCAGCATACCAATCATGCCATACTCCACCACTTCCACAATAAGCAACTTTATCTCTTTTAGTAATAGCTCTTGCTGCACGAAGTGCACCTGTTACAGCATTTGAACCAGTTTTTTCAAATTTTACCATTTGGGTATGAGGTATTGTTTTACATAAAAGTTCAGAAAGTTCTAATTCTTTTCTATGAGGTAAAGAAAATAAAATACCATCATTTAGTTGATCTATTATAGATTGATTTACTACTGAATAATTATGACCTAACGTAATTGGTCCTAAACCTAGTAAATAATCGATAAAATTATTGCCATCAACATCTGTAAAATATGCACCTTGAGCTTTTTCAGCAAAAACAGGGTATACTCCTTCTACAAAGGATGTAGGGGATCTACTAAAAGTTTGAGTATAATGAGGACTAACTTTTTGAATTCTTTCTTTAAGATCATTTGAATTTTTTATTGAAATAACCACATCATTTAATTAAATTATCAATATTAAGGGTTTATGGAAAAATAATTCTTAAATTAAAAATGATAATTCTACGAAATTTGTTTTAATCCATTTTTCAATACACCAGATACAGTTAAAACATTATTTTCAGATAATCCATTACCCATAGGTAAGTTAATTATTTTTGAAAATATTTCTTCGCAACCAGGTAATTTAGTTTTTGGAAAAATCGTAGAGTGATATTTTTGTTTATGAACTGGAGGCCAACATATTCTAGTTTCAATATTTTTTTGATTAAGAAAATTATTTAATTTATTTCTAATTTTTGGTTTAACTAGTATACCAAAAAGCATGAATGGATGTAAAGTTACAAAAGATGGAATACTCTGAAATGATACTAAGTTTGATAATTCATCTTTGTATAATTTTGCTAAATTTTGTCTGTGTTCCAAAAACGTATCTAATTTTTTAAGTTGTTCTATAATTACAGATGAATGAATATCTGAAATTCTGAAGTTAAGACCAAAAAATTTAGAATTGTATTGACTAACATCTCCATGAGATCGAATAGATCTTAATTTGGAGGCAATTTTAGAATTATCAGTTAGAATACAACCACCTTCAATTCCTGAAACAACTTTTGCCATATGAAAACTAAAAATTGTAGAGTGACCAAAAGAACCTATTTTTTTATTTTTATATTTAGCTCCAATTGCTTCAGCAGCATCTTCAATCAAAATTAAATTATTTTGGTCTGCAAATTCAGTCATATCAGAAATATCTACTGGCATTCCAGAAACATCAACTGGCATAATTGCACGAGTTTTTTTACTAATTTTTTGTTTCAAAAATTTAATTTCTGTATTAAACGTATGTGGATTACTATCAACTAAAATAGGTTTAGCCCCAATTGATAAAATTGAATTAACAGTAGAAACAAATGTAAAACTTGGAACTAATACTTCATCTCCAGGTTTAATCCCATGTGCTAAAAGTGCACAAATTAAAGAAGATGTGCCACTATTAGTAACAACTGCATTCTTTACATTGAATTTTTTACATAGATTTTTTTCTAACTGTTCAGTTACATTTCCTTGAGTCATCCAAGTTGATTTTGCAACTTTGTTAATAGCAGATATTTCTTCTTTTTGAATATTTGGTTTAGACCAAAAAATTTTTTTATTATTTTTCATAATCAATTACAAAATTATTATACACATGTTATTTATAATTAAGAATTTTTTCTGCTAGTTTATTATATTCAGATGCTTTTTGTAAAGTAATTAAACCAAGATCTTTATCATCAGTTAACATTGCGGTAATTTCTTCAGCAATTCCAGGTTTTACATCAGGATATGGAATATCTAATGGTATTTCTTCCCAATTAACACTTTTTTTATGACATACAAACAAACCTTCTAAAGGAATTAAACGATATGCATTTTCGGTAGTTTTTAGTTCAATTCCCCATCGTCCAGCAGATTCCCAATCAGCATTATATGAAAATGGAATATTTTGTTCTGAAATTCCAGAACCTGTAAAAATTGAACCAGATAGATGCCAATCTAATGATCCAAAATTATGCGGAGTTAAAATTTTAGGCATTCCAATTAATTCCATAGCCATAGATATCAAATGTAGAGAATTACTTATTCCCCATCTACTATAAACATCAGAAGTATATTTTTTAAAATCTATAGTATGAACCCAGTCTGTAAAATCAAAATGGCAAGATGTAATTCTTTCTTCCTTTATTATTGATTTTAATTTATGAAAGCTTGGATAAAGTAATCTATTATATCCAATTCTAACAGTTTGATTTGTTAATTGTTTTGAAAATGACAGTAATTCATCAGCATGTAAGGAACCAGGTTTTTCGATTAGAATTTTTGTTTGTCCAGAATCAATAGCAATTTGTGCAGCATCTAAAAGTTGTGGAATAGGAGTAACAATTACTACAAGATCAGATTTTGCTAAAGTAGGTAAATGTTTTTTATATCCACCATGTAAAACTTTAAAATCAAAAGTACTAAAATCCGTAGTCTCTTGTTCTAATTTTGAAATAACAGTTACATTATGTATATTCATTTTTTTAAAAGCAATAGCATATTCTTTGGCCATTAAACCAGTTCCAATTAGAATTATAGATTTATCTTGAAAATTTCTTGTAGATAAATTTGTTAACCAATCATAATTTTCAGGAATCATTTTCTATGTAATTGGGCATAAGGTAATGTCCCTTTTTAACTGCTTTTTAATATGTGAATTAAATATTCTAAATAATTCAATATGATTAAAAAAAGATTCATCTAATTGAGGTAAAAGAGATTTATTTTTTTCTAAAATATCCTTAACAATTTTTGTAGTAGATTCACTTACATGTTGATAATTAAAATTAAATTTTTTGTCAAATTTATCAATTTTGAGAGCATTTTGATTTAATTCATCAATCACATAGGTTAAAGAATCAGTAGAAATTGTTAGAAAAGTAGATTCATCTTTTGAGGGTAAAAAATTAAGTGTGATAGAGGAATTATTTTTTCCCGAACCCAAAATTGTTCCATAAAATTCTTTGAACTCTCTCCCACGTTTATTAGAAAATAATTTTGGATTTAAAAATTTACCATTAAGTTTTATTTTTGAATCATTAATCAACCATGAAAAAAGATCAAGAAAATGAATGGCATTTGTTCCAAGTCCAGATGCTGTAGAGACAACATTAATGTTAATAAATTTACAATTACATAGATCATTTTTAATTTTTTGATAAGATTCAAAATATCTTCTATTAGTATTAATCCAACCAGTTGCATTAAATAAATTCATTTGAGATAATAGATTTACATATTCTTGTTTAGACTGACAAACAGGTTTTTCAATTAGAAATTTTTTATTTTTATTTTTTAATAAACTAATAATTAAATCAGCACGTCCTTGAGATAATGTAGAGATAATTACTAAATCACTAGTATCAGTTAATTGATCAACAGAATTATACCAAAAAAAATTAAAGTTTTTTTTATTAAATTTGATTTGTTTTAAACGATTTTTTGCTAAAATTTTAGATTTATTACTTTTTTCAACAATATGTATATCAACTTTAAAAGGTAATTTCACTAATGCTTGAAGATGTCTACTTCCAATATTTCCACAACCAACTAAAAAAATATTCTTTTTCATGATTTCTAAAACAAATTAAATACTGTTTAAAACTTGTTATTTTAAAAAAATCTAATTTTTAAAAAATATTGCTTGAGCTGTAGGCAATTGCATTAAAATTCCAGGTTTGTCTTTAAAAAATTTATCTATGGCATATTTTGTATCTTTATGATTATTCCATCCGTAATCATCAAATACAATAACTCCACCAGAAATTAGTTTTGGAAAAAAATACTCTAATGTGTCAATTGTGGGAGGAGTTGAATTTAGATCTATATGTAAATAAACTATTGAAGAGGGAGACTCTGGTATTTTATGAAATATTTCTGGAATGTATCCTTTATGATATATAATCATATTTTCAAATTCTTTAAGATTTTTTTTAGTACTATCTAATTCTAATTCAGAATATCTACCTAAACTAGAATATTCACTTTCTAATAACCCATCTTTTTGCATTGGTCCCCAAGAATCGTAAAGATGTAATTTAGATTTTTTACTAATGTTAGAATCTACATTAATTTCTCTTAAAGTGTAAAAAGATGTCATCCCATCTCCAACTCCACATTCAACAAAATTATATTCATCTACTAAACAAAATGTCATTGCATGTTTTGTAGCATATGAAATAATCCAATGTCGCCATAATAAAGAATCAACATTATGCATATCAATTCCAGTTGAACGAACAACACTAAATTGAAAATTTTTTTTAAGATCACTACTTGTTTGGTTAAAAGTAGAATTAGAATCATGTATCCATGGTGGATCATGATTTATCTGGATACCCCATCCAGAGAAAGAGGGTTTTATTGGGGAAAATATATTTCGGATTTTATTCATTAAACCTCTTAATTTTGGATGATCTAAATAGAAATTAACACAAAATTCTTCAAATTTTTTATTCATGATTAGTAGAATTTTAAAATCAGTATATAACTTAATGACGTAATGGTGTTATATTCATAAATTACAAATAAAATAATCAGGATAATGGATGAAGTCAAACCAAAAATTAGTATTGGAATTCCAGCATTTGATGCAGAAAAAACTATAGAGAAAATAATTGAATCAATATTAAATCAAACGATTCAAGATTTTGAAGTAATTATTTCTGATAATGCCTCAAAAGATAAAACATTGGAAATATGCAAAAAATATGCAAAAAATGATACACGCATCAAAATATTTAGTCAAGAAAAAAATATGGGTCCATATTGGAATTATGATTTTGTTTTACAAAAAGCACAAGGAGAGTATTTTGTGTGGTTTGCAACAGATGATGAACATGGAAAAACATTTTTAGAAAAAAATTTAAAAGAACTTGAAGAAAATCAAAATTCAGTAGCAAGTATTAGTAATGTAGAGTATTTTGGAAAAAATTTAGATAAAATTATTGAAAATGGTTATTTTCAAAATTTGAAAAATAAATTTAAATATAAATTTGACAAAAAAACTAAATTTAATCAAGTTTTTCCATCTAATGGAAAATTTGAAAAAAGAGCAACACTGTATTTACGTATGGATAGATCCACTGCATTGTATTCATTATTTAGAACTTTAATTATTAAAAAAAGTATGATAAATACACCATTTGGAGGATCAGATTTGGCAATAATTTTGAATATTTTAAAATATGGACAAATTCATGTTATTGACGAAATATTAATGAGAAAAAATTTAGATGGGTATTCAAGTAATGGAATAATTTCATACTTAAGACATCAAAATACAAAATTGTTGGACATAATCTTTATGAATATGCCATTTACAATTTGGTGTGCTAAAAATTTAGGATTTAAAATTTTTATGAAAAATTTAGACTGGTTTATTGTAATTAATGTATATGGAGGATATCTAATATTTTCAGATATAATACAAATAATTAGTAATAGAAATAACAACAAAAAATAGAAGATACTAGTCTAAAAGGGGAAAAATGTTTTAGTAAAACCAAATAAGATTTTTTGAATTAACAACATATTATGTTTAATTATCATGCTCATAACTTCTTAAATGATAAAAATATTGAGCATAAGACCTATCCTCACATATTATAAATAAAAAGACCAAAGCCCTTAATACTAAAATCTGAGAAGATTTTACGTAATAAAATGAAAGCAGTAATTTTAGCTGGTGGCTACGGCACGAGAATTAGTGAAGAAACTTACGTTAAACCTAAACCAATGATAGAGATTGGCGGAATGCCAATTTTATGGCATATTATGAAACACTATTCAGACTATGGAATTAATGATTTTGTAATATGTTGTGGTTACAAAGGATATATAATTAAAGAATATTTTGCAAATTATTTTCTCCATAGATCAGATGTAACATTTGATATAAAAAATAATAAAATGGAAGTTCATAAAAAATTTGCAGAGCCTTGGAAAGTAACATTAGTAGATACAGGACTGAATACCATGACGGGCGGACGATTAAAGAAAATTGAATCATACCTAGATAATGAAACATTTTGTTTTACTTATGGTGATGGAATAAGTAATATCAATATTTCAGAATCATTAAAACTTCATAAAGATTCTGATACTATTGCAACAGTTACTGCAGTTCAACCACCAGGGAAATTTGGTCGTATGAATTTGAAAGAAAATATTGTAAATCATTTTGAAGAAAAACCAATTGGTGATGAAGGATGGATAAATGGAGGATATTTTATTTTGGAACCTGAAGTTTTTAAATATATTAAAGATGAATCCACAATTTGGGAGAGAGAACCACTAGAAAAATTAGCAAAAAATAAACAATTAACAGCATACAAACATACTGGTTTTTGGCATCCTGTAGATACATTATGGGATAAAAATTATTTAGAAAATATTTGGAATGAGAATAATGCATCTTGGAAAATTTAAGAATGAAAGAAAATTTTTGGAAAAATAAAAAAATTCTAATCACTGGTCATACGGGTTTTAAAGGAAGTTGGTTAACAATATGGTTAAAGAAATTAGGGGCAGATGTAATTGGTTTTTCAAATTCAATACCAACAAACCCCAGTTTGTTTGAAATAGCAGATATTGAAGATGGTATTAAATCAGTAGTTGGAGATATTCAAAATTATGAATTTTTAAAAGAAACTATTAGTAAATATGAACCAGAAATTATTTTTCATATGGCAGCTCAATCACTTGTAATTAGATCATATTCAAATCCAATTGATACCTTTTCTACCAATGTAATGGGAACAGTAAACTTACTTTATGCAATAAAGGAAACAAAAAAGTCTAAAGTCGTAATAAATGTAACAAGTGACAAATGTTACGAAAATAATGAATCCTTAGAAGGGTATAGTGAAGATGATCCTATGGGCGGTTATGATCCTTATAGTAGTAGTAAGGGTTGTGCAGAATTAATTACAAAATCATTTAGAAAATCATTTTTTGGTTCTGACTCTAAAAATAATGTTGGATTAGCATCAGTTAGAGCAGGAAATGTAATAGGAGGAGGAGATTGGGGAGAAAATAGATTAATTCCAGACATCATTCGTGCAGTAAAAAATAAAGAAAATATGAAGATTCGAAATCCAAATGCAATAAGACCTTGGCAACATGTTTTAGATCCACTAAACGGATACATCAATTTGGCTGAAAAATTATGGGATGATCAAACTCAGTATTCCGAAGGATGGAATTTTGGACCTGAAAAAAATGAAGTGAAATCAGTTTCATGGATTATTAAAAAATTTAATGATCTTTGGAAAAATAAAATGAATTGGGAAATAGATAATAATGAATTGCACGAAGCAAGTAATTTAATTTTAAATTGTCAAAAAGCTAAATCCAAACTAGGATGGAATTCAAAAATAAACACAGAAACAGCATTGAAATGGACAATTGAATGGTATGAAAAATTTTTTGATGGTAAAAATATGAGGGAAATAACAGAAGAACAGATTGTAGAATTTCAAAATTTATGATAAAAATGAAGACAATTAATTGTAGAATTTGTGGGGGGAAAAGTGGAAAAACATTTGTGGATTTAGGACATACACCTCTTTCAAATTCATATTTAAAAAAAAATATGATCAAAAATGAAAAAAAGTTTCCTTTACATGCACTAATTTGTACAAAATGTATGTTAGTTCAATTAGAAGAATTTGAAAATCCAAAAACAATTTTTTCAGAATATGCATATTTTTCATCGTATTCAAAAACGTGGTTAAAACATGCAGAAGAATATGTCAATAAAATGACAAAGAAATTCAACCTAAATTCAGATCACCTAGTTATAGAAATTGCTAGTAACGATGGCTATTTGTTACAATATTTTAAAAAATATAAAATTCCAGTATTAGGAATAGAACCAGCTAAAAATGTCGCAAAAATTGCTAATAAAAAGAAAATTCCCACTATTACAAAATTTTTTGGTACAAAATTAGCTAAAGAACTTGTTAAATCTGGAAAACAGCCAGATTTACTTTTGGGAAATAACGTTTTAGCACACGTACCAAAACTAAATGATTTTGTAGAAGGATTAAAAATTCTTCTCAAACAAGAGGGAATAATTACTTTAGAATTTCCCCACATACTACAATTAATTGATAAAAATCAATTTGATACAATTTATCATGAACATTTTTCTTATTTTTCATTAATCACATTAAAAAAATTATTTAAAATGTATAAATTAGAAATTTTTGATGTTGAAGAATTAAACACACATGGGGGCTCATTAAGAATTTTTGTAAAACATAAGAAGAATAATTTTCAAAAAGAAAGAAAATCAGTTAAAAGAATACTAAAAAAAGAAAAGATATTTGGATTAGGGAAAATTTCCACATATACAAATTTTTCTCAAGAAGTTAATTTAATAAAAAAAGAATTGTTAAATTTTCTGCATAAAGCAAAAAAAAATAATAAAACTATTGTAGGATATGGAGCACCTGCAAAAGGAAACACATTGTTAAATTTTTGTGAAATCAATTTTGAATTAATAAATTATACAGTAGATATTAGTCCTCATAAGCAAAAAATGTATTTACCAGGAAGTCATATTTTAATAAAAAATCCAAATGAAATTTTTAAAACTAAACCTGATTATGTGTTAATTTTACCATGGAATTTAAAGAAAGAAATTATGGTTCAAATGAAAGATATACGTAAATGGGGAGGTAAATTTGTTATTCCAATTCCAGAGGTGAAAATATATCAATGAAATTTATAGAAACAGAATTTGAGGGTTGTTATATAATTGAAATTGAGAAACAAGTAGATCAAAGAGGTCATTTTGCTAGAATTTGGGATAATAAAATTTTAGAAAAAAATAATTTAAATCATAATTTTGTACAATCGAGTATTTCTTTTAATAATAAAAAATATACGTTAAGAGGAATGCATTATCAAACTAATCCATATGAAGAAGAAAAATTAGTTAGATGTAGTAAAGGAAAAATTTTTGATGTTATAATTGATATTAGAAAAAAATCAAAAACTTATAAAAAATGGATCGGTACTGAATTATCAGAGAAAAACTCACGTATGATTTACATTCCAAAAGGAATGGCACATGGTTTTCTAACATTGGACGACAATACAGAAATTGTCTATGAAATTAGTCAGTATTACTCATTAGAACATAGTAAAGGAATTAGATGGAATGATCCGAAATTTTCTATCAAATGGCCTAATTGGTCTCCAATATTATCAGAAAAAGATAGTAAATATTTGGATTTTAAGGACAGTGAAATTAGCTAAATGAAAAACAGAGAAAGACAACATTATGATGGTGAAAAAGATAAAGAATTCATAATATCTTCATTCAAAAAATGTGTTACAGAAAAAAGAGAAATGGATGAATTTCTTGAAAAATTAATTTCACCGTTTATAAAATCAAAGAAAAAGAATATTCTTGATGCCTGTTGTGGAATTGGTCATATTCCATATTTCCTGAGTGAAATTAGTCCTGAATCAAAATTTTTAGGAATTGATCAGACACCATATCTAATTGAAGAAGGAAAAAAGTTATGCCAAAATAAATCCAATATTTCTTTTGAAAATGAGGATGTGTATAACATATCTAAAAAATTTGGAAAAGATTTTGATATCTCAATTAATTGGAGAACACTATCATGGTTACCATATTATGATCAAATGTTAAAAGAATTAGTTGCTGTTACAAAAGATCATATTTTTCTTAGTTCGCTTTTTTATGATGGAGACATTGATTTTATTACACAAATTAGAGAGTTTAAAACAGAAACAGGAAAAGAACAATTTAATGATTATTATAATGTCTATAGTCTACCTCAATTCAAAAAATTTGTCTTTGAATTAGGGGCAAAAAATATTGAATCGTATGATTTTGATATAAGTATAGATCTACCAAAACCTTCCATTGATCAAATGATTTCATATACAGAAAAATTAGTAAATGGAAAAAGACTACAAATAAGCGGTGCTGTTGTACTTTATTGGAAAATTATTAGAATAGATTTATAGAAATAACTTAATCTAGATTGAATATGGAAAAGATACCTGTTTTTTTGCCTCATATTGATAAAGAAATGAGAAAGCATCTAGAAAATGCACTTGATGTTGGTTGGCTTGGTATGGGAGCTTCAACAAAAAAATTTGAAGATAAAATTATGGAATTTCTCAAATTAAAAGATAGATACGCAATTACAACAAATACAGGTACTGCTGCATTACATATAGCATTAAAAATTGCAAATATTGGTGCTGGAGACGAAGTAATTACACCTTCATTTAACTATGTTGCAGATCATCAAGCTATCAAAATGTCTGGGGCAAATGTTGTAATGTGTGATATACTTGAAAATAATTTAGGAATAGATACAGTAAAAGCTGAATCACTAATTACAAAAAAAACTAAAGCAATAATGCCATTACATTTTGCAGGTATTCCATGTGATATTAGTAAAGTGTATGAATTAGCTCGAAAATATAGTTTAAGAGTAATTGAAGATGCAACACATGCATTTGGTACTTCTATTAATGATAAAAAAATTGGTAGTTTTGGAGATATAACATGTTTTAGTTTTGATCCTGTAAAAATAATTACATCCATTGATGGTGGTTGTGTGATTGTTAATAATAAAGAGGAACTTGAAAAAGGACATCATCTTAGATTGTTAGGAGTTGATAAAGATACAACGGAGAGATACAAAAATAAAAGAGCATGGGATTACGATGTTGTTAGTGAAGGATATAGATATCATTTAACTAACATAATGTCAAGTGTAGGAATTTCACAAATTAAAAACATAGAGAAATTTGTTAATAGTAGACAAAAAGTTTGTGAAAGATTTAATGAAGCATTTAAAGAAATAAAGGAAATAAAAACTCCAGAAACTAATTTTAAAAATATTTCTCCATTTATCTATACAATTAGGATTTTAAATAATAAGAGAGATGAACTAATTGAATATTTGCAAGAAAAAAATATTGAAGTAGGAATTCATTTTATTCCTGTCCACAAACACACATACTTTAATGATGGAAAAATTAGCGATATGTCAATTACAAATAAAGTTGTTGAAGAAATTTTAACACTACCACTTCATTCTGAAATGAATGAAGAATTTGTAAAGAGGATTATTGATTCGATAGTAAGTTTTTTTAAATAAATTGGTTGTAAAAATATAGGGTTATTTTTTTTCCATTTTCCCAGTTATAATAATCAAAAGTATCATTTTTACTAATTGTTTAAAATTAACTTTAGGTTTCCATTCTAATTCTTTTTTTGCTTGTGATGGATCACTTACTAACTCATCAATATCAGTAGGTCTAAGAAATGTCTTATCAATTTCAACAAAGTTATGCCAATCGCCTAAATCAGCAATTTCAGTAGCTAAAGAAAGAAATTCTTCAATTGAATGAAATTCTCCAATTGCTATCACATAGTCATCAGGATGATTTTGTTGCATCATTAACCACATTGCTTCTATATAATCTCCAGCAAATCCCCAATCTCGTTTAGCTTTTAAATTAAATAAAAAATGTGATAATATGATGAAAACGCTAGTTTTGGTTGAAGGTAAAATAGATTTTAATATTTTAAAATCAGAATCACTTAAAAATTCAACCATAATTACTTTTGATTTTGATTCTCACAAAGATCTATCTAAAAAAAAAATTAATCATAATTTAGTCGAAGATTATTTTAATGAAAAGGATAAAAAACAAATTGATGATCTTGCTTTAAACTTAGGTATAAACTGGTATAAAAATAAAACAATTGAAAAAATTCTAAATTATGATGGATTGAATCTAGGAGAACTTTTAGAATTAGAAATGCCAAGTTATTTTTTTAAGCATTTAAAACGAATAATTGGAGTTAAGAAAATAATTGAAAAAGAAAATCCAAAAAAAATAATATCCTATTCAATAAATGATTATCTTAAATCCATATGTAAAAATTATGATATAGATTTAGTGTTATTAAAAAATAGTATATCATCAAGTTTATTTTTTGATAAAATAGAAATTCCATTAAATTTAGGATTTACAACTAGAAATATTAAACTCTCAAGAAAAAATTATTTTAGATTAAAAAAAGCTGTTGATAAAATTTTTAATTTAATTTTTAAAACTAAATTGAAGAAAAAAATATTACAAAATAAAGAATCAATTCTATTAGTTGATTTTAATACTAAACTTTATGAGGATTTTTTAAAGTCTTTTCCTAATTCTGATAAAAATATTATTATTTTAAATCAAAGAAAACCTGCCATATGGGATTTTAAAACTTTACAAATAATAAAAAATTCTAATTGTAAAATTTTATCTATAAAAGATTTTGAAAATAAAATTACAAAAGATAAAAATCAATTAGAACAAAGAAAATTAGATAAAAAATTGAAACAAATACTAAATGATGAAAATTCAATGAATAATATTTTTTCTCACAACCAAGAATCATTTTGGAATATAATTAAAGATGAATTTTCAGAAATAATCATCAACCGATTTAGTGAAAGTATTGAGAGACAAATTCTAATTAATGAAATGTTTGATAAAATGAACATTAAATCAGTATTAGATTGGGCTCATACAGGCATGGAAGAAAAAGAGATCAGTTTTCTTGCAAACAAAAAAGGAATTTCAATTTTTTGTTTACAGCATGGGATCATGACATTAAATCCAAAATTTGAAAAATACCACTCAATTATGCCAGTATTACCTTCAAATAATTCAAAAATGTTAGTATGGGGAAAAATTATGGAAGATTATCTTTTAGAACATAAAATAGATTCAAAACAAATTACAATTGTCGGAAGTCCAAGACATGACAGATTTTTTAAAAAAAAATCTGTTAAGAATAATAATACTATTTTGATTGCATCAAATTTATTTTTTCATGTTAATTTTGATGGAAATGATACTAGAGCAATTGAACGTTTTGAGTTATTTCTAAAAGAAACATTAGAATATATTAAAAAAAATTCAAAGAAAAAACCCATCATAAAATTACATGCCACAGAATATTTTAATATATTACCAATTATCAAAAAAATTGATCCTTCAATTCCCATTTACCAACATCAAGATATTTTAGAATTATTAGAATCATGTGAAATTTTAATTTCATTAAATTATTCTACTATTCTTCTAGATGCATTAATTTTAAACAAACCTACTTTAGTATTCTTACCAGAAAAACAAAATTTTGAAGAAGAAGAAATAATTAAACAAAATGCAGTACTTTCAGTTTCAAATATATCAGAATTAGAAATTAAAATGAAACAAATTATGTTTGATGAAGATGTTAGAAATAATCTAATAAAAAATGGTAAATTATTTATTGAAAAATATTTTTCATTTCAGGGTAATTCATGTGAAATTTTAAAAAGTAAATTGTTAGATAAAAAGTAATTATTTCCATTTTTTCCAATCATAATTATCAAATAAAACATTTTCCATTTCATTATCGTTTGGTTTCCATGCAAGATCAGCAATTGTAAGAATTCTGGACGTTGATTCAGATAGATTTAGATGGGCAGAAGGCATATTTTTTGGAACATAGATCATACTTGGATTCTGTTCATCAGATTCAATTTCAATATAGCTTCCATCACTTTTTTTTAAAACAAATAAAACTTTTCCATGAATACAAGTAAAATAGCTATTTCTTTTAGTATGAATGTGAGGTCCTTTAATTTCTCGAGACTCAACGGAGCTTACATAAACCATTTTTGGAGTATGTTTCAATATTTTATCCCAATCTCTCCAAATCACAGTAAGAGATCCATTGACATGATTATCAGAAATTCTTCTAGTTTCATGTTTTTCTAATTTTATTTTATAAAGATCATCCATACAAATGATCAATTTAAGAGGTATTTAATAAATTCAAATCTTTTGTAATAAATAAATTTAATTACATCAAATCTAAAAAAAATTAATAAAAATGGAAAAATGTTTAGCATGTAACTCTACAAATTGTTTAAAAATAATTAATAAGATTTTAACTATTTACAAATGTGAATTATGTAATGCAATATTTCTTGAAAAAAAATATGAACAAGAAAAAAATGACAAAAATAAAACTTATTCAAAAATAAAAGAAGTTTATCTTAATCAAATAGGAAAACCAATTGAAGAAAAAATTGCTAATTATTATGTAGAATATCTTAAAACAAAAACAAAAATGAATTTTAAATCTATTTTAGATATTGGTGCAGGATATGGGTATCTAATAAAAAAATTAAAAAAATTGGATATAGAAGTGGAAGGTATAGAGTCTAGTCAAATAAAAAATAAATTTTCGGTTGTAGATAATATTCAACTTGCATATTTTGATGAAAATTTTGAATTAGGAAGAAAATATGATTTAATTTGTTTTACACAGGTTTTAAATTATCTTCGAAATACTAAGCAAATTTTGAATAATATAAAAAAATATCTTAATGATGATGGATTAGTGTTTATTGTTACTACAAATCCAGAATCAAAATACATGATTGAAAATTACAGTAATGTTAAAGAAGAATCATATTATGCTAATATGTTATTTAGTAGAAAAAATTTTGAGGAATTACAGGATATTGGATTAGAAATGCTAGATTATACACCATATATGGAAGATATTGCGTTAGATTATGTTAACGGAAATAAAATAATTACTTTTTTTAAATATAGAATGAATCTAAAAAAAGTAATGGTAGAAAATTCTAATGGGAATATTACAATGATTCTACTAAAAAAAAATAATTAAGTAGAAAGAAAATAATTTATTATACAAAATTTAACTAGTTTTATGAAATTTTTAATAACTGGAGGTTTAGGCTTTATAGGCAGTAATTTTATTAAAAAAATATTTAATTATTTTCCAGAATGTTCAGTCATAAATATTGATGCAGGTTTGTATGGTTCTAATGAAAAAAATTTAGAAGAAATAAATAATAATAAAAACTATGAATTGATAAAAGGAAATATAACAGATTTTAAATTAATGGAAAAAGCTATAGCAAAATCAGACATAGTGATAAATTTTGCTGCAGAATCTTTTGTAGATAGAAGTATAGCAAATACAAAACCATTTCTAGATTCAAATGTAATTGGAACATATAATATATTAGAAATTTTAAAAGAAAAAAATAAAAAATTAATCCATATCTCAACAGATGAAGTTTTTGGTAGTCTACAAACGGATAGTGCAGATGAATTATTTAGATTTAATCCATCTAGCCCATATGCATCTAGTAAAGCATGTGCAGAATTATTAATAAATTCATATAATGTTACATATGATTTAGATTGTAAAATTACTAGGTGTACAAATAATTATGGTTCACATCAATTCCCAGAAAAATTAATTCCTAAAACTATTTTATTGGCTCAAAAAAATGAAAAAATTCCTATTTATGGTTCTGGTAAAAATATTAGAGATTGGATTTTTGTGGATGATCATTGTAATGCCATTTTTAAGGTGATTGAAAAGGGCAAAAAAGGACAAAGTTACAATATTTCAGCAAATAATGAAATTGATAACATGACAATTGTAAAAAAAATTTTAGGATTAATGAATAAAAGTGAAGATTTAATAGAATTTGTAGAAGATAGACCAGGTCACGATTTTAGATACAGTATGAATTCTACAAAAATAAGAAATGAACTAGGATGGAAAGAATTAGTAAATTTTGATGAAGCAATAGAAAAAACCGTAAACTGGTATGTAAATAATGAGAATTGGTGGACAAATTTATCTCAAACTGTACAAAATAAGAAACCATGGAAATAATTAGATTAAATGGAAGATATTAAAAAATAGAAAGATGAAAGGAATTATTCTTCATGGTGGACACGGAACAAGATTACGACCACTTACGCATACGGGTCCAAAACAACTTTTACCTATTGCAAATAAACCCATGTCACAATACGGTATTGAAGCAATGATTTCATCAGGAATTAATGAAATTGCCATTGTCATAGGCGGTATTGGTGCAAATAAAGTGAGAGAATATTATGGAGAGGGTAAAGAATTTGGAGTAAAATTCACCTATATTCAACAAGATCAACCAAAAGGGATTTCACATGCAATAGCACTTTGTAAAGATTTTGTGGATAATGAAAAATTTTTAGTATTTCTTGGGGATAATATACTAAAAGATAATATTTCAAAATACGTAGAGGAGTTTGTTAAAACTGATGCTGATGCATCCATAGTTCTATGTGAGGTTGAAAACCCAACTAGATTTGGAATTGCAGATATAAAAAATGGTAAAATAATAAAAATTATTGAAAAACCAAAAGAACCACCTACAAATTTAGCAGTAATAGGAGTCTATCTACTTACTCCAAAAATATTTGATATTATTCATAGATTGAAACCATCTTGGAGAAATGAATTAGAAATAACTGATGCATTACAAATGTTATTAGAAGAAAATAACAAAATTATTTACAATACAGTATCAGAAAATTGGAAAGATACTGGAACTCCAGAAGATATTATTCAAGCAAATGACATAATTCTTAGAGATAAAGAGTCATATTTCTTAGGAGAAAAAGAAGAGGGGGTTTCGATGAATGGAAAGATAATGGTGGGTAAAAATTCAAAAATAGGAAAGAATGTTAAACTAAATGGTCCAATTATAATAGGAGAAAATTGTTTAATTAAATCAGGAATCATAGGACCTAATGTAAGTATAGGGAATAATTCTAAAATTGCAAAATGTAATCTAAGTAATAGTATTATCATGGAAGATTGTGAAATTGAATTAGAATCAAAAATAGAAAATAGTATTATTTCAAAAAATTCTAAAATTTTACAGAAAGAAAATTTTGATGATAGCAATGTATTTCTTTTAGGAGAGGGAACAAAAATTTCAGTTTAAATATGATAAATTTTGAAAAAGATGATAGAAAAATAATGGATATTACAAAAAATGACAACTATTATTAATATAGATTAAAAAAAGAACAATAAGAAATTGAAATCAATATTGGTGATCCTAGTATTATTATTTACAACAAGTTTTTTTGTATCTGATGCTTATGCATATCTTGATCCAGGAACAGGTAGTGTATTAATTCAAGCATTACTGGGTGTTTTAGTAGGACTAGTAATTACTCTAAAAATTTATTGGTCAAGACTTAAAGAAAAACTTTCTGGATATTCTAAACCAGAATAACATAGTAAACAGTAAAATGAAATTTTTTGAAACTTCATTTAATTCTGAATTAAATGAACTAAAAAAATTTGAAAGTCTAGAACAAAAAGAACGACAAATAGTTTTTTATTCAGAAAATAAAAATTCATTATTTATTTTTGAGTCTTTAATTAATGAATTAATTAATAATCATAATTGTAATATTTGTTATGTAACATCGAGTAAAGATGAACCAATATTAAAAACTTCAAATAAAAAAATTAAAACTTTTTGTATTGGTGAAGGTATAGCAAGAACTAAATTTTTTTTAAATTTAAAAGCAAGTATTTTGATTATGACAATGCCAGATTTAGAAACTTTTCATATTAAAAGATCAAAAATTTATCCTGTACATTATGTATACATATTTCATTCAATGATAAGTACACATTTAGCATATAGAAAAGAAGCTTTTGATCATTTTGATTCAATTTTTTGTGTGGGTAATTATCAAATTAACGAAATTAGAAGTGCTGAAAGGATTTATGGTCTAAAACCAAAAAATTTAATTCCATTTGGTTATAATCATTTAGATAATTTAATTATAAAATATTCAAATATTATTAAATCAAATAGTAAAAATCAAATTCAAATTTTAA
>Ga0114999_10003362_pt1 | contig 20104 bp, 9 predicted proteins | sample ArcticOcean_MG_C_3_FD_89820 | JGI IMG/M metagenome (GOLD analysis project Ga0114999, IMG submission 89820) | Marine microbial communities from western Arctic Ocean - ArcticOcean_MG_CB8_126 | ecosystem: Environmental > Aquatic > Marine > Oceanic | place: Arctic Ocean: Canada Basin | collected...
GCTATATAATGACTAATGAAGACGATGTTATATGGACTATCGCAACAGGTTACTATCCTGAGATGGCAGCTGGCATTAAATATAAGAAACGTCAACCCGGTTCAGGACAAGTAGGTAATAAATATATTTCAAAACGAGGTTATACTGATTCTTCTGTAACTAGACAACAATCTAAAGACCCAAAGAAGGGACAGACTTGGACAGATGCTGCTTTGGAAATGGCTAAAGCTGGTGCAAAAGGTGGTAAAGCCGCGGGTTCATTAGAGGGTAAAAAATTATTTCAGGAAGCAACCTATACAGATAAAAAAACTCAAGCAGTCCAAACTTATTGGAAATTTAGAGGAGGCTCTGAACATTATAAATTACACGGTGACCAAGTTTGGTATATGGCTGGAACAAGACCAAGAGACTCTAACGTGTTTCAAGAATTTATAAACGACCAAGCAACCAGTAACAGTCCTCAATTTGCTAATGTATACAGTCATCAGAAGAAAGAGCTAGCAGCCGAAGCAATCAAGCTCGCTGAAGAGATGTTTGATTTTGCTGTAGAAGATGTAGAACGGGAATTAAACGCAGGGTCTGGAAAAGAAAGGTCAGCAGAGGAGATAGGATATAAGGAAGGTGACTTTGAGTATATGTCTCACTCAGCGGCTTTAGAAAAATACCCACACTTAGCTGGTCAATTACAATCTTCATCTAAACTTTCAAAAGCCAATGAAGTAGATATGGTAAAAATTAATACTTCAGGCAAGAATGCAACAATTGAATTCGCTCATGATGTTTCAGAGATGGATATTTTACAAAAGGGTCAGCACGGTATAACAAGAGTACCCGAGGAACTTAAGGCTGCAATTGGAGAGGCTATGGGTGAAGGAGCAGGAACGACACAAATAATGCAGATTAAAGAAGCTGTTATTAAAATGTATCAGAATGCAATTAAAAAAGATTATAACCCTACGATTAAGAAAATGAAGAAAGTTGCTGAGATAGGAGGTAAATCAGGAAAGGGAGATGTAGGAGATAAGAAGTGGGATGATGTGTTAAAGGCTATAAATAAAAAAGCAAACCCAAAGACCGCCAAACGACGAGGTAAAGTAGGCACACAAACGATAGGTAAAGTTTTAGGACAAAACACTTGGAAGGTAGGTTTTAATAAAATGAATCAAAAGTCAGCAAAACAAACTTCTATTCAATATGTAGCACATATTATGGGAAGTATGAATGAAGCAATGCAAATGGGTTTCAAACAGTCCCATAGAGTTTTTGATTTACCTGATTCTGGGAAAAGTATATATGCTACAGTTCCTATGGAAGTAGACCAGAAGACTTGGTTGTTCAAACCTGAAGTAGTTAAAGACACTGACGTATTTTCAGCTCATGGCGCATCAATGGGGGGAAAACTCAATGCTAGTATTAATATAGCAGATAATTCATTAACTCATTCTAAAACACAGAAATGGGCTTATACCATGTGTAAAGTCACTGGTATGACAACCTCTGCTACAGGAAGAGGACAATGTGCAGCAAATATGGGAATAGTAAAGGGAGCACGTCACGCTACAACAGTTACTATACCCGATACTAAAAATATAATAAACATGTTAATGAAAAGAGCTGGCACTTTGACGCCAGACTTAACTGACATTTTAGATAAAACTCCTCTTAGCAGAAGAACTTATGGTATGAAAGGGGGCAAGCTGCAAAAAATGTCTCCATCAAAGCAACCTATGTTTTGGGCCTTACCTTATATAGGTGCAGTACAGAGTGATTTCGAAGAATAGTAAAGAAATGAGCGAAAGCTTTATATACTAAGAGTATATATGTAATCTAAGCGTTAAAGGCATACTAGTAATTGTTTTGACGTTTAACCAATTGGAGAAAAATAAAATATGGCATATTTCCTAGGAAGAGATGTTTCCGTCACAATAGCCGCTGGTGATGATGTAGGAGTTTCAAGCAGTATAGTCGATTTAGACGATACACGCGAAGCAACCTTTGCAACAAAAACTAACGCTGGTCTCACAGTTTCAGATTTAACTGGTGTAGACTTAGGTATCGGAGTAACAGATGAAGATATTACCTATATGGGTAGTAGAACGGTCTTAAAGGCCGAGATAAAGAAAGAAACAACTGTTTCTTTAACACGCAAAAAGAAAGATAACACATGGGATGTTGTTTTCAACGGTGGAGCACGATGGGGAGCATACAACAACAATCTTCATGCTAACCTAGCTGGAGAACCAGATTTAACAGTTCCATTGCCCGCCACTCAAACTGGAGTAGGATATTTTGGTTATCAATTAAAAATTACACTAAGTTCTGGAGTAGAAGTTTTCACAATTCCACATTGTCAAATAACAGCTCACACCGTCACGCTAAATGCAGACGGCACAACTGAAGAGACAATGGAATTTATAAGTCAAGAAGACCCAACTATTGCGAGTACGTAAGGAGATTAAAGTATGGCTTATTATCTTGGACGAGACGTAAAAGTATATTTAACAACCGAATCACCAGACGCTCAAGTAGATGTAGCATCCAATGCTATATCAGCCATAAGTGCAGGTGGTTTATCCGCAGCAGCATCAGCAGTAATGTCTTGTGTTGATGGAGATTTAGACACATCAGAGCAATTTGACGAAGGTGAATATGTTAAGATGACTTCTGCTGATGAAACAGTAAGAATATATGTACTTACCGATAGCGCCGAACTTCCAGCAGTTGCAACAGGAACTGTTATTGTTTCAGGTGGAGATATCGGAGCAGGGACATTACCTTCTGGTACTGCGGCACTTGGTACTTGTATTTCTGTGTCTGTGCCTATAAACTGGACCGATAATGCAGCCACGCAAGCGGCAGTTTTAAATGAATTTAGAACAGCTATTTTACACGCTAATGGACACGCTGGTAAAATAACAGCAGGTGGGGCTTTAACCCCAGCTAATGGAGTTCAAACAATTACTTATACACAAGTAGTAACTGGTACAGCTGGTAACAAAACCACAGCAGTAAGCACAAACCCACAAATAACTTGTGCAAACTATACCGGTGGTGTATCTGACCCTACAGGTTCAGGAACAGCTGGTAATTTCGCAGAGAATTTAGTATATAACGCAAACCTTGCAAAGGTTGCTGATTTAACTGGAGTAGACTTGGGTATCGGAGTAACTGATGAAGATATTACTTACATAGGTAGTAAGACAGTTCTAAAAGCTGAGATTAAGAAAGAGACCACTATATCACTAACCCGCAAGAAGAGCAATAATGTATGGGATGTAATATATAATGGTAAAACCGCAGCTGACGAAGGTTGGTCTGGTTCAGCAGCAGAAACTGGTAACTATGGCGCTCGTTGGGGTGTTATAGAAGGTACAGAAGACGATTGGTATATAAGCAATGGTTTAATAGCTCCAAAGGATGCTGTAGATTATGGCACAACTGTTCCATGTTTTGGATACAGAGTGCATGTAGTTTTAAGTACAGGAGAAACCATATCAATACCAGCATGTCAATTAACATCTCACACGGTTACACTAAATGCTGATGGAACAACTGAAGAAACATGTGAATTAATTAGTCAAGTAACACCACTTATAGGTGCTGCATTGTCTGATAATTTTGGCCGCTTAGTAGCAGCCGATTTGTAAATTAAGTTTAAATGCGCAAAAGCGTTTTAAAAAGGAAAAAATATGACAGAAGAAAAAGAAATGTGGACGATAGATGAATTAGTCGCAATGACTGAGACAGTCCAACACAAAGAAATAGAATGGGCAGGAAAAGCTCTAAGAGTACAGTGGTGTGAACTAACTGAAGCAGAAGAACCAAAAATGGCTCTACCAGATGACAGTGCTCCTTCCGAGGAACAAACTGAATACTATAAACAGTTGGCATCTGAAAGAGTTTGTAGAATGATAGAAAAGGCAAATGAAAAGGCTCCTGAAACAGCCACAATTTCTAAAGACAATTTTGTATCTCTACCTACAACTTTCCGTTGGCAAATATCCAGCACAGTATTAGGACAAACAACTGAAAATTTTACCAGTGGATGATAACTGCGCCCGATGCGGTGTATATTATCATCCCTTGTATGAAAGAATTAGGAATGAGTTGGAGTGATATAAAATCCACTCCCAGACATGAATTAACAGGTTTATTAGGAGCAATGAGTAATTATAACATAATGCACACATTTGACGGTTATACGCCAGAAGAAATAGGAGACATGGCTAAAAACAAACCTCAAGTAAGAAGCGACTATAATAAATCTTTGATATTGAAGAGAAATTATGAAGCAAGAAGTGGAGCGAAACAGCAAAAAGTGAAATCATTTAAAGAATTAATGTGATATTATGGGTCGTTCTGATTATCTTGTATCAGCAGGTATAGGCTTTGACCTTGACCGAGCTTCCGCAAAAAAGAGTGTAGGCATATTCGAAGGTATAGCGGGCGCTCTAAATACTGTAGCAACTAAGAAAGCTACTGAGGGTTTTGCAGCAACTGAAAAAGCATATGCAAAAACATTACAAGGTTTAAAGAAAGATAATGAGGAAGCAGATGCAGCTTTAGTTAAGGGAACCGAGAAATCAGCAAAGGCTGCTCAGAGTGCTCTTGATAAATCTATGATGAAACCCCCTTCTAGAGCTTCTAAAGGAGCGATAAAGGCAGCTGGTGGTCTTAAAGCATATAAAAAGGAATATGAACAGACTGTCGGAGCTATGAAGACTTCTTATTCTAAATTTGCTAAAGAAGCAGAAAAGTTAGGTATAAAATTTTCCAAAGGGTCCAAGATGGACATGGACGAGTTTGCTAAGAAAGATGTCGAGACACGCAAACGAGCTATTAATCTTACCAAAAGGATGGTAAAAGACGAAAAAGCACGTCTTGCACAATTAACTAAAGGTTCTAAAGGTTATAAGAAATTAAAGAAAGAAATTAAAGGATTAGAAGCCCAAGAAAAACAAATGGTAAATCTTAGTGAAGATATTTACCAACAAGAGAAAAAGAACCAAAATGTTAAGAGAAAGACATCCAAAGAAGAAAGAAAAGCAGAAAAGAAAAAGATAATAGCCCAAAAGAAAATCCAAATGGGTTTAAAGAATCAAACTGCCGCTACTAAAAGGCTTGGCCAAGTCGCATCAGCTTCTGCTGCAAAAATTAAAGCTGGATTGACGAATGCTTTTGTTATAGGAACAGCCGCAGCTATGGCTTTCTTTTATAAGATGCAACCTTTGTCAGAATCAGTATTGGAATTTGAAAAAACTATTATCAATGCAAATTCGGTTTTTAACGTAACTAAGAAAGAACTGTTTGATGTAAGTGATTCTATGGTAAATTTCACCTTGAAATACGGTGTTTCTGCTCAAGACACTGCAACTGGTTTATACCAGTTAGCATCTGCGGGGTTATCGGCAGCTGAATCTCAAGAAGTATTACAGTCTACCATGAAGCTAGCTATGGCTACACAAGGTGACCATAACACATTAGCCAAATTAACTGTACAGACTATCATGGGTTTCGGTATGGAAATGTCTCAAACTGAGGAATTAACAGATAAGTTTGCGCACAGTATCCAGAAATCTCTTATTGAATGGCAAGATTTAGCAAGTTCTGTTAAGTTCGCTATGCCTTTCTTTGTGGCTACGGGACAGAGTATAGATGAGCTATTGGGAGGATTAGAAGTATTAACCAACCGCGCTTTAGAGGCTGGTATTGCAGGTCGTGGTTTACGACAGGCATTAGCGCAATTTGCCAAACATGCTGATGATAATGGTTCAGCTTTGAGGAAGATGGGAGTTGATATTATGGATGCTGAAGGTAATATGAGAGCATTGTCTGCTATAGCAACTGATGCTAAAGCAGCTTTTGGTGATGTTACTGACCTAGAAGCTTTAACTGCCATGTTAGAAGATATGAATGTTAGAGGTGCAACTGCTTTTGCTTTACTTGTACAGAATGCTGATGAATATACCGCAGCTGTAGATGATTTAGCCCATTCTCAAGGTGAAGCCGCACTGATGGCAGACATTCAGCAGGAATCCTTAACTAATCAGATTCAACTTGTGAAGAACGCGTTATTAGCTCCATTCTTATTTTCTGATGAGGTTGGAAAGGCCAATAACACTCTCAATGAATTTACTTTCAAGATAAAAGAACTAGTGCAATCATTTACAGAATTCTTTATTGTTACATTACCAGATGGTACGCAAGGACTGACACAACACTCAGATGCTGTAAAAGAATTTGTAATAGAAGCTTTGGGTGAAGCAGTCTTAATAATGACTAGACTGAAAGAAATCTTCCTCGAGCAAGAGGATGGATTAACATCTTTCACAGAATTACTTCATATGGCAGTTCAACCATTACATATATTATTAGACATTATGGACTTTTTAGGCCCCAAAGCTATGGCATGGATGGTCAAACTTAAAGTACTGAATTCAGTATTACCTATTACCAATTTACTTACTATGGCAGGAACATACTTGCAGATGAAATGGATGGCGCAAATGATTGCTGGTCAAGGAGTAACAGCAACCAGCACCTTTATGACGGAGAAACTAAGTTTATCGTGGTGGAAATGGAATGCTGCGTTAACAACAAATGGTTCAATACTACATGGGGGCCGTGCTGGTTTGATGATGTATAACATGGGATTATTGCAGGTAAACGCGACTACTGGAGCGGTTAGCATGTCTACTAAAGCTATGTTTGGGTCTTTAGCTATTGGCCTAGTGATGTTTGGTTTAGCGATAAGAGAGTCTGGAAGAATGAGTGCTGCTCTTGTGGGTTTAGCTTCTATTATGGCTATGGTAGCCTTCTGGGGTTACATGGACTGGGGAGCACCATTAGGACCACCCGGATGGGCATCAGCAGCAGCAGGAACGGTTGCTTTGTTTGCAGGAATGATGTTATTTAAGAATAAGATAGCATCAATGATGGGAACAGGGGCTTTTGGTGCTGGTGGTGGTGGCAGCTTTAGTGCTTCCCAATTCTCAACACAATCACTAGGTGATACTCGAAATTATGATTCAGGTGGAGTATTTATACCAAAAATGTATGAATCAGGCGGCCCTACTACAGAACACGGAATGGCTGTATTACAAAAAGGGGAAACTGTTATACCCAAAACCCGCAATATGCTCGAAGGAGGCATAACTTTAAATATAGGCGGAGACATAGTAACAGACGACGCAGAGGACTTTGCAGAACGTATAGCAAATATTTTACCTGAAGCGTTAAGAAGACAAAGTGATATAGGAGGAATTTAAATGGCACAGAAATTTTACAGAGAGGCAACACAACATAGTGATTCAGTTTTAAGAGCTGGTCTTAAGGATTATCAGGATGGAGTGTCCCCCGAAGCTAAAATACGAGGAGGAACTCTCCAATCAACTTACATTTCGTCTTTTACAATACCTTCTAAACCACAATTTGGTGGAGGAGAACTTAAAGAAGCAGAATTAGATTTATATGTCACTGGTGTAGACTATCTTCAAGGTTCTTCTAAAGTACCAGAATTTAGTGTTTATAAATTTAAAGATGCATCAGTAATCAATGAAGGACCAAATGGTTTCTTTACTGAGGCTATGTATGGTTACGGAAAGGCTTCCGGTAGTAATAACCAATATTCTGATGTAGTTAAAGCTGGACTGAAGTTAGATGGAAGAAATAATATTATAGCTTATAGTTCCACCCTTAATGGGATGGCTACTTTAGATGAAAGCTTTAATGGTAAAGGAAATTCATTTAGTGATGGTGGAGAATATATAGTTGCTGGAAGAACCTTATTTCAGGATACTTTACCATATACAACACCAAAATGTGTAGATGATTATGCTGTTAGAGCATGGGGAGAATCATGGCTTGGAAGCTGGGCTGTAGCAAGAGACGAACAATATAGTCTTGCTGAAATTAGAAAGATATATGCTTATCCGGCTGCTGAACTAGGTTTAGCTGAAACTAGTGGAGCAAATGTTAAATCTATGGTTATACCTGTTTCAGATAATTCATTACATTCTAATTCAGGACACACTAAAGCTGTTGTTCCAAAGGATGGCGAAGAAGGAGTAACTTTATATTATGATGATGATGATTGGAGTAAATCTGTCTTTGATGGAAATAGAAATGTTATCGATGCTCAGGCATATGGTGATGAAGTTACACCTTCTAATAGTATGTTTGAAATAGTTTCCACTTCTAATCAATTTTATGTACAGGCTGTTACAGGAACAGATGGAAGTATTATGAGAGCAACAGGAGATGTTAAGTTTTCTACGGCTAATTATCTTTCAGGTGGTCAATCAGCAGAAATGTTTTGTTATTGGGATAATGAACTGCGCCGTGAGACAGTAACAGATGCTGATGGAGAAAATGTTCCCGGTTCAGCCATTGAAGACGAGGCAGTAGTGTTTGCAGTAGGTACAGAGACGGAACCACAAAACCGCCAAGAAGTCCATCTGGCTAAAAAATGGATTCCATACCCAATGAAACACCCTGCTAAAACATATAAATTAGACCAAGATGCTAATGATTTTTCAAACGTGATAGAAATAGATATTAATGTTGACGAATTAGAATTTGCTATGGGGTGTGGTGATACAAGTGGCGCACCATCCGGTACAGGAGATGCACGTTGGATAAATTTAAGAAGAGCCTTTGTTGTATGTTTCGGTGAAGTCGAACCTAAATCAGGAATGACTGTATATGACTATGTTAAAGCTCATTCTTCAACAGCTGGCACCCAGACTACAGTTACCAAAACTCTCGGCACAAATAGTGAGGGTTACACAAGACCAACGTCATTGAAAGCATGTAATAACTCCACTGCTACAGGTGCTAAGAATTTTGCAGCCTTTGCATTAGTTAAAACAAATACAGGTTTACATATAATACCATCATGCGGACATCCTACAATAGGAGAATATTGTTTAGGTGAAGACCATACAACTGCAATTACAGGTAGTTCCGTGAAAGATTGGATATGGATGCTTTCTGCTAATGGCGATAGAGATGTTTGGATTGCAGATACAAATCACTTTCTTGATGATAATATGAAGTTAGAAGACATTTCAGGAAGTTGGGTAAGACTTCGAATATGTATAACAGAAAATGGTGGCCCAGAATTTTTAAACCCTCCGGAAAAATCACAATTGTACTACTCTACAGATACTCCGGGCACACGAGACAAAAAAGGTCACTGGGTAGGTACACGTCATTCTTACGGAAGTTTAATGATAGGCTCTTGTGATAATAATGACTTATATGCTTTTAATGGTCAGTCAAGTCACCATCCACCAGAAACCTTACTAATTGACGGCTCATTCGGTGCTAGATTAAATAACACAGCAAAATCTACAACTTTAGGTCTTAATAATTGGAATGTTATTACCGATAGTTCTAGCTACAGTAAACCACAATATATAGACAAAAGCAACCATCTTTCACATATGGCTATCTTTTTAACTAATTTTAAGGAAACCAGAGCTGGTTCAGGCAATACAACCACAGATGAATTCATAAAGGCCCAACGCCCAACATCTTCTAAAGTTTATATAGATAGTGTTAAATTTAAGAATTTTAATTACGCTATAAACAATGCTTCTCGTGGAAGAGAATGGAATAAACACCCAGACCCTATTAATATATCTCCAGCCGCAGCTATAACTGGCCCTGATTTACCTTCCAAAGTTATTAAAGTAGGATATCATGGCGATGATGCGGCTAAAATAAATGCCATGGCCCAATATTGGGAAGGCGGTGCAAATACAACTCCGCTTGAAATTGTAAACGATGGTAAATTAGATGTTTTTTTGGACATACCTCCAACAATGCTTTCTTTTGGTTTTGAAAGTACAACAGGAAGGTATCACTGGGCATACGACGGTGCATGGCAAACTAATGAATCACAGGTTGATGATATGCCTTGGCAGCGACCATATACACCTATGATGTATTTTGGCGGGTTTACTAGTCCTAATTTCTCAGACATGGAAGAAATTCCAACAGAAAATATGCTATTTACATACACATCAGCTGGTGATTTATCAACTAGAGGTAATATAAGTTTTGGCACAACACACTCATCCAAAGGCTCCCTCATGGGATTAGGTCTAGGAGCTGATACAGACGCGACTAATTCTGGAAAGTATGTTATGAATATATCTACGTTACCAATTAACGACCACGGATGGCACCCAGCAGATAAAGAAAATTATATGAACTATCATTCTATACCTACTATAGCTTTAAAAGATTTTTATACTGGTTTTCATCTTAATGCTGATGTCAATGGAGCCAATTCATTTGTTTTAAAATCTCGTGTTCATGGTGATGGTATAGAAGATTCTCCAGAATATTGGATGCAAACTGTACCAATAAGAGCAGGTGATAGTATTAAAGTAGGTGATATACACAGCACCAATCAAAATGAACTAACTGTAGATACTATAGCACACACAGGAACAAATTATTTTCAAAACGATAGTGCAGCAAATGGTTTAACTATGGTAACTACTACTAATGCTTCTAGTAGTAAAATCTATGATGCAATTTATACACAACCAGAAGGTTCAGTTAGGAACTGGTCTTCAAAGGGGTTTGCTCAAATGAGTGTCATGGCTGGAAGTTCAACATCAACAGCCATCGGAAGCCAATGGTCTTATCGTGAAAATTCATCAGCGTCTGCTAGAATTACAGACATAGTTTCACAATCAGGAGATGTGGTTCTTCAAGTAGATACGGTTAAACCTTTATTATTAAACCCAACAGATAGATTTATAGTTTATAAGTATAGGAGTGCTAGCGATGTTGACGATTATGGTTATCTTGGTGATTCAATTCAACCAGTTGGAGACCCTATTGGTGGAGATGGGTGCAGAAATTATCGTTTAAGAGATGTGGATGAAATCACTACAGATGGTACTACATATAGTGCAGTAGCAAAAGGAAACTTAAAAATTAAATCAATAGATAGTAATAAAAATCAAATAACACTAGTATGGGATGGTTTAGCTTCTGATGGTCAAACAACCCTTCTTAAATATGAAAATATACCATTCCTTATGATTTCAGCGTATAAACAATGGATACATGGAAATGTAGCTTGTGAAAATTTAGAGCCTGTGAAATCAGTGACATATAGTAGTATAGACTTTAATTCAAGTTCAACATCAGCGTCCGACTACCTTGAACGTGTTGGTAACGATTCAATAGCTTCCGTTACTATGACCAATGTCGGGTCTAGTTATGAAAGCACGCCTACAGTTACGTTTTCTGCACCAAAGGGGTATGACTGGGCAGTACAAGCTACAGGAACGGCCATTATGGACGTCGGACCGGGAGTTACAGTTATTGGTGTTACTATAACTAACGCTGGTAAAGGATACCCTGCGGCAGGGGCAACTGTAACATTTTCAGGAGGTGGAGGTTCAGGAGCAGCAGGTACTGTAATTTTGACAACACCAGTTGGACTGAGTTTCCTTGATGCTCAATGGAGTACAGGTACGTCTACAAACCCAATGGCTGTTGCAGGTCTTATGAAAGGCGATAGAATAAAAATAGATGATAATGAAGCTAGTGGGGGAGCCACTAATACTGGATATTACACTGTGCACTGGGTAACACCCACAAGAATATACTTTGGAAAGTATTTCACTGGATGGTTAAGAACAGGTGGTAATACTGGAGCATGTACTATTACAAAATATGCACCTACTAGAGCTTTATCAGCAAGAAGTTATCAATCAGTTGTTGATTTACAAAATCCTTTCGTAGTGAAGGGAGCACAATTAACGGTTCCTACTGGTGGAGGTCCTGCTTATACAGCAGCTGCAATCACAGCAGAAGCTGGAGATTTAATACTTACTACTAGCAGTTCTCCAAATTGGGCAAGTTTAGTAGGACAATATATACAAATTGATGATGAAATTATGTTTGTTAAGGCACTTAAATCAGGAGACTCCCAAACCACAGTAGAGGTATATCGTGGTCAGATGAGAACTAACACTTTTAATGACGGTGTCTCTGCTCATGGAGAAGGAGCAGCTCACAATATAGCATCCCCTGTTTACACTTTATCATTACACACAGCTGGAACTGGAGAGGAATTATCAGCTTTAGATAGTAGTCCAGCAGTTAATTCTGGCGACCACACACAAAGAATACTTAATGCTAGAAATTTAGGATGCACATATCATGCATCTGAAATTAATTTTGCTGCTGATGCTAGTGGTATGTATGGAGCATTGGTAAATCCTTGGAAACCATATACTTTAGGAGAAGATGAAGGTTCTTTAGATATAGGTACAGATTTTGGGTTTGGTAATTATTCAGAAGACACAGCTACCGGTGGAGAAGTTGCAAAGCAAATTGTTGCAGGTACCGGATACACTGAATTAAAAATGCCAGAGTTGATATCAGGTGGTGGAATTAAAGCTTTGGATACTATAAACTTTTTAGTAACTTATAGCGACACATCATCACCTCATGAAGTAACTATCAATACTAATAATGCTGTAGAAAATAACCCACTCCTTTTCGCTATTTATGAGGATGAACTTCCTCAAACCCCTAAACTTAGAGTTTCTCCTTTCAAACCAGAAGGTTATTTTCCACATTTCGAATGGGAAGCATCTGATTCTGACTTATGGTATGGAATTTTACATATTGATAGTACTAATATTTATAATCAATATCATAATAAAGAATTACATATACCACTGAATGATGGAGGCATACATAAAAGGGTTCCTTCAATTGTTAAAGTAAATGACTCTACATCTAATGTCACTATTGGTGCGGATGTAAAGGTTGATAGAGGGGGTCTTGCAGAATATTCCTTACGCTTCAATGGTTCAGAACACTTTAGATTGAGTGGATATGTTAGAGCAAATGTGGCTGGAACCTCTAATACAACATTTACTGGTAGCACCAGAATAAACGTAGACCCACAATTTTTAGCTGAATTAGATGTGGGTGATAGGTTTTTGTATTCTTCATCAGGTTCTGGTGTAGCATCGAATACGGAAGAATTGGTTGTTGCCTCTATCACAGATAGTGACACTTTCAATTCTACTACAAGTACAAGTGTAGACTATATTTCCTCATCAACATTAAGACTTAGTAGGAATTTCCTCAGCTATGGTACTGGCTCAGCTGACCCTACGGTAAACTGCACTGGAGAAATGAGTGTTTCATTACATATTACTCCTGATAGTGATGTAGGGGTATGTAGATTAATAGGTCAGTCAGATAAGTTTGAAATAGATATGAATTCTAGCAAAAAAATAGTAGTAACTTTATATTGGGGCACGAGTTCCTCAGATAACCTTGAATTAACAAGTTCTTCAATAATACCATGTGATGGAGAAATACCTACTTCTATTATAGTAACCTTAGATAAAAACTTAAAGAATGGAAATGCTAAGTTATTTATTAATGGTAAATTAGAAGACCAGAGTGGTATGATTAGAACAACTGGCACATCAGGAAGTTGGGAAAATAACGCAAATTTAGCAACTAACAACAATAAACTTTATATTGGTTCTGCTGATTTTTGGTCAACATCAAATAATTTGACAGCTACCTCATCTCTAGAATCCTTTAGTTATAAAGGTCTAATAGAAGAAATAGTGATATATAAATCATGTATTTACCCTGTAGTACCACAAGATGCAAAATTTACATTAACAAAACATTTATCAGAGACTATGGATAAGGGTTCATTATCTTATCAGGCTCGTTTATTCATAAAGGATTATCATAATATTAGAGGAACTACTAATGATGATGTAGCGGTTTCGCCTCCAGTCTCATGGAGAAAAGCAGGATTCAGGTTGTGTGATTAAATATGGCAATAAACCCACCTACAGATTATATTTTTCAAGTTTATCTTACAGAAGCAGCAGCTATAGCTGGAGATACTTCAGTTGCTTTAAGAATTGATAACACAGATGGAAGTATTAAAAACACCAATCAAAATGTTAATTATGGTTTTTGGTCTCATACCAAATATTGGTATAGAATAGTATCCAATGAACCAGTCTCCGAATTTTATATAGATTGGGATGACGGAGAAGATAATAATCCTAAAAATAAGGCTAATTATACCACTATTAAATTTGACACTCCTTCCTTTATAGGAATAGCTGGTCATATATATACTGGTAATTCAAGAACGTCAGGAGGATATTTTCCTAAAATTAGATGTAAATCAATAGATGGATATTGGTCAAAATATTATCAAAATTCGTTAGGACTTTTTTCACATACAGGTATAGATATTCTGCAAGGTGACGCTGCTTTACCTATAGGGCGTAACAACAAATATATAATAGAATCTGATGTTGCAGTCTACGAGCGTATTCCAGCCTTATATCCAGAACTAAAACCACCAATAGGAGTTTTAAAGTCTGATAAAAGGAGAGTTTATGCAGGTATAGATAATGGATATCTAAGAGGTACGAATGGTACTTTATCTGACGTAGGAGATAACAATCTTTATCTTGTAGAGATTCCTAATAATACTGATACTGCTGTTAGAAGCGCTGTCAGAGTGAGAGTTACTTATCAGAATCTTGGAGATGATAATGTTTTACATAACAGAGGACATATAGAAACCACAGACCTTACCCTAGCAGGAACCAATCATTTAGGTTATGTTGTGAAAGTGTTAAAGGTAGAACTTTTAGATTTATTAGAAGATAGCGTACCTTGGAATGGAACTAACCCAGCTACTAATAAATTATATCCCGGTGAAAAGATGGCTTTAACATGCGCCACTTACCCCGCTGGTGCTGGCTCTAGTAGTAAAAGACAATCAACTATAGCTGAAGTTTCACTTGGCAATCCAATAGTCAATTTAGAAGACCCAAAACATAATGTAATTTATGACCTTACTGAGAGTTTCACAAGAACACCAGAACAAAATATAACCAATTATTATATAGATGATGGAAAAGTTAAGATGAGAAATGGTTATACAACAGACGGTTATTATCAAGTTAGTGGTCATACAACTACTGCAAACGCTGATATATTCAGTGACGCTAATGGTGTTATAGAAACAAGTTCTGGAACAGCAAAAAAAAGTTATGCTTTTGATGTTGGTTATAATTATGTTGATAGTGATGGTAGATGGCTTCCTAAACAGATTTTAGCTAGAGGACAAGTAAAAGTTTCTAACCCACTAGGTTCTACAGCTATATTAAATCAACAATTTTCACCTCTAGAACATTGGAGACATGAAGGACTTACTAATAATTACAGCGATGCTGTGACAACAGCGACATATAACTATCCTTCTGATATGACAAGTTCTGGTCTTTTAGCTTTTAAAAGTACCAAAGACGATGACCTTTGGACTGATTTAGAAGACAGGAACAGAAAAGTAGGTGAAGATGATGATAATTATATTTTAACGAGTGGTACTGGATATGCTCCAAATAACCCTTATAGAATAGATGACAGTAATGGAGGTAATATAGACCATCCAACTAATAATGCTATATTAATATGTGCAAGAGATTCAAAGTGGACCAAACAGTTTTGGTTCGGTTCTCACGAACCAGCTTCTAACTATGTAACAGGGAAGGCAGATTTAGTCGTTCCCGGTAGTCATGTAGGAAATGACAAACTTACTGGAACTGGTAGTTTTTCACAAGGTATAGGAACTGACGGTGTGGGACATATGAATACAAAGGTAGAGATATTTTATACTGGTTATGAGAGTGATAAGAGCAATAGATTAATGTGGAAACCCCTACAATATAAAAATTACACTAAACACCCTGATTATGAACACACTACTTGGTATACAGATGGTTCTTTCGAATGGGAAGAGCCTGATGATTGGGTAGCAGTTGACCCTGATGACATACCAAATGAATTTTACCCAAGAGGTATTTATTTCGCTACTGATGACACAAGTTCGTTTGCATATTCACAAGACGTAGAGAAGGGTGATGCTATATCTGAAGTACAAACTATAAGTACAATAGCAGACACTGTAGACGCACAGTGGTATACTTTATCGGGAAGTGTTGATGTAGATGATGGTCTATCTATTGTTGTTAACCACGACCCCACAAAAGTCGTAGGTAATTATTTTACATTTTATGAAAACGCAGATTCAGAGGGTGATGATGCTGATGTCGGTTTTTATGTGTGGTATAGACAAGCTGCTACAACAACCAAAGACTCATTCGTAGTTCAGGCAGCAGATAATTCAACATCTACTGATATAACTGATTTTATATTTGTTAACCCTTCTAATGCTAATGATTGGTATGCAAAAGGGTTTGTTTTAAAGAAGGCCGACGCCACTACAGTAGGTTTCTGGTTACAATTTGCTGATGATATCTCAGATGGTAGTGGTGGTGATTATGGAACCATACGTGACCCTTTTGGATTGTCACTTAGTCAAACTAGTATAGTTAATCCCACTACAATAGTGGCAGTTGACTGTACTGCAATTACAGGTAGTGGAACAGCATATACCACAGCTATAGCAGCTGCAATTGAAGCTGCAATTGATAATCATGCAGATTTTTCTGCAACGAGGTTGTCCTCAGCTTACCGTATAGTTATAGAATGGCCATTAGTTTCTGCAAACGTAGGTTACGATGCAGACGCTAAATACGATGTTCTCGCGTTTGCCTCTATTAATAGAACTCAATCTGATAATATTTTTAAGCAAAGTCTAGCACATGGACGTCATGGTAAGAATAGAGGTGTCTCACCTCATGCTACTTATAAAGATTTAGCTGCCTTTACTGGTGGTGAAATAATAGTTGATTATGATGATGGAGAAACTGCCAATGATATTGCCACTGCTACACGTTCTGCAATCAATTCAAAATCTGGTTGTGATGTTACTGCTAGTGGTTCAACTAGTGCTGTTATTCTGACTCAGGATGCTGGTCAGGAAGGCGCTGTCACAAATGCAGGTGATGGTGAAACAGGTATTGATGATGCAGCTGGAACAAGTCTTGCAACTGGATTCACTTTTGCTACTCCAAGCGTTTCTGGAACAGATACTGCATATGGTGCTGATTTCTTTGAATATGGAGACAAATGGAACGCTACCAATAAAAAATATGCTTTGATGATGTTACCAAAAACAAATTCAGATTCCGGTTCTACAGGAACAGGGACTGATAGAGCACCCTCAACTTATAGGAATATGGCTATTCAACACACATGGCCTTGTTCAAATTCTCACAGTGTACTTGTTGATTTAATAGACCCTATGCATGTATCATTAAATAATCATGCTATAGTACAGAGTATTAATTATACTCATAAAGGAAAATACCAAAAGGTAGAAGATAGGTTAGGAAAGAGTGATATACGTAAGATTGGTTCTTCTAATGGAGTATTAGCTTTTGGTGGTATAGATTTAAAAGATGATGGGAGAGTGAAATTCCAAAGATACCAAAATGATGCTGTACCTGTTTATTTAGATGTAGAAAACACAAACGGCGATTTTACTAGATTTTTCGGAATAATAGTATCTATGTCTAGAGACCATCCAACTGGTAAAATGTATCCTAAATATGGTTTACAGATGGATATTACACATATTATTACAATGGATTCTACTGGAAGTATACTAAGTGACGGTTATATATCTCTCGGAGGAGCAATAGATGAGCCGAAATATACATAGTAATCCTCGTCTATATTTAGGTAATCAGGAAATAAATAATTTCAAGAGTATATCTTATAAAAGTGCTGGCAAAAAAATATCTACATTGAATGTTACACTTTCAGACCCACAAATGGATGGTGCATCACTTTTAGGAAAAGATGTGACATTTTATCTTAATTATGGCTCAACAGATACTGTGCCTTTTTTTAGGGGAGCAGTGAAACAATATACACCCAGCGACAAAGACCTAAAATTAACAGTACATGATGTATTGGGATTTTTAACTGGAACAGAATCCCCACCCTTAACCCTCACAGATAGGAACAATTATGACGGGTTTACGCTAGGACAAATGTTATATGATTATATATCCACAGTTATTAATAAAAACGAAACAAAAATAGGTCTAGATATGTTAAACGATACAGTCCCCCCTGTTACGTTGACAGGATATAGAGCTAAAAATATAACTCCCTTAAAAATTATACAAGCCAAATTACCTAAAAAAACATCTTCTCTTATAGATATAAAAAACAACAGACTAGTAGTAAGAGATGATGGTGAGAAGTCTAATATATGTTTTGTGGAAGAACAAGACATAGATAGTAGTGGTGTGAAGTTTTCTTTTAGTGATGGTATAGAGAAATTAAGTTATAAAAAACGCCCATCTCCTAATTTTTATACTACAGTTGTTGGAGATAACACAATGCAATACCAACATAACAGTTTACCCACAGGAATTCACAGTTCTAAATTTTCAGGAAAATTTGAATATCCTGACCAAGCTAGAGAAGAGGCATTTATTCAAGCCACTTTAGCTGAAGATAAAAAAGAGATTAGTATTACAGTCAATAAAGGTTATTATTTAGAAATAGGAAATGTAATACAGTTATATACTCCCGAAAAACCTGAATTAACAGGTAAACACAGAATAGTGAGTAAATCTTTAAGTGTAAGTGCTTCTAAAATGTCTTGTACACTTAAATTAAGTAAAGAGACGCCAGAGGTTAGTGAATTTATTAGTAGTTCTTAAGTCCTTTATTATACTTAGCTCTTGTTGTGTCACCAAGACCTTTAGAGTCTGGCACATCAGGTTGTTGTGTTCTGGCCACAATATTACCTTCTTGTAATTCTATACCACTGACGGAGTGAACACTATCTAAAGTGCCGTCTTTTTTTAATCCTGCGTTTCTGCCCATTTTACGGGCTTGTCCTGTCAAATCTAATTCAGATGTCACACTTATCTCCTACACATGCGAGCTCTTGTTTACCTTGAGTGTTATCCTCAAGCTCATATTTAGAGAGCATGCTATAATCTATTACGGGGAGGGCCTTTATAAGCCTTTCGTAGGTATGGACGTCAATTTCCTCATATGGAGCCAATTTATAGTGTCCACCATCATAAGGTAAAAACGACACACCATTGATTATCTCCCAGTTTTTATATACCCAATTACCAACTTCAAACCACTCATGTTCCCTAACATAAACAGTCATACTTGCATTGTGTTCACACCAATTATGCTGTAAATCTTTATAATGTTTTAATTGGTCCATAGCACTCACATCTTTACGAGTGATACAACCATCTGGGGATTTAACTGGAAATTCTAAAACCCAAGTGTTAGCCATTTGTTCGGTTTGTCCATTTTCAGGATTACACGGTATACCCTTTTCTTTCATCATTCTAAATAATGGGTCATTAGCTGATATTCTATACCTTCTTATGTAGTACTGAGAGTATCTAGGATGTACACCAGAGGCAGAATCCACAAGCTGTGAAACAGTACCACTTGGCTTCACACAGGTCGTAGCAACTGGCATCTTTGTGCCTAGTATGCTTGATGCCTTGCGTGCTATGCGTATTACGCGGCTTTTAAGCGCGCTCAGAGCTTCTGAGGTCAACACAGAGGGGTTATCCATCTGACCAGTCAAACTGACTCCTAACAGCGCTTCTACATCACAGTTCTTTTTCCACTCTTTTCGGAGATATGGAAAGCTAGTAAACGAGCTCTGTATAACTCCTAACCATGTTGCGCACTCAACTTTATCAAGCAGAGTATCTAAATCGTCATCAGCTCTCACAACAACTTCACTAAGATTACAAAACTCCATATCTCTTAGCATTATCTCTCCACAAGGGTTAGTTCCCTGTATCAATGGAGCATAACGTCTAGATGGAGCTTTGTTCTGTGCAGCTTCTAGATTAAATATACCTCTTTCACCAGTGCCTGACTGAGCTAAAGAGCCCCATTCTGTCAAAAACTGAGCTGCTGTTGGCTTTTTTCTATATATAGCACTATTATTAGCCATAGCTCTCTTAATAGGGTATGGCCAATCCTTAGCGTGGCGCATTTGACTATCATCAAGGTCACTTAGAGAAATCTGTGAGCTACGACGTACGCCGCCAACTACAACAATCTCAGCAATCTGATTACAAATATCATGAGCTTCTAA